>Ga0208328_1000152_pt1 | contig 37072 bp, 30 predicted proteins | sample DeeseametaMP2633_FD_184170 | JGI IMG/M metagenome (GOLD analysis project Ga0208328, IMG submission 184170) | Marine microbial communities from the Deep Atlantic Ocean - MP2633 (SPAdes) | ecosystem: Environmental > Aquatic > Marine > Unclassified | place: Northeast of Antigua and Barbuda, North...
ATCCTCGAGCTGACCGACGCGCCGCCCGACGGCATCGAGCGCCACTACGTCCAGCTTGCCGCCGCCAGCGACCTCGGCGGGCCGAACCCGGTGGTCAGCAACTGCCGCCCTGTCGAGGACACCTCGGGCGAGGGCTGCTGCACCGTCATCGTGCATCCCGGCGACAGCATCCAGGCCGCCATCGACGCGCTGCCGCCGCAGGGGGGCTGCGTCTGCATCAAGGCCGGGCAGCACACGGTGCCGGACACCATCACCATCGCCCGGGCCAACGTCCACATGCACGGCGAGAGCCCCGGCGCCATCCTGCGCGGCGCGGCCCCGCTTCTGCGCATCGACGCGGGCAGCGCCGCGGTGCGCATCGACACGCTCGACTTCGTGGGCCGGGCGCCGATCCAGCAGCTTGTCGGCATCGTCGAGGTGCAGGGCGCGCAGGACGTCACCATCGCGGACTGCCGGATCGAGGGCTTCACCGACATCGGTGGCGGGGTCGGCATCCTTGCCACCTTCGCCACCCGGCTGACGCTGCTCGAGAACCAGATCGCCCGCACCAACTTCGGCATCGTGGTGCAGGACTACTCGCCGCGCCCGATCATCCGCGGCAACACCCTGAGCTTCGGCGCGGCGCAGGCAGCGGACACGGCGGATGTGGGCATCTGGGTCGGCGACGTGATCGAGCCCGCGATGATCGACGGCAACACGGTCTCGGGCGCGCATCTGGGCATCGTGGTCAGCCGCAACCCCTTCGGCGCGCCGGTGTCCATCGCGCGGGGCACCTCGGTCACCGACAACCTGATCCTCACCGGCGCGGACTCGGGGCAGGGCGACCAGGCGGCGCTCGGCATCGACATGGCGGCGGAATACGGCATCGTGCGCGGCAATGTCGTGCTGGTCGCCGCCTCGAACGGGGTGGGCATCCGGGTCACGGGCTCGGGCTGTCTCGTCAACGGCAACATCCTGAGCGCCCCGCGCGCGCTCGAGCTGCCCGCCTTCGGCATCCAGCTGGGCTACGACGGCGAGACCGGCAGCGCGGTGGCCGACATCCGGGTCTCGGACAACCAGCTCGACGGACGCATGCACGGCATCGTCACGCTGCGGGCGGTCTCGCCAAGTATTACGGGCAACACGCTTCTCGCGGTCGAGGGCGTGCCGGTCTTCGGCATCCTCGCGCTCGACACCCCGCAGGCGACGATTTCGGACAACCGCATCGAGGGCAGCTTCGTCGCACTTGGCGGCAACGCGGGCCGCGAGACCCGCATCGCCGGCAACGACGTGTCGCGGGCCGGGGCAGGCGTGCTGCTCTTCAACGACCTGCGGCCCACGGTGTCGGACAACCGCCTGACCGGCTGCACCGCGCTGGGCGCGGTCGCGGCGCTCACCCTCGGCCGGACCGAGTTCAGCGGCAACCGCGTCGCCAATGCCGGGGTCGAGGCGCCGCGCGCCGTCGCCCTCGGGGCCTTCGGGATCTTCGGCGAATGGCACGTGCAGGGCAACGAGGTGCTCGATACCGGCGTCGCGCCGGACGGGTCGAACCCGCCCAACGAGGCCTGGGGCATCTGGGGCGACCTGATCCTGCAGGCGCGCGTCGAGGGCAACCTCGTGACCTACGCCGACCCGTTCTCGCGCGATGTCACCCGCGAGGACCGCGCGCTGCTGATGCGCGGCCTGCTCGAGGTCCGGTTCGTCTTCGGCGCGGGGGAACGGCTGGTCTTCGGCTATCCCGTTCAGATCCTCGGCAACAATTTCTCCGGGAACGGCGCCGGCGCGCTGGTGCAGCTTCTGGACCTGCCGCTGGCGGACCAGATCAACGCGCGGTTCGAGCGGGTGTTCTTTTCAGACAACTACTGCCTGCACGTGGCGGGCGACGGCAGCGACAACCGCGCGACGGTGGATCTTGTCGGGCGCGGCTGCACCGTGACGGGCAACCAGGTGAAGGCCACCAACCGCGGCTTCTTCTCGTTCAACTTCAACGGGATGCGCGGGCCTTTCGCGGATAACGTGACCTCCGGCGGGACACTGGGCTACGCGCCCTTCGCCCCGGCACCGGACGGCCAGAACAACTTCATCCTCGTGTGACGGAGCGTGACATGGCACTGGAAGACGCGATTGCGGAACAGCTCAAGCGGATCGGGACGCTGCGCAAGGAGTTCATCGACAAGGGCGCGACCCCCGACACCGCGAAACAGGTGCAGAACCTGCGCGAGGAGCGGGTGGCGCTGCTCACCGGCAGCATCCGCCGGCTCCGGCGCGACCGCGAGGCGGCCATCGCGCGCTTCGACACGGAGATCGCGGCGCGCGAACGCGAGCTGAAGGAGCTTCAGCGCCCCACCGACCTCGACCTCGTCCGCCGCTCGGGCGGCGGCGGGGAGCCCGCCAAGGGCGGGAAGGACTGAGGTCTACGCAGGGGCTGGCCGGGACGCGGAGGCACGCGCCTCGACCGCCCGGGCGATGAGGCTGCCGTCGTCTCGGGCGACGAGCGTTTCGCGGCCCGCGCGCAGGACGTGGACCGCGGCGCCGGCGTCGAGATTGCCGAGGTAGACAAGCTCGCGCATGCGGATCGGCGCCGAGCTGCGGGCGGCGGTCTCGATGAGGCGGGTGAAGCTCGGGAAGTAGAGCAGCCCCACCGCGTTGAAGTCGAGGCCGTGGCACGGTTCGATCCGCTGTGCGCCGGCAAGCGGCATGGTCCGGCCCCGCAGCGCGCGGGAGGTGTCGCGGGCGCGGGCGTCGAGCGCCATGAGGTCGGGCTCTGCCATCGGCAGCGCGCAGCTGCGGGCGGGCAGGGCGCGCACGATCCGGCGGTTCGAGCCGGTCTCGTCATGGGTCACGAAGGTCGAGAGCATCCGCAGCGCGCCGATCTCGCGGCCCCGGTGCAGGAACCGGTGCCGCGAGCCGAGCCGCGAGCCTCCGGTGGCCGCAAGATCGGAGCGGATCTCGAGCGCCTCGCCAAGCAGCGGGCCGGTGGGCGCGAGCTCGAGCCGGGTGGCGCAGAAGGCGGCGTAGAGCGGGCGGCCGTCGGCGGTGCGGAAGCGCAGGCTCTCCTGCCCGAGTGCGCCCGCGATGAGCCCCCAGTGCAGGTCGCCGCAGAAGCCCAGAAGCCACTGCTCGGATAGCCCGTGCGGTGAAAGCTGCTGCATCCCGAGCATCTGCCGGGCAACGCGCGTGGTGGCCGCCGCGACGCTGGTCGGCGCGTCAAGCATCGCACACCTGCGTCGCGGCGGCGCCAAGTTGCGCTTCGATCTGGTCTGCGAGGTGGCGGCTGTCTTCCTCGATGCCGAGGAAGCGGCCCGAGCCCCAGGTGTTCAGCCAGCCGAGGCCGATGAAATGCAGCCCCGGGTGATCGGTCACGCCGCGGTCGAAGACCGGCTTGCCGCGGGCGTCGAAGACGTCGGCCTCGATCCAGCGATAGTCCGGGCGGAAGCCGATGGCCCAGAGCACCGAGGTGATGCCCGCCTCGGCAAGGTCGATGCGGGTGCGCTCCTGCTCCGGCGACCATAGCTTCTCGAAGGGCGGCTCCTCGGGCGCGTCGATGCCCTCGCGGGCGATATAGGCGTCGATCTGGGTGCGGATGCCGACATAGGAGCGGTCGGCGTCGTCGAGGTTCTTGCCGAGGTCGGGCAGGAAGCGCACCTCGGTGCCGTCCATGTCGGCGAGCGAGCCGTAAAGCTCGACACCGTGCTCGAGGTGGAAGCGGCGCAGGTCGATCTCCTTGCCGCCGTCGCGGCCGGACATGTAGTGGTTGGTCTGGGTCAGCGCCTTCACCGGGTCGGGGTGCTCGGCGATGGTGACGGCATAGTGGCCGGCGTCGTAGAGCCAGTCGGTGGCGTCGCGTCCGCGGTACTTGCGCGGACTGCGCGGGGCGGGACCCACGGCAAGGTGCACGTCGCGACCGGCGCGGGTGAAATCCTCCATCAGCTGCACGCCCGACTGGCCGGTGCCGACGATCAGCACGCCACCCTCGGGGAACTGGTCGACGTTGCGGTAGTCGACCGAGTGCATCTGGAAGATCTCGGGGTCGAGCTTCTGCGCGTATGCCGGTTTGATCGGCATGTCGTAGCCGCCGGTGGCGATGACCACCTGGTCGCAGGTCCAGCGGCCCGCCGAGGTCTCGACGTCGAAACCGCCGCCCGCCCGCGGCGCCACGCGGGTGACGGTGACGTGTTCGCGCAGGTCCGGGCGGGTCTTCTCGGCGAAGGCGTCGAGATAGGCGGTGATCTCGTCCTTCAGCATGAAGCCGTCGGGGTCGGTGCCACCATACTCGCGGTCGTAGTGGAAATCGGGCAGCCGGCACTGCCAGTTCGGTGTCACCAGGCAGAAGCTGTCCCAGCGGTTGCGGCGCCAGGAGTGGAAGGCGTCGTGGCGCTCGAAGACGATGCTTTCGATGCCCTTCTGCTTCAGGCACCACGCGGTCGAGAGGCCGGCCTGTCCGCCGCCCACGATGACGACGGGGATATGCGGGGTGTGGGTGTCCTTCATGGGCTCGGTCCTCATTGCGAAATGTCCAGGCAGGTGATCTCGGCGCCGTCCTGGCCCGTGAACCCGGCGATGCGCGTCTCGATGCTGTCGAGCTGCGCCATGGCCGAGCTGCAGGCGAAGCCGTGCTTGGCCGCGACCCGGTTCGAGGCGCGCTCCATGGCGATGCGGGCGCGGGTCAGGAAGTCGTCGACGGGGTAGCTTCGGCCGGGCTCGAAAAGCTCGGCGACCACCGAGGAGGGGGAGTAGAGCCGCTCTTCGGCGCCGTCGGGCCAGCGGACGGTCCAGTAGGTTTCAGGCATGGTGGCCTCCGAGATCGAGATAGGGGTGGGTGGCGTGGTCCCAGAAGAGGGCGCGGTCGGGGCCGTGCGTGAGGGTCACGGCAGACCCGTCCGTGACGCGGCCAATGGCGCAGGCGTCGATGCCGCGCGCCGCGAAGCGGGCGCAGACGGCGTTGGCATTCTCGGGCGCAACCGAGAGCAGGAAGCCGAAGCTCGGGAAGCTGCGCAGCCAGCGCTCGGCGGCGGTGCCCTGCGGCGGGATGAGGGCGGAGAGGTCGATCTCGATCCCGACGCCCGAGCATTCCGCCAGCATCAGCGCCGTGCCCACGATGCCGCCCTGGCTGATGTCCTTTCCCGCGCGGGTCAGCGCGTCCTCGGCCAGCGCGGGCAGCAGCTCCAGATCGCGGCGCAGCCGGTCCGGCGGCGCGTCGAGCGCGGCGCAGAAATTGTCGAAGTTGCGGTAGCTGCCGCGATGATCCACGGCGGCGATGAGCAGATCGCCGGGCGCGGCGTCAAAGCTGGTGATCAGCCGTTGCGCCTTGCCGAAGACCGAGGCGGCGAGGCCGAGCGCCGGGGCCGACAGGTTCGTATGCCCGCCCACCAGCGGCACGCCGTAGGCGGCGGAGGCGTCGCGCAGCCCCTGCAGCAGCGGCGCGGCGGCCTCGGCGCTTGGGGCCCAGACCTGATCGACCACGGCGGCGCTGCGCCCGCCCATGGCGGCGATGTCGGAGAGGTTCACCATCACCGCGCACCAGCCTGCAAACCACGGGTCGTCCTCGATGAAAGCGGGGATGAACCCCTCGCCCGCCAGCAGGTCGTAGCCGCCGTCGCAGGGCAGGACGGCGGCATCGTCCCCGGGCCGGCCGTCGCTGGCGGCGCTGAGGCCAAGCGTCCGCGTCGCCCGCGCGATGCCCAGCTTCGAGCGGATCGAGGGGTGGTCGCGCAGCCGCTCGGCCAGCGCGGAGAGGTCTTCCTGGCTCATGTGCGCGGCTCGCGGGTGCGGGGGCGGTGGTACCAGCCGGTGACCGGATCGGCGCAGGGCGGGTAGTGGCCCAGATCCGCCTCCATCTTCATGTGGGGTGTGCCGTGGATCGTCACCTCTTCCAGCGGGCGCCAGCGCAGGCGGCGGAAGAGCGTGACGTTCTGCATCTGCACATGGGCAAGGAAGCGGTCGCAGCCGCGGGCGTTGGCGGTGCAGACCGCCAGCCGGATGAGCTCGGCCCCGAGCCGCCCCACGGCGCGGAAGTCGCTGTCCACCGCCAGCCGCGAGCCCCACCAGAGGCGCGGGGCCTCTTCGTGGATGCGCACCGTGCCGACCACCTGATCGGCCTCATGGGCATAGGTCGACAGTGCGACGAGGTGCGTGGCGATGAGGTCGATCCCGTCGCGGTCATGGTCGCGGAAGATCCGCTGTTCCTCGACGAAGACCCGGTGGCGCAGGCCCGCCGCGCCTTCGGCCTCGAAGCGTTTCGAGGCGGCGCGGATGTAATAGCCGGGGCTCTGGTAATCGCGGCGCTCGAACTCGATCATGCGGGCACCTTGAGCTTCTCGTAGGTGGCCAGCGCCGAGCAGGCGCCGCACTTGCCGCAGCCCGCCTTCATGTCGCTCGACAGGATGCCGGCGCGGGCGATCATCTGGCCGAGCGGGCGCAGGATCTCGGCCATGAAGGCGGCGGAGGGGGCGGGGTGGCTTTCCAGCGGCGTGCCCGAGATCGGCACGAAGGGCACCACGAAGGGATAGACCCCCATGGCGCAGAGCCTCTCCGACATCTCAAGGATCGCCTCGCGCGTGTCGCCGAGCCCCGCAAGGATGTAGGTCGAGACCTGTCCGCGCCCGAACACCTTCACCGCGGCCTCGAAGCTCGAGAAGTACTTCTCGAGCGGCACCGAGGCCTTGCCGGGCATGATGCGCTGGCGGACCTCGGGCGTGACGGCCTCGAGATGCATGCCCAGCGTGTCGATGCCAGCGTCGAACATGCGCTGGTGCCATGCATCGTCCTCGGGCGGCTCGCACTGGCCCTGCAGCGGCAGATCGACGGCGGCCTTGATCGCCTCGGCGCTCTCGCAGAGCACCTTGGCGCCGCGGTCCTTGCCCGCAGGCGTGCCGGTGGTCAGCACCATGTGGGTGACACCGTCGAGCTCGACGGCCGCCCGGGCGACCTCGGCCAGCTGCGCGGGCGTCTTGTGGGCGATGGTGCGCCCCGCGGCGAGCGACTGGCCGATCGAGCAGAACTGGCAGGTCTTCTTGCGGCTCTCGTAGCGGATGCAGGTCTGCAGCACGGTCGTGGCGAGCACGTCCTTCGAATGCAGCGCGGCGATGTGGCTGTAGGGGATGCCGTCCGCGGTCTTCAGCTGGTAGAACCTGGCCGCCGTCGGAAAGCGCACGCTGGCCACGAAGGCGCCGTCGCGGGTGACGCGGGCCTCGCCGGTGGCGTCGGGTGCCTCGACGAGGAAGGGGCTGTCGAAGCTGGGCGCGGTGTGCACCGGGATCATCACCGTGCGGTCGCCGATGGTGATGGCCTTGTGATCGGACGGGCCCGCGCCGCCGCGGCGGCTCTCGTGACCGGCGCGGGGATCGACAAGCCGCATGCCATGGGTCTGCAGGTCGTTGATGAGCTGGGCGTCAGACATCCTGCTCTTCCTCCTTGGGGTCCGGGGAAACATCGGTGACGTGGCGGGTCGGCGCGGGGCGCGCGTCGTGGTTCAGCGACAGCAGCTCGGGCCGGGCGTAATGGCCGACGCTGTCCATCATGCGCTTGCGCTTGGCGACGAGCTTCATGTCGAGATCGGCGATCAGGATGCCCTCGCCCGAGGTCAGCGGCTCGGCGAGGTGGCGGCCCTCGGGCGAGACGATGCAGGTCATGCAGCCCGAGCGCATCGCCTTCTGAAGCTTGGGGTCGGGGTGGATCTGGGCGATCTGCTCCTCGGTCAGCCAGCCGGTGGCGTTGACCACGAAACAGCCCGACTCCAGCGCGTGGTGGCGCATGGTCACCTCGATCTGGTCGCGGAAGATGTCGCCCACGAGGCTGCCCGGGTAATGGCCGGCGTGGATCTCCTCGTGCTGGGTCATCAGCGCGTAGCGGGCGAGCGGGTTGTAATGCTCCCAGCAGGCGAGCGCGCCGACGCGGCCCACCTTGGTGTCGACGACCTTCAACCCGGCGCCGTCGCCCTGCCCCCAGACCATGCGCTCGTGGTAGGTGGGGGTGATCTTGCGCCGCTTCAGCACCAGCGTGCCGTCGGCGTCGAAGACGAGCTGCGCGTTGTAGAGCGAGCCGTGGTCGCGCTCGTTCACGCCCAGCACCACGACCACGCCGCGCTTGCGGGCGGCATCGGCCACCGCCTGCGTCTCGGGCGAGGGCACGACGACCGCCTCCTTCATCAGCTCGAGATGCGGCGCGCCCTGCTGGACCGGGGGCAGCACGAAGCTGAAATAGGGGTAGTAGGGCACGAAGGTCTCGGGGAAGACGATGAACTGCGCGCCCTTGTCCGCGGCCTCGGCGATGGCGTTCAGCACCCGTTCGATGGTGCCCGCGCGGCCCGAGAGGTCCGGGGCGATCTGGACGGCGGCGGCGCGGATGGTGTCGGTTCTCATCGTGGCTCCTTGGGTGACGTGACCGGCTTCGGGGGAGGGGCCGGGCCGCACTGGGGCAGCCCGGCGGACGGAGGCGCGGGGGCGTCCTCCGGCGGGGTGGCTCAGACGGTCCAGGTGTCGAGGATCACCGCGTTGGACTTCTTGTGCAGGAGGATGCAGTCGAGCACGTCCTGCGGTGCGATCGGCACGATGCCCGGCAGCAGCGAGGGCTCGCCATGGCCGTAGAGCGCCTGCAGCGCGAAACGGCAGGCATACACCTTGCCGCCTTCGCCCATGAACTTCTTGAGATTGACTGCAAAGTTCTGGTGGCCGGGGAAGGCCTCGTCGCCCAGCGTCGGGAAGCCGCGCTGGATGCCGAGGGTGACGCCGGGGCCGTAGAGCAGGATCGACGTCTCGTAGCCCTTGCGGTTCAGGCGGATGGCATTGAGGATGTTGACGAGGCCGATGGAGCCCTCGAAGGCGACGGTGTGGAAGGTCACAAGCGCCTTCTCTCCCTCGTCGGCCTTGACGTCCTCGAAGACCTTCTCTTCGTAGTTGACGAAGAAATCCCCGTCCTTGTGCGCTTCCTTGGTGACTTCAGGCATCGTGCCCTCCTTGTTGGTGGTGCCAACAGGGATGGCGGGGGAGAATTGATTGCATCAATAAGCAGTTCAATATGCATACAATAAAAGAAGCATTGATCGCCGATCTTTGGCGTCAATGCTGGTATTTTGTGCGGAATGGGGTGGAAATCACGCCACTTCGCGAGGTGGGAAGCCGTTCGCGAAGAATGATCCGGTCAATGATTCTGGGGTGCCATACAATTACCCCTTCAATCCGGGGTCGGGACGGCATACACATTCCGAAACGCGAAGGCAGGACTGATGATCGACTGGACCCCCGACCCCCTCGACAGCGGCAAGCCGCGCTATCAGGCCATCGCCGATGCCATCGCGGGAGACATCCGCAGCGGCAAGCTGGCGGACGGCATGCGCCTGCCGCCGCAGCGGCGGCTGGCGGCGGCGCTGGGCATCGACTTCACCACCGTCTCGCGCGCCTATGCCGAGGCGCAGGCGCGGGGCCATGTCGAAAGCCACGTCGGGCGCGGCACCTTCGTGAAGGGGCGGGTGGTCACCGACCGCCCCGACCCGTCGCGCCGCAACGAGGCCGACCTGTCGATGAACATGCCGCCCGAGCCGCAGGACCCCGAGCTGCGCCGGCGCATGCAGGAGGGGCTGGGCTACGTCTCGGCCAATCTCATCGACCTGCTGCGCTACCAGTCGGCCACCGGCTCCGAGCGCGACCGTGTCGCGGCCTCGAGCTGGCTCAGCATGCGCGGCATGGTGCCCGCGCTCGAGCGGGTGGCGGTGACGCCGGGCGCCCATGCGACCATGGCGGCGATTCTCGCGCTCATCACCCGCCCCGGCGACACCGTGCTCTGCGAGGCGATCACCTATCCCGGCTTCCGCAATGTGGCTGGGCGGTTCCGGCTGAACCTCATAGGCCTCGAGATGGACGAGAGCGGCATCCTCCCCGAGGCGCTCGACGCGGCGATCCGCGAACACGGGCCCAAGGCGCTGTATCTCAACCCGACGCTGCAGAACCCCACGACGCTCACCATCCCCGAGGCGCGGCGGCTCGAGATCGCGGCGGTGCTGCGGCGACACGAGCTCATGCTGATCGAGGACGACGCATACGGCTTCATACCCGCCAAGGCGCCGGCGCCCATCGCGCTGTCGGCCCCGGACCTGACCTGGCACATCGGCGGGCTCGCCAAGTGCATCGGGGCGGGGCTGCGGCTGGCCTTCACCATCGCGCCGACGCCGCGCTGCGCCTATCACCTCGTCCAGTCGATCCGGGCGCTGTCGGTGATGCCCTCGCCGCTGTCGATGGCCCTGGTCACGCAATGGATCGAGGATGGAACCGCCGACGGCATCCGCCGCTTCATCCGCGCCGAGAGCGCCGCACGGCAGGCCATCGCCGCCGAGGTGCTGACCCACGTGCGCTACCGGGCCGCCGAGAACGCCTTCAACCTCTGGCTGGATCTGCCCGAGGGCGTCGGTCGCGCCGACGTGGTCGCGCGCATGGCGCGGCGGCAGATCGGGCTCATGCCCTCGGACGCCTTCACCGTGCTGGGCAGCCCGGGCGAGCAACTGCGGGTCTGTCTCGGCGGGCCGACCACGCGCGAGGCGCTGCGCGAGAACCTGCATTTCCTCGCCAACGCGCTGGCGCCGCACAGCTTCATGGGCTGACGGCGCCGGAGCCCCCAACGCTCATGCACACGCGAAAAGTGTAAATCGAAAATATAGTCGCACTCGCATAGGTAATGTGAGCGCAACCGCCGGTGAATGTGGTAAGGTCATCCCAGTAGGGCGGTCTCGAATCGACCGGAGCATCCTGACTGTTCAGGCCGCGCCCGTTTCGCGATCTCGAGACCCTGTCCGGGAGGCTTTGTGGGGCCGTGACGGCGGAGGGCCGGTCCCGAATTCGTCCTGTTGAAACATGGATCTGCCGCGAGACGCGCCGATCTCGGAGATTTTTCCGACAGCGCCCCGCGGCAGCGGTCACGAGTGATGTGCCGCGCCGCTTTCCGGTGTTCCGGCCCGACCCGTTCCGGTCGGCCGGCGCGATTGCCGACCTCGGGCCGGTCCGCGGCGCACTGCACCGATATTTCACAGCAAAGCGATTGAGAGGACCACGCGATGACCGTCGATTTCACCGGGACCTGGGCGTACCGGAGCCTCGTCAACTCTCCCGACCTGACGCTGCCATTCAATGACCTCGCCTTCGGGGCGGGCACGCTCGAGCTGACCGAGCCCTCGGCCTGCGACATCGGCGGCACGCTCGGCGGCCCCGGCTGGTCACTGGAGCTCAGCGGCACCGCGACGCCGGGCGAGCCGCCGCGGCTGCGCTGGCAGGGGCGGGGCACCATCGGCGAAGAGGTCTGGGTCTACGACTACCTCGGCTACCTCGTGCCGCACTGGGAGAACGGCGTCGGCCAGATCGACACCATCGTCGGCAGCATCGTCCGCACCGTGCCGCATTCCGACGGCCAGGCCGAGGCCGGCGTCACCGCCACCTTCTTTGCCGTGCGCGCCTGACGCGCGGCCCCGCAACCGACCAGCAGAAGGACCCGTGTCATGTCCCAACTCAGAACCCGACAGAACGTCTACAAGCTCGGCAGCGCCTGGGCCGATCCGATCCTGTGGTATGCGCGTGGGGTGCAGAAGCTGAAGGAGCGGCCGCTGGCCGACCGCACCAGCTGGACCTTCTACGGCGGTATCCACGGCATCTTCCGCGCGCTCTGGGATTTCTACGGCATCACCGACCCCAACGAGCCCGGGCCGAGCCAGGCCGATACCGTCACCTTCATCGACCAGTGCCAGCACCAGAGCTTCTTCTTCCTGCCGTGGCACCGGGGCTACCTGATGGCGATCGAGACGCTGATCCGGTCCGAGATCGAGGCTCTGGGCGGCCCGCACGAGAGCTGGGCGCTGCCCTACTGGAACTACTTCGGCGACGGCCAGAACGCGCTGCCGCCCGAGTTCCGCAGCCCGGACTGGCCGGACGGCACCGGCGACAACCCGCTCTTCGTGGTGCAGCGCTGGGGACCGATGGGCGGCGCGCAGCCCTTCGACATCGGCTCGCGGACCAACCTCGACCCGATGGGGGACCCGGTCTTCACCGGCCCGGGCGGCGGCGTGAGCACCGGCTTCGGCGGTCCCGCCACCGGCTTCAACTGGCAGGGCGGCAGCAGCGGCGGGCTCGAGATGAACCCGCACAACATCGTCCACGGGCTCGTGGGCGGGGGCAGCCCCACCGACACCTTCAGCGACGGCTCACCGCTGCCGGGGCTGATGTCGACGCCCACGGCGGCGGCGCTCGACCCGATCTTTTACCTGCACCACTGCAACATCGACCGTCTCTGGCAGAGCTGGAACGTCTTCCCGGCCGGCAAGCCCTCGGCGGCGCCGACCGACTGGCAGAACCCCAACAACCTCGACTGGCTGCAGGGGCCGGCGCGCAGCGGCGAACGGCGTTTCGTGATGCCGAAGCCCGATGGCTCGGAATGGGTCTATACGCCCACCGAGATGCAGAAGATCGACGCGTTGGGGTATGAATACGATGACCTGACCCCGGGCGCCGCGGTGCAGGGCATGGACATGGCAGCGCGCCGCGCCGTTCTCGGCATTGCCGCCGCCGCAAGAGGAGGGCCCGCCGTGGCAGCCAGCAGTTCCGAGATGATGGGCGCAAGCGACAAAGGCCTCGCGCTTTCCGGCAAGGGTGCCACGCGCACCACGGTGCGCACCGATGCAGCGGTGCGCGCGCGGGTCAGTAACAGCCTTGCCGGGCGCGCCGCCACCGCGCCGGACCGGGTGTTCCTGAACCTCGAGAACATTACCGGGCTCTACGACGCGGTGATCTTCGAGGTCTATGTCGGGCTCGCCGCGGATGCGGATGACGCGACCCGGCAGGCGCATCTGGCGGGCAACGTCTCGCTCTTCGGGGTGCGGCAGGCGTCCGACATGGCGGGCAGGCACTCGGGCGGAGGCATCAACGCCACGCTCGAGATCACCGGCATCGTCGACAAGCTGCACCTCGCGGGCAATTTCAACGTCGACGAGCTGTCGGTCGAGATCGTGCCCATGGACGAGATCCCCGAGGCGGCGCAGATCCGCATCGGCCGCATCAGCCTCTACCGGCAGTTCGAGTGAGGCGCACGGACCCACCTAGGGGGCGCGAGCCGGGGCGGGTCGCCGCCCCGCTGGCGCTGCTGTCCGTTCCCGCGTGGCTGTTGCTGGCGCTGGGAAGCGGCGGCATCGCGGTGCCCGAGCTCTGCTCCTCGGCGCTGCTCTGGTCGGTGCCCTCGGTCGAGGGGCTGCGCTACGCCTTCACCTTCGTCGCGCCGCAGGTGCTGGCGATGGGCTGGGGGCTGATGGTGGCGGCGATGATGCTGCCGACGCTTGCGGGCACGCTGGGATACGTGCGGGCGCGCAGCCTCGGGCGGCTCCGGGGGCGGCTCGTGGCGCTGGTGATCTGCGGCTATCTCGCGGTCTGGCTGGCGGCGGGGCCTGTCATGCTGGCCCTTGCGCTGGCGCTGCATCTGGCCGCGCCGGGCGGGGGGCAGGTGTTCATCGCGGCGCTGGCGGTCGCCCTCCTGTGGCAGGTGTCGCCGTGGAAACAGGCGGCGCTGAACCGCTGCCACCGGCGCCCGGCCATCGCCGCGTTCGCGCCAGAGGCTTATGGCGATGCGCTGCGTCTCGGGCTCGGCACGGGGCTCTGGTGCCTGCAGAGCTGCTGGGCGCTGATGCTGGCGAGCCTCCTGGCGCCGGGCTGGCATTTCGCCGCGATGGCTGTGGTGGCGCTTTTCATCTGGGCCGAACGGCTCGAGCCGCCCCGGCCCCCCGCATGGCGCCTGCGCGCGCCGCTCCGGGCATGGCGGCTGGCGAGCTTCCGCCTCGCCTCCGTGGGGCGCTGAGCCAGACCCGGCGCGGCGGGGGGCTGATCGGGGCTCGGCAAGTCGGGTAATGAGCGGGGTTCACCCCGGTCGGGCTGTTCGCAAACGGCACACCTCGACTTCGCAATGAGCATGGTCACTGCCGGCGGAACGCTGAGCGGGCCTCGCCTTGGCGGGCGCTGAGCAGGGCTCGCCACGGCGGCTGCTGTGCGAAGAGCATATCTCGCCGCCACGCTGAGCAGAGCGCAGAAACATCACCCCTCGAGGATCTGGCGGATCTTCTCGATCTCTTCCTTCGCGGGTTCCAGCAGCTCTTCGGCGATGCGGCACTCGGCGCGGCCGTCCTCGATCAGCACCTGCAGGGTCTTCAGCCGCTCCAGCAGGTCGGGAAGGATGTCGCGGATCGCGGCCTCCTGATCGGCGTCGGGGCGGGCGCGGGTGATGAGCCGCTGAAGATCGTCGGGCAGGGACGCGAAGGCGGTGAACAGCGTCACGTCGGTCTGGCCCCGGCAGAGCAGCACGGTGACCTTCTCGACCGTGTCCAGCACCCAGGGGAAATCGAGCTCGCCCTGCGGGTCGGGGATCAGCTTCGGACCCGGCACGCAGGCGTCGTCGCGGCCGTCCTGATCGCGGTCCTGGCCGCCCTCGACCGCATCGGGGATGCCGTCGTTGTCGCTGTCCTCGTCGCGGAAGTTGGGGATGCCGTCGCCGTCCACGTCCTCGTCGAAGCCGCGGCATTCGAGCTCGTCGGGAATGCCGTCGCCGTCGCAGTCGCGGCCGTTGCAGGGCGGGTCCTCGCCGTCGACCACCAGAAAGCTCATGGTGGCGAAGCGACGGAACGGCTCGACCCGGACCGCCGCGCGTTCGGGGCCCGAGAAGATCGGCTCGCCGGGCATCACCCGGGTGCCCGCCGGGGCGTCGCCGGTGACGGTGAGCTCGTAGAGGCCGTTGAGGAAGAGCCCCGACAGGTCGGCCTGGAAGACGCCGCCGACCCCGGGCGCGAAGGACACGATCGAGGTGGCGCCGTCCGGCCCCTTGAGCAGCCCGCCGATCTGCACGTCGTCGCGGTCGAGATCGACGTAGTAGCTGATGTCGGCGCTGGCGGTGCCGCGCGTGCCCACCGGCAGGATGCGCGGCCGCACGTCGGTGAAGAGCGCAGGGCGCGGGTTCTCGATGAAGGCCAGCGCCGTGGCGAACTGCCCGCCGGGCCGCGCCGGGAAGGCCGAGAGCGTCCAGTCGCCGGGCTCGGGCGCCACCACCTCGATGTAGATGTAGTGGCTGTCCACCGTGAGCTCGGGCGAGCCGGGCCCGAAGGTGGTGCCGTCGGGGGCGGTGAGGCGGATGTTCACGCCCCATTCGCGCATCCGCACGTTGCGGCCCGAGACGAAGGCGGTGAGCGCCTTGGCGCCCTTCTCGACGGGGATGCGGAACGAGCGGTTCTCGGTGACCTTGATGCCCTGTTCGGCCAGCTCGGGGTTGGTCTCCTGCACCCGGTCGGGATCGCGGGCGATGACGAAATCGGTGCGCGGCAGGGCAAGCGCGTTGGCGCCGTAGCTGCCGGCGAGCTCGGCGAAGATGCCGGTGAGCGCATTGACGTTGCGCGCCTCGTAGACCTGCCCGCCGGTGCCCGAGGCGATGTCGGTGAGCTCTTCGCGGTCGACGTCGTTGCCTGCGGGGATGGCGTGGATGCGCACGCCGATGTCGTCGAGCCGCTCGGCCGCCGCGACCGGATCGCCGCCGGCGGTGTTGAAGCCGTCGGTCAGCAGGTAGGCGGTGCGCACCCGGCCGACTTCGGCCACGCGGGTGAACTCGCCGGTGGAGGCATCGAAGGCGTCGCCAATGGCGGTGTCGCCGCCGGGCGAGAGGGCGTCGATGGCGTCCTTGTAATCCTGCGCATTGCCCGTGTTCAGCGTGTCGATGGGGCGCAGCAGGGTGTTGCCCTCGTTGAACTCGAGCAGGCCGAGGTCGATGCCCTGGCTGGTCTGCAGGTCGACGAAGGCGCGCCCGGCGGCGCGCACGAACTCGATGCGGCTGTCGGCGCAGTCGCCCTCGTCCACGGTGCCGTCACTGTCGTCGTCGAACCCGTTGAGGCAGACCTCGGCCTGCCCGGAATTGGACGACCACGACATCGAGCCCGAGCGGTCGACGATCATCATGATCTGGTCCGAGCCGACCACGTCCTCGACGAAGCTGACCGCCCGGAAGCAGGTCGCGGGCGGGGCCTCGGCGGGCAGGGCAGGGGCGGTGGTGAACGGGTAGTTGCGCACCAGCGTGTCCCAGCCCGAGAGCCCGCCGTTGACCAGCGTCTGCTGGGTGGTCTCGAAACGGCCGGTGCCCGCGTTCCAGCGCTGCGCGCAATCGGCGGCATTGCATCGCGAGGTGCCGTCGTGGGTGTCGGAGACGCTGGTGATGCCGACGCCGGTGGTCAGCCCGTCGCTGCCGCCGATGGTGCCGAAGTCCAGGGCGACGGTGAGGTCGCTGGCGCCGGTGGTGAGCCCCGTGACGCTCATCGCGGGCGAGGCCTCGGACACCGAGGCGAGCGAGCCGTCGGCGTTGAACTGCAGCGTCCAGCTATCGACAACGCTGATCATGCCCTGCGAGCCGCCGATGGCGGCGCTGTCCACCGCCGCGGTGATCTGCCATTCGGCCATGTCGGTGCGGGTGCCGAAAAGCGAGATGACGGCGGCGGGCAGGTTGCCGATGTCGTCGATGGCCTCGACGTCGCGCCGGAAGGTCGATGTCGCCTCGGCGGTGGCGAAGCTGGTGCCGTCGAAGAGCTGCGTCTCGGCCGAGAGCGCCTTCAACCCGATGGCCGTGGGCGATGGCGGCACCTCCTTCGGGCTCTTCCAGCATCACGCCGGGCGCGGGCAGGGCCTGGTCGACGCGATCCTCGGCCCCGCGGCGGCGGCAGCCCCTGCCAATGCCGATGGCGGCTACCAGTACTTCCCCGGCGGCAGCCGTGCGGACAGCGTGCAGATCCGGATCAGCTCCGGCGAGTTCGTGGTGAATGGCGCCGCGACGTCCCGCAACCGCGGGCTGCTCGAGTGGATCAACTCCGGTGGCGACGCCATGGCGAGCCTGCCGGCGCGCGCCAACGGTGGCGGCTTTGCCGGCATGCCCGTCAGTGCCGGGCCCCGCCAGATCCAGGTCGTCACGCCGCCCGGCATGCCCATGGCGCTCGCGGTCGAGGACGAGGCGCTGCCCGGCGGCGGCCGGCGTGAGAAGTACGTGCTCTCCGAGATGGTCGGCAATGCGCTCACCATGCCCGGCGGCAAGGCGCGCAAGGCGATGCAGGGCCAGTATGGCCAGCGGCTGGTGGGGCCCCGCCGATGACCGTGTTGACCTGGCCCTCCGAACTGCCCCGTCCGCTGCGCGACCGTTACCAGGCGCAGGCCACCGATCCGCGGCTCAAGCGCGCGCAGGACGCGCCGATCCCGAGCTATCGCAAGCAGTATTCGCAGGTCGCGCAGGGCGTGCAGCTCTCGCTCGTCCTCTCGCGCTCGCAGAAGGCAGTCTTCGACAGCTTCTACCGCGACGCCTGCGGCTTCGGCACGACGCCGTTCTGGATGCCCGACCCGGTGACCGACGGCTGGCCGCTGCTGCACGAGACCGGGGCGCCGCTGCTCTACGAGGACGGCACGCCGATCCTGATGTCGGCGCAGTGGCTCTGCATCTTCGGCGACGAGATGCCCTCGGAGACACTCCGGGGAATGACCTTCACCAAATCCTTCTCTGTCTGGGTGATGCCATGAGACGTGTGTCGCTGAACGCTCGCCGTGCCTTCGACGCGGAGTTGTCCGACCAGGTCGAGGTCGCGCTCTTCCGCTTCGAGCACAGCGCGCTCGCGGCCCCGGTGCTGCTCTCGACCGATCCCACCGTCCGGCTCGGGACCGATCCGCTGACCTACGGCACCCGGTCGAGCTGGATGGGCGCGGACCCCTCCACCGAGCCCTACCTGTTCGTGCTGGCCTCGGCCGAGATTCCCGGCGACCAGGAAGACGCGCCGGCGGCAGGTGGGCTGGTGCTGGAGAACGTCACCAACGACATCGCCACCCAGCTCCGCGCCATCGGCACCCGCGCCACCGTGCACATGGCCGTCGTGCTCGCGGCCACGCCGGACGTGGTCGAGGTGGAGTTCCGCAATCTCAAGCTGATCTCGACCGAGGGCGATGCCTCCGAGGTCTCGCTCGCCATCTCCCGCCAGCCGATCGAGGAGGAATACGCCCCCATGGACCGCATGACCCGTGACCGTTTCCCGGGGCTGCACCGGTGAGCTGGTCGAACGCCTATATCGGCCTGCCGCATGTCGCGCTCGGAAGGGCACGGAGTGGCTGCGACTGCTGGGGGCTGGTGCGCCTGGTCTACCGCGAGCAGCTGGGGATTGCGCTGCCGGCCTACACGCCCGAGGGTATCTGCGTGCTCGAGGAGGGCGAGATCGAGGCGCTGATCGGCCAGGCCACGAGCGACGGCGCCTGGGAGCCGGTCGCGGAGCCCGCGCCCTTCGACGTGCTGATCTACCGGCGCGGCGGCCACCGCAGCCACATCGGCCTGAAGGTGGATGCCCGCTTCATGCTGCACAGCCCCGAGACCGGCTCGGTGCTGGCCGACGTCACCGGCCCGCGCTGGCGCAGCCGCTTCGAGGGCGCCTGGCGCTACCGGGGGCGGGCATGACGAGGATCCTCTCCGCCCCGCTCTTCGACCCGGGCCTCGCCCGCGAGGAGATCGAGCTGCCCGAGGGGCTGACGCTCGGGCAGATCGTGACCCACACGCTGCCTGGTCTGGCGCCTTCGGATCGCGCCTTCGTGCGGGTGACGCTGGTCTCCGACCAGGGCGTGGCGCTGATCACGCCGGAGTGGTGGGGGCAGGTGCGCCCGAAGCCGGGCGTGCGGGTGGTGATCCGGCTGGTGCCGGGCAATGACGGGCTGCGCACGGTGCTGCTGGCGGTGGTCTCGATCGCCGCGGTGGCGCTCGCGGGGCCGGTGGCTGGGCTGATTGGTCTGGGCGGTAGCCAGTTCGGGATCAGCCTGACCGCCATGGCGCTCAACTTCCTCGGCGCCGCCCTGGTCAACAGCCTGGTGCCGCCGGTGACGCCGGAAGAGACCGACCGCCGCAACCGCTACACGCTCTCGGGCTGGAACAACCAGCTCCGCCCGGACGCGCCGGTGCCGTGGGCCCTGGGGCGCCACCGCTACGCACCGCCCTTCGCCGCGCGGAGCTACACCCAGATCATCGGCGACGAGCAGTATATCGTGGCGCTCTTCGTCTGGGGCTACGGGCGGCTGAAGATCTCCGACCTCCGCATCGGCGACACCCCGATCGAGCACTATAATAATGTGGAGATCGAACATCGCGAGGGGCTGCCGGGAGACGACCCGGTGACGCTCTATCCCCGCCAGGTGATCGAGGACGGCGAGAGCGTCGAGCTGGTCCGGCCGCGGCCGCGCAACGATGCCGGCGAGATCATCTCGGGGGAGGCGATCGAGACGCCGGTGGTGCGGGTCACCGCCAGCGCCACCCAGATCGCCACGCTGATCTTCTGGTTCCCCACCGGGCTCTACCGGCTGAACCGGGAGATGGACCAGCAGAAGAGCCTGAAGGTCGAGGTGCGGATCCGCCAGCGGCTCTCGGACGAAGACGACTGGGACGAGGTCACCACGCTCGCGCTGATCGCGAACCGCGACGATCCGTTCTTCCGGCAGTTCTCGTGGCAGCTGCCCTCGCGCGGGCGCTGGCAGGTCGAGGTCACCCGCATGACCGCCGAGCGCACCAACGACCGCTACTTCGACCAGGTCATGCTGGCGGCGGTGCAGTCGATCCGACCCGAGTACCCGCTGAACGTCGACAAGCCGCTGGCGCTGACCGCGATCCGGATCCGCGCGACCTACCAGCTCAACGGCCAGCTCGATACCCTGAACGGCATCGTCGAGCGCTACGCCGAGGTGTGGGACGGCACGAGCTGGTCGGAGGACCTGTCGCGGAACCCGGCGGTGGCCTTCATCGCCACGTTGAAGGGGGATTGTTGCCCCTATCCGGCAACGGATGCCGAGATCGACTGGGACATGATGCAGGACTGGTTCACGTTCTGCGAGGCCAAGGGGTTGCGCTACGACCGTATCCATGAGCAGGGCGAGCCGCTGGGCGAGATGCTGCGCGCCATCGCCGGCGCCGGGCGGGCCTCGCCGCGCCATGACGGGATCCGGTGGACCGTGGTGATCGATCACGAGCGCGACCAGGTCATCGACCATCTCTCGCCGCGCAACTGCTCGGACGTCCGCTGGCGCCGCGAGTATCTCGATCCGCCGCACGCGGTGCGGGTCAGGTTCAACGACGAGACCGACGACTGGGAAGAGGCCGAGCGGGTGATCCGCTGGCCGGGCTACATGGGGCCGATCTCGCTCACCGAGGAGATGGTGCATCCGGGCAAGACCAACCCCGACGAGATCTACCTCGAGACCCGCCGGCGCATGCACGAGATCGAACTGCGCCCGGACACCTTCACCTGCTACCAGGCCGGCGCCGCGCGCACCGCCACCCGCGGGGATCTGGTGCATGTCTCGCACCCGGTGCTGACCCGCACCCAGGCCGCCGCCCGCGTCCGTCGCGTGGAGGGCGCGCTGGTCGAGCTGGACACGCCGGTGACCATGGAGGCGGGCAGCGAGTACGGCCTCGGCTACCGGGTCTACGAGGATGTCGAGGACAGCGTCGGCGCGGCAGCCGTGGCCGAGGTCCTGTTCTCCGAAGGCACCACCCGGCTGCTGCTGCTCTCCGGGGTCACGGTCCTGCCCGATCTGGGCGCAACCGTGCACTTCGGGCTGCGGGGCGAGGAGAGCCACGACATGATCGTGACCGGCATCGAGCCCGCGAAGGACTTCGGCGCCCAGCTCACCCTGAAGCTGGCGGCCCCCGAGATCGAGGCGCTGACCGACGCCGAGGTGGTGCCGGACTGGGAGGTGACCGTGGGCGATCCGATCAGCGTCACCAGCACGCCGCCGCTGGCGCCGCGCTTCACCGAGATCGACAGCGACAACGCCTCCGGCCTCGACGATCCGGGCATCGGGGCCGCGTGGTTCGAGCAGGTGGTCGAGGCGCCCGACGCTCACGTCATCATCCGCCTGGCGCCGGGCGCGGGCGAGACGGCGCAGATCTCGCACTACCGCTTTTTCCACCGGCTGCAGGGAGCGGTGTCCTGGGCCGAGCTGCTGATCTGGGCCGCCGACGCCGGCGTGCAGCTGGAGACATACCAGCGCGGCGATCTCGTCGAGCTGCAGGCGGTCGCGGTGGCGTTCGATGCGACCGAGGGCGCTTACACCTCCGTGGTCACCCACACCGTCGGGGCCGATGCCACGGCGCTGCCGGCGGCGCTCGACGAGCAGACCGTGACGGTGACCGGCGGGCTTGGCCATGCCCGGATCGAGCTGGCGGTGACCGACGCCGAGACGGCCGCCGTGCAGCTCTACCGCGTGGCCTCGGGCGACACGGTCGATCCCGACACCGACGCCGTGGGTGATCCGGTCGCGGTGACGCCGGGTCTGACCACCACGATCATCGATGGCGATGCCACGCGGGTGACGCTGGTTGCGGACGGAGACTTCGGATCTGCCGCCGGATGGACGCTCGGGGCGAACTGGGCGATCGCGGGCGGACAGGCGCAGCACAGCGCCGGCGTCGCGGACAGCCTCACCCAGGAGGTCTCCCTCACCGCGGGCGCCACCTACCGGCTGGCCGTCGTGGTCACGGGCCGCACGGCGGGCAGCCTGACGCCGTCCTTCACCGGCGGCACCACGGTCACCGGCGCAGCGCTCGACGCCAACGGCACCCACGTCCTGGAACTGACGGCCGAGACGGGGAACACCACGCTCGAGCTGGCCGCAAGCACCGACTTCGACGGCGCGCTGACGCTGGTGGTGCTCTACCGCGCGACCGCCGCTTCCGCCCCGGCCGGCGCGTGGGACTACCATCTCTCCCCGGTCAACGTTGACAATGTCCGGGCCGAACCCACCGCCGCATTCTCCACATTTGTCTATTGAGGCGAGGCTATGGCTGACAACGGCGTAAGGTCGATCGACAATCCGGAAGTTGCCCTGTTCGACGATCTCTTCGGACATATGGATGGCACGCTTGGGCGGGTGCCGAGGAGCGTGCTGAAGACCCCGGGGATCATCGTCGACCAGATCTATTCGACCGTGGCATCGCTGATGGCCGCGACCGAGACCTCCCGCGGGGAAGGGGCGGTCTGGGCGACCCGCGACGGTGGTCGCTTCATCGAGACGGCCGCGGATGCGGACCCTTATGACCGTGACAGCAACCCGGGCGGCTACCACTTCGAGACGTCCGCCGGGGTGAAGCTGCGGCTGCCCTACGTGCGGGTGATCGACGTGCGGGAGTTCAACCCGCCCACCGACGGGGTGACGGACGCCAGCGCCGCGCTGCAGGCGGCGCTCGATCTGTTCCGGGAACTCGTGACCGGTGACGCGCCGGACGCGGATCTCGTGATGCTGCGCGTCGTCGGTCGCTACACGACCAACACCGGGCTCCTGCTGCAGTTCGACGCGGTGCAGACCGGCAAGGGCGTGATCGACATGTCTGGCGGTCAGATCACCGCGGGGGCCGGGCTGCTCTTCGGTACCCTGTTCCGGGTACGCACCAACGCCATCACGCGGAACCTCTGCCTGCAGAACGTCTATCTCCGGCGCGGGACGTCCTTCTGCGACGTGCTGCTCGAGCTGGACGGGGGCCACCAGAACAACGGCTCGCTGGCGCGGTGGATGCTGCTCAATCCGACGCTGCTGGGATCGAAGGTGCCGCTCTGGATCCGCAACAACGCCTTCGAGGGCGTGATCGTGAACCCCAACTTCGAGGCGACGCAGAAGCAGCAGGGCTATTACGGCATCCTGGTTCAGAACAGCTTCGACGGTGCGACCCCGGGCAGCGCGAACGGCAACACCGTCACCGGCGTGGTCTCGTCGGTCTCGGTCTATGGCGGCACCGTCAAGAACGGCCTCAACAATATCCGGCTTCTGAACTCGATCGACCTGCGGGTGTTCGGGACCACCTTCCTGAACTCCGGCGGCGAGATGTTCCGCAACACCTCGAACATCAGTGGCATGGTTCACGCCTGCCACTTCGAGAACGCCTGGGACACGCCGGCCTGGGCGCCCGGGGACTACGCCGCCGGCGACTTCGTCCAGAACGACGGGGGCAAAGTCTACATGGCAGCGACCGGCGGCACCTCGGCCGCCTCTGGTGGCCCGACGGGAACCGGGGAGGGGATCTCGGACGGCAGCGTTGTCTGGGACTACGTGCCGTATCGTGGCGTCGTGCGCATGGACAGCGACATCACCATCGACGGCTGTGACTACCGCCAGAACGTCGGCCTCGCCACGCACTTCATCCGGTCGTACCTGAGCGACAATCGCAGAGCGACCCTCGGAGACCACCGCATCCTGTCAGGCGTCGGCTATCTCTACCTGAGCAACAACGAGGACAATGGCGCGCGCCTCTGGGCGCCCGCGGCTGCCAGAGGGAAGATCGCCTACCACCCCGAATACCCGAACGGGAACCGGATGGTGAGCTTTCCGCGTCCGGGGTTCTGGAACTCGCCCGGCTCGGTCACCGGCAACGTCGACATCGACTATTCCCTCGGGGACACGTGGTTCTACACCGCCAACGGCAACGTGACCTTCAACCTGCCGACGAACGCGGCACCAGGTGACCGGCTGACCATCATGGTTCGACAGGACGAGACCGGAGGCCGGACCGTCAGCTTCGCAAGCGGCTTCCGCACCGCCGGGACGGTGGTGACGACGGCGAACACCATCACCTCCTGGACCTTCGTCTACAGCGGCACCGCCTGGACGCAGATCGGGAATCCCGCGACCGGCATGGCGCCGTGAGGCGGTGGGTGGCCATCGCCGCCAGCGGGTTCGGCACCGGGGTTGCCATTGGCATGCTGCTGAAGCTCGCGGCGCTTTGCTGAGGCAGAAGAGTGGGCGGCCCCTTCAATGCCCCGTTCAAGGCTCCTTCAAAAGGGGCGTGTTTGAACGGGGCAGGGCGGCGGGGTGCCATGCGGTCCCGGATGGGACCAGATGGGACGCGGGGTGGGATCGGATGGGACGACGGGATGGGATGGGACGGGAAATCCCGTGGAAGCCCTTGGCGGACCGCTCAGGGCGCTCGAAACGCCCCGATCCCGAAAAACGCGTTGCTGTAAACTTCGCCGTAAATCACTGCAAGTTTGAGCGTCACGCTACACACACTACACACGCTATACCCGCCCACGCGTTTGGGAAACCATGGGACGGAGGGGGTGGGAATTCATGGTCCGAGGCGCTCAACCGCTTGAAGTGATTCACGAAGCGCCGGCCTGAAGGGCCCCCGGACCACGATTCCGAGGCTTTTACGGCACAGTTTTCAACCTCTGACCCGAGTCGGGTTACGAAGCCCATGGCGCTCCTGCAGTTTTTTTGGGAAACGGTGGGCGCAACAGAGCTCACGCCGCCGTGACTATATCTGGTGCTCAGCTACTTTCGGCTTACCACATATTCGTGAATGTGGCGGCGGGAACACACAAAATGTAGTTTTCCACAGGCGCTGTGGACAACATTTCGTGGTATGAGCCCGAAAAAAACCGTTGCTTCCCATGATTTCCCATGACATACCTTTAACCACGATGAGGGACGGGACAGAGGGCGAAAACGCTCCGCACACAATCCCAGAAAAATAAACCAGAGCAGGTTCATACAGGCACCCGCCCTTCATCGTGACGACAGAATCCGGCGCGCGAGCGAGCAGAACATCCCCCCAGGTGGCGCGCGCAGCTGGACAAGCCCGTAAACGGGTCAAGGCGGCGGGTTGATCGGTGGCAGCAGATCAACCCGCCGTATTTCGTTTCAGGGGGTCGAGTAGGGACAGTGAGCCGCAGGCCAAGGTTCAGAGGCGAGAGTCGGCACAAGGTCGACGGAAAGGGCAGGGTCTCGATCCCTGCGACCTTCCGCCGTGTGCTCGAAGCCGGCGACCCGGACTGGTCGGGCGGCGAGAACCCCAATTTCGTCATGGTCTACGGCAACCCCGCCTACAACTTCATCGAATGCTACACCATCGCCGAGATCGAGCGGATCGAAGACCGCATCGACGCGATGGAGCACGGTGACGAACGCGACGCGCTGGAAGAAATCTACTCGGCAAACGTGGTCAACGCGACGGTCGACGACACCGGCCGCATCGTCCTGCCCGCCAAGCTGCGCGAACGCTTCGGCATCGGCAGCGAGGCGGCGCTGGTGGCCTCGCTGAACACCTTCCGCATCTGGGACGCCGAGCAGTACGATGCGCAGAAGCAGGTGCGGTCGGAGAACCTCAAGTCGGAGCTCCCGCGCAACCCGCTCTCGCTGCTCGGCAAGGAGGCACAGTAAATGGCACCCGCGGCGGACACATCTGACAACGCGCCGCACGTCCCGGTCCTGCTCCGGCCCCTGCTCGACGCGGTGGCGCCGGTCTCGGGGACCTGGGTCGACGGCACCTTCGGGGCAGGGGGCTACGCGCGCGGCCTGCTCGAGGCGGGCGCGGACAAGGTCATCGGCATCGACCGCGACCCGCTCGCGCATCGCATGGCGGCCGAGTGGATCGGCAGCTACGGCGGCCGGCTCGAACTGGTCGAGGGCAACTTCGCGGACATGGACCAGTATGTGAGCGGCGCCGACGGCGTGGTGCTCGACCTCGGGGTCTCGTCCATGCAGCTCGACATCGCCGAGCGCGGCTTCTCGTTCCAGAAGGACGGGCCGCTCGACATGCGCATGGAGCAGGCCGGCGAAAGCGCCGCCGAGCTGGTCAAGCGGCTCGACGAGACGACGCTGGCGGACGTGCTCTATACATACGGTGAGGAGCGGGCCTCGCGCCGCATCGCGCGGGCCATCGTCAAGGCGCGCGAACAGGAGCCCATCGAGACCACGGCGCGGCTGAGCGCCATCGTCGAGGCCTGCCTGCCGCGCCCGAAGCCGGGGCAGAGCCACCCGGCCACACGCAGCTTCCAGGCCCTGCGCATTGCGGTCAACGACGAGTACGGCGCGCTCTGGCGCGGGCTCATGGCCGCCGAGAAGGCGCTGAAGCCGGGCGGTTTTCTCTGCGTGGTGACCTTCCACTCGGTCGAGGACCGCATGGTCAAACGCTTCCTGCAGGCGCGCTCGGGCCGGCTTGGCGCGGTGAGCCGCTACGCCCCCGTGATCGAGGCCGAGGAGCCGCAATTCGTCACCATGACCCGCAAGGCCATCGGCCCCGACGACGACGAACTCGCCGCCAACCCGCGCTCGCGCTCGGCCCGGCTGCGCATCGGACAGCGCACCTCGGCGGATCCGGGCGACGTGTCTCCCGACACCCTGAACATGCCTCAACTGAAGGGGAAACGCTGATGCGCACCATGCTCTATGTGACCACCTTCCTCGGCCTGATCGGGCTCGCCTTCTGGGCCTATCGCGAGAACTACCAGACGCAGGCGGCGCTGGACCACGTGGCCGACCTGCACGGCGACATCGCCGATGCGCGGGCGCGGCTGGCGATCCTCAAGGCGGAATGGGCCTATCTCAACCGCCCCGACCGGCTGCGCGAGCTCTCCGAGATCAACTTCGAGCGGCTGGGCCTGCTGCCGATGCGCCCCGAGCAGTTCGGCAAGGTCGACCAGGTGTCCTTCCCGCACGTGCCGCTGGTGGTGACCGATGCCATCGAGGTGACCAGCGCCAACGCCGCCGCCGCCGACGAGGAGCTGTGGCCATGACCCGGACCCCGCTGCGCCCGCTGGCGCGCATCCTTCAGGCCCGCAGCAACGGCGAGAACCCCGACGCCATCGAGCGCGAGAACCTGCGCATCCGCCACGAGCAGATGCGCGACAAGGCCCGCGTGCGTGCCGAGGGGCGTCTGCTGGTCATTGGCGCCATGTTCTTCTGCGCCTTCGTGGTGATCGGCGCCCGCATGGGGCTGCTCTCGGCCACCGAGCCGAGCGAGCCGCGGGCCCGGGCCACCGGTGCCTCGATCATCGCGAGCCGCGCCGACATCACCGACCGCCACGGCCGGCTGCTGGCGACGAACATGGAGACCCACTCGCTCTACGCCCACCCGCAGCAGATGATCGAACCGCTGCGCGCGGCGAAGGAGCTGAAGGCGATCTTCCCGGATCTCGACGAAGAGCGGATGATCAAGGATTTCACCGACGAGAAGCGCAAGTTCCTCTGGGTCCGCAAGAAGATGAGCCCCGAGCAGATGCAGGCGGTGCACGACATCGGCGAGCCCGGCCTGCTGTTCGGCCCGCGCGAAATGCGGCTCTATCCCAATGGCGCCATCGCGTCGCACATCTTGGGCGGCGCCAGCTTCGGGCGCGAGGGCGTCGACTCGGCCGAGGTGGTGGGCACCGCAGGCATCGAGAAATACTTCGACGAGGAGCTCCGCGATCCCGCCCGCGAGGGCGCGCCGCTCGAGCTGTCGATCGACCTCACCATCCAAGCGGCGACCGAGCGGGTGCTCGACAGCGGCATGCGGCTGATGAACGCCAAGGGCGCGGCCTCGGTGCTGATGGACGTGCACACCGGCGAGATCCTCGCCATGGCCTCGCTGCCAGATTTCGACCCCAACGACCGGCCGCGGCCGCCGACCAACGGCAGCCCCTCGGACAGCCCGCTCTTCAACCGCGCGGTGCAGGGCGTCTACGAGCTGGGCTCGGCCTTCAAGATCCTCGCCGCCTCGCAGGCGATGGAGCTGGGCATCGTGACGCCCGAGACCATCATCGACACGCGCCCGCCCTTCCGGGTGGGCGGCCACGCCATCGGCGAGTTCGAGGGCCACAACTACGGCCAGATCAGCGTCGAGGAAGTCATCATGAACAGCTCGAACCGCGGCACGGGCAAGATCGCCCTCGCCATCGGCACCGAGCGCCAGAAGGACTTCCTCCGCCGCCTCGGCTTCTTCGATCCGGTGCCGCTCGAGATGGTCGAGGCGCCCGGCGGGAAGCCGCTGATCCCGCAGCGCTGGACCGACCTGTCGACGGTGACCATCTCCTACGGCCACGGGCTCAGCGCCACGCCGCTGCACCTTGCGGCGGCCTATTCCGCCATCGCCAACGGTGGCCACCTGGTGACGCCCACGCTGCTCAAGCGCAAGGGCACCAGCTACGGCGACACGGTGCTGTCCGAGGAGGTCGCCGCCAACGCCCGCCACATGCTGCGCCGCGTCGTCAAGGACGGCACCGCGAGCTTCGGCGACGTGCCCGGCTATCACGTTGGCGGCAAGACCGGCACCGCGGACAAGCCGAGGGAGAAGGGCGGCGGCTACTACAAGGACAAGACCATCACCACCTTCGCCTCGATGTTCCCGGCCGAGGCCCCGAAATATGTGCTGATCGTGACGCTGGACGAACCGGTCGAGACCTCGGGTCCGAAGCCGCGCCGCACCGCCGGCTGGACCTCCGTGCCGGTGGCCGCCGAGATGATCGGCAGGATCGCGCCGCTTCTGGGCTTGCGTCCGGAATACGATATGGGCGAAGTGACCAACGTGACGCTCGCCCGGCAGTGACGGCCCACGGGGGCTGCCTCCGGATCCGGGCATTCTTGGAAAGATGAAAGGGCTGCCATGAGCGGGGAAAAGACGCTCTCGGAGCTGGGCCTGACCGCGCGAGGCGGGCGCGAGGTGCGAATCTCGGGGATTTCAGTGGACAGCCGGGCGGTGATGCCGGGCCATCTCTTTGCGGCGATGCCGGGCACCAAGGTGCACGGCGCGCGCTTCGTCGATGCGGCGCTGTCGCAGGGGGCGGTGGCGGCGCTGACCGACGCCGAGGGCGCGCAGATCGCGGCCGAGGCGCTGGCAGGCAGCGAGGTCGCGCTGGTGATCGCGGCCGATCCGCGGCAGGCGCTGGCCTTTGCCTGCGCGCTGTTCTTCGGCGCCCAGCCCGCCACCATGGTCGCGGTGACCGGCACCAACGGCAAGACCAGCGTGGCGACCTTTGTCCGCCGCCTCTGGCAGGAGATGGGCTTCCGCGCCGTGAACCTCGGCACCACCGGGGTCGAGGGCGACTGGCAGGCGCCATTGCGCCACACCACGCCGGACCCGATCACCCTGCACAAGGCGCTGGCCGAGGCCGCGCTTGCCGGGGTCGAACATGCGGCGATGGAAGCCTCCTCGCACGGGCTCGATCAGCGGCGGCTCGACGGGGTGCAGCTGCGGGCTGCGGGCTTTACCAACTTCAGCCAGGATCACCTCGATTACCACGCTGATTTCGAAGAGTATTTCGCCGCCAAGGCGGGGCTCTTCGCGCGCGTCCTCCCCGAGGAGGGCACCGCCGTCGTGAACATCGACGACGCCCGCGGCATCGACATGCTCGCCATCGCCAAGGCGCGCGGGCAGGAGGTGCTGACCGTGGGCGAATCCGAGGGCGCCGACCTGCGCCTGCTGGGCCAGCGCTTCGATGCCACTGGTCAGGAGTTGCGGCTGTCGTGGCACGGCGTGGTCGAACAGCTGCGGCTCAACCTCATCGGCGGTTTCCAGGGCCAGAACGCGCTGCTCGCGGCGGGGCTGGTCATCGCCTGCGGGGCCGAGGCCGAGGACGTGTTCCGCGCGCTGCCGAAGCTCGACACGGTGCGCGGCCGGATGCAGCTGGCCGCCACCCGCGACAGCGGCGCCGCGGTCTACGTCGATTTCGCCCACACGCCCGACGCGGTCTCCACCGCGATCAAGGCGCTGCGCCCGCATGTCATGGGCCGCCTCGTCGCCATCATCGGCGCGGGCGGCGACCGTGATGCCGGCAAGCGCCCGCTGATGGGGGCCGCCGCCACCGAGCACGCGGACGTGGTCATCGTGACCGACGACAACCCGCGCTCCGAGGACCCCGCCGCGATCCGGCTTCAGGTCCTTGGCGGCGCACCCGAGGCCATCGAGGTCGGCGACCGCGCCGAGGCGATCCTGCGCGGCGTCGATCTGCTGCAGCCGGGCGATGCGCTGCTGGTCTGCGGCAAGGGCCACGAGACCGGGCAGATCGTCGGCGACACGGTCTATCCCTTCGACGACGTGGAACAAGCGAGCGTCGCCGTGGCCGCGCTGGACGGGAGGGGACTGTGACGCTCTGGACAGCGCAGGAGGGCGCTGCCGCGACCGGCGGGCAGGTGGCCGGAGACTGGGACGCGACCGGCGTCTCCATCGATACACGGACCATCGCGCCGGGGGATCTCTTCGTGGCGCTCAAGGCAGCCCGCGACGGTCACGATTTCGTGGCGCAGGCGCTCGAGAAGGGGGCAGCCGCCGCGCTGGTGAGCCACGTCCCCGAGGGCGTGGACCCCGCGAAGCTGTTGGTCGTGGACGACGTCCAGACCGGGCTCGAGAAGCTGGGCATCGCCGGGCGCGACCGCTGCCGGGCGCAGGTGGTGGCGGTGACCGGCTCGGTCGGCAAGACCTCGACCAAGGAGATGCTGCGCTGCGTGCTGGGCGCGCAGGGTACGGTGCACGCCGCCGAGAAGAGCTACAACAACCACTGGGGTGTGCCGCTGACGCTGGCGCGGATGCCCGCGGACGTGGATTTCGCCGTCATCGAGATCGGCATGAACCACCCCGGCGAGATCGCGCCGCTGTCGCGCATGGCCCGGCCGCACGTGGCGATGGTGACCATCGTGGCACCCGCGCACCTCGCCGCCTTCGAGAGCCTCGAGGGCATCGCCCGCGAGAAGGGCGCCATCTTCGAGGGGCTCGAGCCGGGCGGCACGGCGGTGATCAACGGCGACCTGCCGGTGAGCCTGATCCTGCGCGAGATGGCCGAGGCGCGCGCCGCGCATGTGATCGACTTCGGCGAGGCCGCGGGCAATCACCACCGGGTCACCGAGGTTACCATCTGCGACGCGGCCACCGTGGCGCAGGGCCGGGCGTGGCGCTCGAACGTGCTCTACAAGGTCGCGGTGCCGGGGCGGCATTTCGCGGTGAACGGCATGGGCGTGCTCGCCGTGGCGCATGCGCTGGGGCTCGACCGGGCGCTGGCGGTGACGGCGCTGGGGCAATGGCAGCCCGGGGCCGGGCGCGGGCTGCGCGAGGTCGTGCTGCTCGACCCGGTCGAGACCCAGCTGACGCTCGAGCTGATCGACGACGCCTACAACGCCAACCCGGCCTCGCTGGGCGCCTCGCTCGAGGTGCTGGCCGCCGCCGAGCCCCGCGACGGGTTGGGCCGCGTCACCCATGGCCGGCGCATCGCCTATCTCGGCGACATGAAGGAGCTGGGCGCGGGCGAGGTCGCGATGCACCGCGCGCTGGCCGGGCACCCGTCGATGGCCAAGATCGACGTAGTGCATTGCGTGGGGCCGCTGATGCGCGAGCTCTGGAGAGCGCTGCCCTACGAGAAGCGCGGCCACTGGACCGAAGACTCGCGCGCCATGGCGGCCCGGGTCCGGCACGATCTCGATGCCGGCGACGTGGTGCTGGTGAAGGGCTCGCTGTCGATGGCGCTCTCGCGCGTGGTTGACGCGATCCGAAAAATGGGACAGACGCCGGCGGGCGGCAACGGGTGAGAAGGGAAAAACCATGCTCTATTGGCTGACTGGTCTCAGCGATGGTGGGGATTTGTTCAACCTTTTCCGCTACATAACCTTTCGTGCGGGCGGGGCGTTCCTGACCGCGCTGGTCTTCGGATTCCTCTTCGGCAAACCGCTTATCAACGTCCTGCGCAAGCGTCAGGGCAAGGGCCAGCCGATCCGCGACGACGGCCCCGAGGGGCATTTCGTCAAGGCCGGCACGCCGACCATGGGCGGGCTGCTGATCGTGGGCGCGCTGCTGACCTCGACGCTGCTCTGGGCGCGGCTCGACAACGCCTTCGTGTGGATGGTGCTCTTCGTGACCATCAGCTACGCGGCGATCGGCTTTGCCGACGACTACTCCAAGGTGAAGAAGCAGAACACCGCGGGCGTCTCGGGCAAGGTCCGGCTGCTGCTGGGCTTCCTGATCGCGGGCATCGCGGGCGCCTGGGCGGCGTATTTCCACCCGGCGGAGCTGACGGGCCAGCTGGCGTTCCCGGTGTTCAAGGACGCGCTCCTCAATCTCGGCATCTTCTTCGTGCCCTTCTCGATGATCGTGATCGTGGGCGCGGCCAACGCGGTGAACCTGACCGACGGGCTCGACGGGCTCGCCATCATGCCGGTGATGATCGCCGGCGGCGCTCTGGGGATCATCGCCTACGCGGTGGGCCGCACCGACTTCACCGAGTATCTCGACGTGCACTACGTGCCGGGGACGGGGGAGATCTTCATCTTCACCGCGGCGCTCATCGGCGGCGGCCTCGGCTTTCTGTGGTACAACGCGCCGCCCGCGGCGGTGTTCATGGGCGACACCGGTTCGCTGGCCCTCGGCGGCGCGCTGGGAGCAATCGCGGTGGCCACAAAGCACGAGATCGTGCTGGCCATCGTCGGTGGCCTCTTCGTGGTCGAGGCGCTCTCGGTGATCATCCAGGTGCTCTACTTCAAGCGCACCGGCAAGCGCGTGTTCCTGATGGCGCCGATCCACCACCACTACGAGAAGAAGGGCTGGGCCGAGCCGCAGATCGTCATTCGCTTCTGGATCATCTCGCTGATCCTCGCGCTGATCGGCCTCGCCACGCTCAAGGTGCGCTGACCGCGCGGCGCGGCCTGACGGCCGCACAGGTCAAGTCGCCCTTGCGGGCTCCACGCCTCTGGCCGGCCTGACGCCCCATGATCATGCGTCGCGCCGGTGGAGCGGGCAGGCTGCCTCCGGCGGGAGTTTGTCGGGCAAGATGAAGCCTGGGCACGGCGCCGCTCCTTCATCTTGCCAAGTAAACTCCGGGGGGCCCGAAGGGCGAGGGCAGCGCCCCCTCCGGTGGATGTCTCAAGCGAATGTCGCGGGCAGGCGCGCTCTGGCATCCACGGGCGGGCTGCGCTAGCCCTTTGGGCGCAAGATCAGGAGACTGCGCATGATTCCGGTTCAGGGTTTCGAAGGACGGGTGGTTGCAGTGCTGGGGCTCGGACGCTCGGGCCTGTCGGCTGCGCGCGCGCTGCGCGAGGGCGGGGCGGTGGCGCTGTGCTGGGACGACAACCCCGCCGCGCGCGAGGCGGCCGCGGCCGAGGGCTTTGAGCTGCGCGAGCTGGCGCGGGCGGGCGGGTTCGAGGGGGTCGACCGGCTCGTGGTCTCGCCCGGGATCCCGCATCTCTACCCGGCGCCTAACGCCGTCGTGGCCGCCGCTTGGGACGCGGGTGTTCCGGTCGACAACGACATCGGTCTCTTCTTCCGTTCGCTGGGGCAGGGGGAGTGGGACATGTTCGACACCCCGCCGCGGGTGGTCGCCGTGACCGGCTCCAACGGCAAGTCCACCACCTCGGCGCTGATCCATCACATCCTGACCAGCTCGGGGCGCGACAGCCAGCTTGCCGGCAATATCGGGCGCGGCGTGCTCGACATCGACCCTCCGGGCGACGGCGGCGTGGTGGTGCTGGAGCTCTCGAGCTACCAGACCGATCTCGCCCGCGCCCTGACCCCGGATGTCGCGGTGTTCACCAATCTCTCGCCCGACCACCTCGACCGCCACGGCGGCATGGGCGGCTATTTCGCCGCCAAGCGCCGGCTCTTCTCGGAGGGCGGGCCGGACCGCTGCGTGATCGGCGTGGACGAGGCCGAGGGGCGCTACCTCGCCAACCAGATGTCCGAGGGTGCAGCGGACGACCGGGTGATCCGGGTCTCCTCCGGCACCAAGCTCTCGGGGCCGGGCTGGAACGTCTTCGCCCGCAAGGGCTTCCTCACCGAGTGGCGCAAGGGGCGGCAGGTGGCCTCGATCGACCTGCGCCAGGTGCGCGGGCTGCCGGGTGCGCACAACCACCAGAACGCCTGTGCCGCCTATGCCGCGGCCCGGGCGCTCGGGGTGGCGCCGCGGGTGGTCGAGGCGGCGTTCATGTCCTTCGAGGGGCTGCCGCACCGCAGCCAGATCGTCGCCGAGGCGGGCGGCGTGGCCTATGTCAACGACAGCAAGGCCACCAATGTGGATGCGGCGCTGAAGGCGCTTCAGGCCTTCCCGAAAATCCGCTGGATCTGCGGCGGGCTGATGAAGGAGGGCGGCCTCGGCGGGCTCGCGCCGGGCTTCCCGAACGTGGTGAAGGCCTATGTCATCGGCCGCGAGGCGGCGGGTTTCGCGCTTGGCCTGCCGGGGGTCGAGGCCGAGGTCTGCACCGACATGGAGACCGCGGTGACCCGCGCCATCGCCGAGGCGCAGCCGGGCGAGGTGGTGCTTCTGGCGCCGGCGGCGGCGAGCTTCGACCAGTACGACAATTTCGAGCAGCGCGGCAACGATTTCGCCGCAAAGGTGCGAGCGGGGCTGGGGGGCTAGGGCCCTCCGCCTGTCGCCATCATCGGGCATCAGGCGCGGGGCGCTCAGCCCCGGCGCTGTTGCCGCAGCGGCGGCAGCAGACCTTTGCGCAGCGCATCGGCATGCACGACGCCAAGCTGGGCCGGGATCTCGGGCAGCTTCAGGATCTGCGCGATGGCGAGCCGGTGCATGCCGCCGCTGGCGCGCAGGGGGCGGCCATTGCGGTCGATGTGCACGAGGATGCCGCCGTGCTCGCGGCGGAAGTAATCCGGCAGTTCGGCCTGCGTCAGCAGGCGCCCGCGCCGCGCGGTTTCCTCGAAGATGCGGTCGAGCGCCTGGTAGCGGTGCTCCACGTCCTCGCGGCTGTTGCAGCCGTCCGGGCGTTTGCCCTCGGCGACCTCGCGCAGCATGCGCTCGAAGAGCGGCGTCTCTTCCCACGGCAGCCCGTCCTCGTAGTGCATCCGGGCGCTCACCGACTTGATGGTCTCGGCAAAGCGCGAGCGGTGGGTGTCCCAGTCGCCGCCCAGCACCATGCCGCTGTGGTTGCGCCGCAGCGCGCGGCCGGTCAGGCGGCGGTCGTAGGAATCGGTGATGTCGCAGGGATCGAGGTAGATGCATTCGTCCGAGCGCGGGGCGTCGGCGCCGTAGCGCAGCTGGTTCAAAAGATCGCGCAGCGCCTTGCGCGGCACCTGCGCGCGGATGTCCCGCACCCAGTTGGCGGGATGCAGCGTGGGGCTGTCGGCAAAGGCCATCTGTTTCGTCTCCATGACGCCTGGATGACGAAGGTGTAACGTCTCGGTTGCGAATTCAAGACCCGGCGCGCCGGGCGGCGATCGCCCGCCCGCACGCGACACCCGAAGACCACGCCCACTGGAAGTTGTAGCCGCCGAGCCAGCCGGTCACGTCCACCGCCTCGCCGATGGCGAAGAGCCCGGGCAGGGCCTTGGCCTCGAAGGTCTTGGACGAGAGCGCCGCGGTGTCGATGCCGCCCAGCGTGACCTCGGCGGTGCGCCAGCCCTCGGTGCCCTGCGGCCGCAGCTCCCAGCCGTGCAGCGCATCCGCGAGCGCCAGAAGACGCCGGTCGGGCAAGTCCGCGAGGTTGCCCGAAAGCCCGAGCGTCTCGCCGAGATGGGCGAGGAGCTTCGGCGGCAGCCACTGGCCGAGCACCGTCGAGAGCGCCCTGCGCCCCGCCGTGGCCCGGGCACCGCGCAACGCCTCGGCGAGATCCCGTGCGGGCGAGAGGTCGACCCGGATCGGTTCGCCCTCGCGCCAGTAGCTCGAGACCTGCAGCATGGCGGGGCCCGAGAGCCCGCGGTGGGTGAAGAGCATGGCCTCGTCGAAGCTGGCGCCGCCCGCGCTGGCGCGCACCGGCAGCGACAGGCCAGCGAGCGCAGCGAAACGCCCCTCGGGGAAGGTGAAGGGCACGAGGCCCGCGCGGGTCGGCACGATGGCCAGCCCGAACTGCGCGGCGATGTCGTAGGCGAGGCCGGTCGCGCCCATCTTGGGGATCGACTTGCCGCCGGTGGCAAGCACGAGGTTGCGCGCCGAGACCTTGCGCGGGGCGCCCTCGCGCGTCAGACGGGCCACGAAGCGCTCGCCGTCGTGGCGCAGCTCGGCGAGGGAGGTGCCGAGCCAGAGCTCGGCCCCCGCCGCCTCCATCTCGCGCATCAGCATGGCGACGATCTGCGTGGCCTTGCCGTCGCAGAACAGCTGGCCCAGCGTCTTCTCGTGCCAGGCGATGCCGTGGCGCCCGACGAGGTCGAGGAAATCCCACTGGGTGTAGCGCGCCAGCGCCGACTTGGCGAAATGCGGGTTGCCGGACAGGAAGCAGGCGGGCTCGACGCCGAGGTTGGTGAAATTGCAGCGGCCACCACCCGAGATCCGGATCTTCTCGCCCGGCGCGCGGGCATGGTCCACCACCAGCGTGCCGGGGCCCGCGTGGGCGGCACACATCATGCCGGCGGCACCGGCTCCGAGGATCAGCGTCTCGACCTGCATTCCCGCTCAGGACCACGAAGCGGCGCGCGACGCAAGCCCCGCCTTTGCCTGATCCTCGCACCCGGCCCCGTCGTCGGGCATGCCTCCGGCGGGGATATTTGATGCCACTGGAAGACAGCGCGCCGCGCCCGGGTTTCCAATGGCCGAAAATATCCCGGGGGAGTCTCCGTCAGGAGACGGGGGCAGCGCCCCCTCTGCGGCCGGGACAGGGCGCACGGCAGCCTTCCCAAAGCCCCCGCGCTTTGCTACCCTCGCGGCAACGACCCGGAAAATCCGGGCATCCACAGGCAAAGCGGCCGCGATGCGGCCCACACGAGCGGTGATCCCATGACGGAAATGGTTTACGGCACGGTTTCCGTGCGCGACGGCGAACCCGTCCTGCCCAAATGGTGGCGGACGGTCGACAGGTGGGCATTGTCCTGCATCCTGATGCTGTTCGGCATCGGCATCCTGCTCGGGCTCGCCGCCTCGCCGCCGCTGGCCGAGCGCAACGGCTTCGCGCATTTCCACTACGTGCAGCGGCAGGCCTTCTTCGGCGGACTGGCGCTCACCGCCATGTTCATCACCTCCATGCTCTCGCCCACGGTGGTGCGGCGGCTGGCGGTGATCGGCTTCCTCGTTTCCTTCATCTCGCTGATGGGGCTGCCCTTCCTCGGAACCGACTTCGGCAAGGGCGCGGTGCGCTGGTACTCGCTGGGCTTCGCTTCGCTGCAGCCGTCGGAATTCCTCAAGCCCATGTTCGTCATCGTGGCGGCCTGGATGATGGCCGCGAGCCAGGAGATCGGGGGGCCTCCGGGCAAGCTCTGGTCCTTCGGGCTCACGGTGAGCATCGTGCTGATGCTGGCGCTGCAGCCGGACTTCGGGCAGGCCTGCCTCGTGCTCTTCGGCTGGGGCGTGATGTGGTTCGTGGCCGGAGCGCCGATGCTGCTGCTCGTGGCGCTGGCGGGGCTCGTGGTGCTGGGCGGCATGGTCGCCTACAACGGC
>Ga0208328_1000154_pt1 | contig 36952 bp, 40 predicted proteins | sample DeeseametaMP2633_FD_184170 | JGI IMG/M metagenome (GOLD analysis project Ga0208328, IMG submission 184170) | Marine microbial communities from the Deep Atlantic Ocean - MP2633 (SPAdes) | ecosystem: Environmental > Aquatic > Marine > Unclassified | place: Northeast of Antigua and Barbuda, North...
TTGCCAATACCAGTCTACGAAACCCTGCAGCCACCAGCGAGAAAAATCGGCCGTTTCTCAAATGTGATCAAGCACATGGCGGTTGTTCAAGCCGAACTCGATAGAGAGACTTAGCCAGGCGCATTGGATTGGGCCGGGAAAAGTCGGGGCCATTGCCGCCCCGGAGTCCACGCTGAGCGCGATCCGGAGGCCGCCCGGACAAGGAGCGCTGCGCCGCACTCAAGGACCTCAATGAAGGTCGAATTGGGCTTCGGCTTGAGCCCTTTCGGCCAATATTATATCGTGAAGAACGCGAAGAAGGACCCCAGACGTGCCGCGACACACGACCCCTTTCCTAAGATCCTGCTACGCCGGCCTCGAGCGAGAAACCTGGCTTCCTATCACTGGCAGTGCTCCTTCGACCACGCGCTTTGGCGGCCAGGCGGCTCTGCTTCGCGATGGTGAGGGCTGGCCTATGCATGACCATATGGACGGACAGCCCATGTCGTTGGTTTTTCAGGCCGATACCGATTCACTCCCGGAGGCCATGCGCGAAACTTTCGGCGGGGCCGGGATGGTATTTCAGCTATTCATTCCAATGGGAAATGACCAGAATGGATATCCCAGATCCTGGACGATCGACAGAGACGACCAAAGCATCGCGTTCTTCTATGATGTGCGCATTCTGCGTAAGAGCGATCACCTAATCGAGTGCACGTGCCCACCAGCTGAGGGCATCGACATTCCGGCGGTCGCACCGCGCTTTATCGGCTCCTGGGATCGTCGAGTCGACTTCCCGTTTGATCACGGCGGACCCTACGAGGAGGGCCTCGAGGAGGCCCATCAACGCTTCGACGACGCGGCTGGCGATCTTATCGACGATCTTGAGTACGATGAAGCAAAGGCGCGTATTTTTCATGCTGACGACCTTGATGCAGAGAAAGATATCGAGGAGCTGACAAATGAATGGGGGACGAAAATCGGTGGATGGCCGAGCCTCGAGCAGGGACCTCAAGGGGTCGATGAGCGTCTCCCCCATATCCTCCAGATCTGCGGTGATGACGAGATCGGAGATGAGGTGTCGTTCGATGGCCACGGTTGGCTGTGCCGAGGCCCTGAAGGTCAGTGGATCTGGTATACGGTAACCAGTTGACGGGAACCTCAGTCATTGTCCAGTGAGTTGCGCGACTCCTGCAGCTTGCCCCTTAGCGCAGCAGATGACCGAGAAAGTGCTTCGCCCAAGTAAGCGAAAACCAGGACACATCCCCCAGGAACTCCCAGGACGCTAATGCTCACCCTGCACGCTAACATCGGGGATGTTAGCGTGCAGACCCGGTGTTAGGATCGCGCCGGCCGATTTTCAGCTTTCAATAAATCCTTGACAGCTCGCCCCTTCGGTTCTGGGACATTTGGCCAATATAGCCTGCATGACTGGCCCTGATCAGGAGAAGCAGATGCAGGCAATCAAAGGTCGCAGCACCGGCCCGAAGATGTCCGGCAACCATAGTGATGCAGATGAGACGTTTGACGCCCTCGTCGACGCTCTCAAGACAATGGGGCTCGATGCTCTCGATCCGGCCGACGTCGCTCAGGAATTCCGACTCCCCCCTCATCAGGCTGGCTCCATCTTGGAGCGCGGCAATTTCCGAAGCAACGCTGAGCACCCGACGATCCGATCTTCGTCGCTTCACCAGATGGTGTGTCCAGCGGTTCGAAACCCCGTTTGTCTCAGATGCTGGACTCGCTGAACTCATAGAAAGGCATCTGGCTGACTGCGGTCAGACTTATGCTCCAGGGACGACCAAGCGGATCGGTTCCAACCTCACAGCTCTCGCGAGGGGAGTTGGTTCTGACGTCGCCGCGGACATGGCCCAGGATTGCCGTACGCAAGCCACGAAAGCTGCGCAGAAGCGACAACGCATGCTCGGCTCTCAGGCCCAGAAAGCCTACCTGACCGTGGCGCAGATGCTGCGGCTGCGCGACGCCATCGCATCTGAGGCGCCTGCCTCCACTTTGGCGATACGCGATCTGGCGATCTTCGACACCGCATGCGATCTCTTGGCCAGTAGGTCCGAGATCATTAAGCTGCGACTGCGGGATTTAAACCTACGAGAGGGCACCATACGCGTCTCTGTCGCTCGAGGCGATCAGGCCGACCGAGGAGCTGTATTCGCGGTCGCCCCGCGCACAATCGCCTCGGTCGGAGCGTGGCTGGTCGCGTCCGGCCTACGGGACATCGATGCCGAAGATGCTGGAGCCACGCCCCTGTTTGTAGGTGTCGTGAACGGCGGAAATATTCGGTTCGGGCCCGACGGCACCCCAAAATCGATGAATGGGAGAACCGTGGTGCGCGCCCTTCAGCGATACGCGGCACGACTGGGAATTCCCGGGGTGCACAGCAACAGTCTGCGTCGCTCAATGGCGCGAGCCCTCTACGAGGTCGGCGAGGCTGAGGAACAGATAGTTACGAAAGGTCGCTGGGCTTCCCTCGATCAAATGCGAGATTACGTTGGCCTCGCCCCACCGATAGGAGGCGCGTCAAGCGTAATCTTTCACAGCCGATAGTCAAAGAATGTAAGTATGATTAAAGAAACTAGAGTTTGGGTCCGTGAAGTTCAAAAGGACCTTGAACGTCTCAAAGCCCTTGCCGCCGACGCAAGTGGCTCCGAAGCACTCCTCGAAATAGAGAACCTAATGGTTCGTATTGGATTCAGCTTACGTAAGCTTGAAGATTCAAGAAAGCTTCCCGACAACCTCCTTTCCGGAACAATCCTGCTGGCGAAGAAATATCACCGAAATAAAGACATCCAGGAGCGTTCAAATCCAGAAGAAGACTTCCGCGCTGGATACCACCCAGTGCCGGTGCCAGTAGAGATTCGACTGCGTGACTTCCTGAACTGGATGATTCATTCGTTTATCTTCCTTTTCGGGGCAAAGGAAAATTCTATTGGGGTCAACTCAATCCTCGTAAATTCTGACCGCAGCCGAAAGGATGGTATGTTTCTCATCTCGTTACCCGACCTCCTCACTTCGATCGAAACAGAGGTGATGCCGAACATTCAGCCGTGAAAGAAATTGATGCTGGATCTGTTCAAGGGTAATGCCCATAATGTCCCACCTGCATCGCCGCCGACAACAATCAGGAAGATTCGAGCAGATACATTGCAGATGCTCTAACCTACAACTCATAAAATAAAGAGAACAAATGGAAGTCAACAGTTATATGGAAGCCAGAAGGGTGGCATACGCTGGGTTTCACAATAAAGCTCAAAACGCCAGAATTTCTGCCCGCCTTCTGTGGAGATCTTACAAGGAATCTCCCAACTGGAATCCTGGCCAGGTGCGACGTATTGCCTATAAAGAAGCATTTGAGAGGGAATCCGCGATCGCGCTGGAGCTTATAATTAAAGCGAATATCGCCCGAAAAACAGATAATCCGCCGAAATTCAATCATGACATTCCTAACTTGTGGTTCGATGCTGGGTTACCAAAGCTCCTACCAGAAGATCGAAAAGTTCTGCTTTTTTGCAAAATGACCATGAATTGGTCCGGCCGTTATCTCGCCCCAAAAACGGACGAAGCGTGGGAGAAAGACACGAAGGCAATGGCTCAATCCAAGATGGATCACAGATATTCCTTGATCTACTCAGGATTCGAAAAGGTCTACCAAATCGCCGAAACTCATCTCAATCATGGCGTAGCCCACCTTCCGATGGGTGATATGACCCACAATGAGCTTCACGCCTTCCTCGATCCTGAGATGCTTGAAGATCCGATGCCCTACTAAAACGAGACCGCCCAGGTTGCCGAAAACCAGGACATGTCCCGGGAGAACCAGGCTCTCCTCGCTCTCGACAGCTGCCGTTCGCAGCGAGCCGTGCGGGGTTTTGGGCTTCGGCATCACTATGCTCCATATTGGGTCACACCCCTACAAGAGAGGGGCTCTCTTAGGATGAGTTGCCGGAGAGCCATGGGTTTCCGAGAGGCCGAGTCCGCACCGATATTCTTGGAATACAGAACACCGCACCGGATATCGCATGCCATTTTCCGTCTCGCCCAAGACCCACGAGCTCCCTGCAATCAAGCGGGATGTCTTCTTGCATATCTGGGGGGAGACGAGCCGACCCGGCCTCGATCTTGCAAGGAGCCTCCTTCGATCCTTCGCTCGTCGCCTTGATGTCCAGGACGATCTGGAAGACGCTCTGAAGCCTGGGGGCACTTGTATCCGAAATCTCGAGTGGGGAGACATGCCCAGCGGGATTCCCTACGCGCTGACCCGCGTCGGACTTAATATGGCTTGGATCACGGCTCCAGTTGGCGACGAACCTCGCGGAACACGCATCACCCACGTCGGCATGAACATTTACCTCAATGCCCGCAGCAACCCCGTAAGGGAGGATTGTGACCTTGCGCAGTCATTGAGAGGCTATTGTCCGGAAGAAAATCGGATAGCCACCACTCTGATAAGGATCGCCAGGCGATTGGGTGCCGAGGAGATGATCTCTGCGCATGGCGCTATCCGAAGGGACAATCGCGCTCTTCACGCCGCGAGCTGTGCACGATCAGTGGATGATCTGGACACCGCGCTGAAGATGATCAAGGCGTAGCAACCCGCCATCGCAGACGGGTCGCGGAGCCTCGACCCCTTGAAAGACACAAACCAGCAGAGAATGTTATGAGCGAGACGCGACACTTCATCCTTCGACATCACGGTGAAATCGACACAAACAGGCTTATGTCAATGATCGCGCGGCGCGACGTGGCCTATATCGATGCCGATGTATTCGACTTCCGTGGCTATCCGACATCCGAAAATGCCACCGCTAAAGTAAATTTGGATCTGGTTTTGGCTTCGATAATCAGCCTACGCCACGTACCTCGAGCATGGATGAGTCAACGCAGGGCGGTCGCTATCCTGCCGCCTAAGTCCACGCCGCAAATGGAGGCAGCGCTCGCGCAGCTGCGTTCATTCGGCCTCCTCTGCGTGGTCGTAGTTGAGAGCGATGACGAGGTACTAAGTGCAAGGACAATGGGAGCACAGCTCTTGGATGCGCCTGTCTTGGCGCTCGAGTAGCTCGTCCGAGTGTCCGTTCAGATCGCCAAAACCAGGACACAACGCGGATCCAGTGAGGCCGGGTGACCTGGAAACATTTACTGGTTTCCGTGTTCTGAGAGACCGCCACATTTCCTGAGCCTGAACGCAAATCGGGACCAGAAATGCACTACCGAAAGGATAGCTTCAACACTACCACCGCAGCATGGGTCCCACCCTGGGCTTCTGCCTGCGCGCTGAGCGAAGCTCCTGTGTCTGCGCCGCGGCCAAAGCGCCTACTCGAGGCGGCCTTCCTGGCCAAGATTCCCCCGGGATCACTCAGGACTTGTCCTGGGAGATCACAAGTGGGGCAGGCGGAAGAGCTTTGCGTCTCATCTGCGATGATAAGAACATTCGATCCGCCACGACAGAAACCAAGCAGCGCGTTGGAGCACCCTTGGACAAAGATATTCTTCACTGGCTCTCCGCAAAACGCAAATATGCCTTGGACGAGACTGGGGATTGCCCGGTCTTCCAGATCTAAATGATCCAAATTAAAACAATAAGAAAGAGAGAAGTAGAGCGTAGCGGATTGCTGCGCTCTACTTATGGAAATATGAGCGCGCTCCCAGAAAGTGAAGCAATCGCGAAGTCACTGCGCTGGTATTGCTTTTAGCCGAATGGAACTGCTCTGAGTTTTTACTGGAGGCGAAATGCTCCGAACATATCTAAAAATTTAGGACACGTGCCGAGCGCACATATTCAATGACGTCTCATTATTCGATTGGTTGATTCCAGGGATTGACGATCTGCACGTTGCATCCCTTGAAGTCATCGACGTTTCTGGTGGCAACAACGGCACCCCGTGAGCGGGCAACAGCCGCGATCTGACAGTCTTGCGTCGAAATTGGGAGGCCGGCCGCTCGTCGCGATGCCGCGATCTCCCCGTAGTTTCGAGATGCAGGTAGATCGAAGGACCAGATCCGGTTCGCGAACTCGATCTCCAGCAGATCAGAAAGAGCCGCCTGCAAACTGTCGCGCCGTCGCCCTTCGGGAAGCAGTCTTATCCCATACTCCAGCTCCGCAACCGTCACCGTCGAGATATAGACATCCTCAACAGGTTGGGCGTCGAGCCATGCCATGACGGCGGCGTCAGGTCGTGGCTTCATTGGTTCAGAAATCACATTCGTGTCGAGAAGGATCACCGTGTCACTCGAAATCCGGAGGAGAACGCATGGGATCGCGCGACGACTGCGTGAGCTCCACCCCCCCTGCAGCTGCAAACCGTTCATGAATCGAAGACCCGATTGGCCGCCTCGGCGGGCTGAGTGCCTTCCGAAGGATAGCCCTCGCCTCTTCTTCCATCGACGAGCCGTGCTCGGCTGCCTGTATCCGCAGACGCTGCTTTAGAGCCTCGTCGAGATTTCTGATCGTTATGCTCGCCATACATCCTCCACGATATGATATCATCATAATCAATGATTTCATTGATGTCAAAAGCGCCGGACCCCGGCGGATGGCCAGCGCCGCCCGCTGGCTGCCTGAATAGCTAGAGGTTATGCGCAGATGGACTGCCGACCCGCACATCCACCCTGAAGTGGCGACAGAGCCGGCCTACGGCGAGAGGCCACTTGCACGCGCCGCGGCACTCCATCGGAGCCAAGCAGAGGCAAGCGCTGCGCTCAGAGCCAAAGGACGCCGAGACGAGGGGATGACAAGGGACTGACCGATAAGCGGCGGGCATCTGTCGCCTAAGGGACGTAACATCCTGTCCAACGGCACGCAGCTCGCACGACGACACTTAGGACGACGCCCGGTCCGCCCAGGTCGTGGAAAACCAGCCCACATCTCTAGATGATTTTCTGCGGCCGCTTCCGGCATCGGGCGAGGGCGGATGTGTCGAGTTGGTATTTTCGTCGTGCCTCAGACGCTGAAGACCTCCATCCAGCCTCGGTCACAAATCTCAAACGAAAGATCCTCTCCCGCGACCGAGCATCAAGCTCTGCAGAAGATGCAGGCACTGCACAGCACCTTACTTAGAGGTGAGGATTCGCCGGATCTCAGCCGACCCTTTTTTAGCAGCCGCCAGGCTGGATGAACTTGGGTTCTTGAACATCTCGTCGATCGCATCGAGCGCTGAGATAATCTGAGACGACTGTTCCCGGGCTCGCGCGAGTTGCCTCTTCGCTATCGCCCCCAGAGCGTGCTCGCGCTCCTTCTTGGACACTTCTTCGACGGGCTTCCCATCGATATCGTATCGTTTCGCTCCCGGCTCCGCGGTTGCGCAGTGGTAGGGGAAGCCCCTGGTCCAACGCGCCAAAGCTGATCGAAGCGCGTCATGCTCTGCCTCGGGAAGAAGAGCTGCGAGTTCCTGGCCTAACCCAATCTTCAGCGGTATGGGATCACCGGCAAGAACCGTAGGAACTACCCCGTCGGGCCAAGAAAACTCCCCAAACGCTCGCTGACCAAGAGGGATCTTCGCCTGGGAATGTTTCTCTGTCATGGAGGGGCTCCTGCTTTCTGATGCGCGATCTAGCGCATCAAAGCGTGGAGTCCAAGGTGCAGAGTATGGCGCTGCCACTCATGACATCGCGAGACTACTGACCCCCAATGCACTCTGCCTCCGGCAGCGCAGATTTCGCGGCTGCCAAGACCCCCTTCTATGGGAGATCGGATTTGGTGTTCACCACTGTGGCGTGTTTCTTCTGACCTTTGCAAAGGCGGGCGCCTGCGATAGCTATTGGATACCTCCCACGAAAGTTGCTCCGAAACAGAGATTTACTCTCCAGCCAAATTCATCTTGAGAACAATGGGATGTCTCAATGACGCCGTTCAAAGGCATCAGAAAAGATGGAGAGTTTCGACGCCGCCTGGACTTCAGAACAGTGAAAATGCTTATTGGCGATGTTCTGCCGTAACATTCCGAATTGAACGAGTATATCCGTGCGCCTGTATGAGCGCACGGATACCTGCTGCATACCCCCTGACCTTAGAGATGAGGGATGATGTCCGCCCATCTATCGACGAAGATGACCGGATGTTCGTGATCATCTTCCTCGTGGATCTTGTTGTAGGGTGCACGAAGAACAAAGGCTTGATGGCCTTCCCTGGCGCCGTCGATGGCGTTTTGGTAGTTGTCCTCTACCCAGATCCCGCCCTGGAACCGCGCGAGGTGTGAACCCTTTCCTTCGTGCAGATCGACGCAAAGCAGGGAGGAGAAGATGTCCCCGAAGACCTCGAGTAGGTTTTGTCGACGCATTTGAACCACGTCGGGGGTATTCGAGCAGGCGGTGATGACATGAATTCCGCGCCCGGCTTTGTGCACCGCCTGTAGCGCGTCAACGGCACCATCCAGTGCTGGCAGACGCCCAAAGCTACCGCAGGCCCCCATGTTGAAGTCCATGATCATATCCTGGACTTGCTGGTCACTTTCCGCCTGAAGCCAGTCACGCAGGTTAAAGCTATTGGGGCCGGCCGGATCGAGGTTGCGCCCGCTATTCTCGCGCGCGTGCCGCATGAAGCCTGCGAGCCAGTTCAGCAAAACGCCATCACAGTCGACCAGGAGATCGCCCGGCTGGCCAAGGAGGATGGCTTCGTCCATCGAAATTTGGGTATGAAAGCTCAAGTTGCCTCTCCTGTGTCGTAGGCCAGGCAGATCAGAGTCGCCGTGAGCCGTGTTTTCCAATCGATGCCAGGGCGCTGAATGCCCTTTGCCATCGTATTTAGCGTTGAGAGAGCCAATTCAGCTCGCCTCTGGGACCATCCAGAGATGGACATTGCCCCGGACGCGCAGTCCATGAGATTGCTTTGTAGAAGCCTGAAAAGCGTCTCAAGACGGGGAGTGGATTTTCCGGACCCGGGCGCTTTGGGACACGGGCCAGTCGGATTTGCGAGCCATTCGAGAACGCCCGATATCCAGCTTCCAAGATCGTATTGAATTACGTCTGCGGCTGCTGCGGGGTTGCTTCTGCAGAGCTCGAGTGCTTCGGAAATTTCGCTGTCGGAAACATCTTTCTCGAGACGGGATCGGGCTTCATCGACGAGCGCGTCTTCCGACATTGGTTCGGTCAATTTGTGGCAACGCGACAGAACTGTAGCGGGCAGGGTCCAGGGACGATCTGTGGCCAGAATGATCCGTGTGTGACGCGTAGGCTCCTCTAGCGACTTGAGGAACGCATTTGCCGACGCCGTGTTCATCCGGTCAGCACCAATGACAAGCAGCGTCTTCATCCCACCGCCGAGTGGGCTCGTTGACAGGAAGTCTCGCAGTTCCCTGACATCATCGACAGAGATGACCTCGCCCTCGGGGTCGAGGATCCGAAGGTCAGGGTGGCCAAGGTTCCCGTAAGCCTCCCTGATGGCGGCCCCAAGGAATTCGCGACCGTAGGCGCCGTCAGGCATACGGAGAAGAAAACCACCAGACCGCGAGGAGAGACTCCCCGAGAGGATGCTGGTCAGACTTTGGGCCATTTTAGCCTTCCTTTGGAGATAGTGAGAAGGAGATCGGGCAAGACTATGCCTGGCCGGGCGCCGCCCTCCACGAGGCGGTTCTCGCAGCGGTCAATCATGACAAGGACCTTCTGAAGTGAGATTGCGTCGTGGCGACCGAGAATGCGCGTAAACATGTCCTTGTCAGACCAGAACACCGGGGGTTTGGCCTTCCCGACCGCGGCTGCGGGCGAGAGCCCCAGGTGTGCAAGATCGAGGTAGCGGTTGAGGCGAAAGGTGAAGATGCGAAGCAGTGCGATCGGGTTTTCTCCCCGATGAATCTTGTCATCGAGAGATGCAAGGGCGTCCGCGATGTTCCCCTGCAAGGCATAGTCGAACGGGGCAGAGAGATCGCCCTCGTCGACGCCCCTGCAAACCGCCATCACATCCTCGCGCGTGATCGCAGTGCGCTCGCTGCCGATGGCGTGAAGGCAAAGCGTTTCTGCGGTTCGAGCCGCGACCGCCCGGTCTCCACTGACCTCGCTGGAGATCGCAGACTGTCCCTGACGATCGACTGTGCAGCCAAGCTCTCGGGCGACGGTAGACACAAAGCCGGCGATCTCATTCGGGCGCATGGTGTAGAGCGCGACGGAGCGTGCTTCCTTCGCGTTGGCGAAGAGCTTCTTCAGTTTGGAACTCCCCTTGAGGGCTCCTGCCTGAACGATGAGCTTGGATCCGGGATTGATCCCGGCCTCGAGGATCGCCTCGAACTCTTTTGCATGCTTGTCGGTTGCGCCGCGGGCAAGGACCGTAGTTCCGCCACCAAAGAGCGAAAGCGTGTCTGTGTGAGATGCTATCGCGTCCTTGGTGATCTCGTTGGCCTCAAGCGTGACCCGTTCGTCGCTGCTTGCCAGGGCAAGGCAAAGGTCGGTAACGCCTCCAATGTCGGGTCCAAAGACGAGACAGGCGGCCGCCTCTGCCATCTCTTTTGGGGGTGAGTTCTTGGTCCACCCTCCGAGCTGGTTTGATTTGATTTCCATGGCTTATGCGCCTTTGTTGACCCGGGCGAACGTGGACGTCAGGCGGGTGATGACCATTTCACAGCCCTGCATGCCGTTAGGTGCGTGCCGGAGGTCGGGTGTGACTTCCATCATCATGGTGACCGCGCCGGCCAGAGCCGCCGGTTTCGTGGAGCCAGAGATCGCGCCAAGGTAGGAAATCTCGGCTTCCGGCAGCGCCGAACGATCGAAGTATTCCTTCGCAAGGGCATAGACGTTTGCGTGGTGGAGCCACTCGGCGATGTCATCGACTGCGTGGAACGGGTCGGCTCCCTCAGAGACGAGATCCTTCCAGGCGGTCAAGGCATCTGCGATTTTGCCTTCGACAATCAGTCGTGTGAGGGCACCAGTCTTCAACCGGCTCGCGCGGCCGATCATCCGGGCAACGTCATCGAGAAGGACGTCCCCATCCGCTCCCGAAATCGACTGGTCCAACATCGAGATCGCATCCCGCATCGAGCCACCCGCAGCGCGTGCGATGAGAGAGGACACGCCTTTTTGTAGAGTTGCGCCCTCAATCCCGGCGATGCGGTCGAGGTTCTCCTGGATGTCCGCAATGGAGATCCGTGCGAGGGAGAGCACCTGGCAACGGCTCTGAATAGTGGCGGGGATCTTCTGGAGCTCGGTCGTGGCCAGGATGAACATCACGTGCGCCGGCGGCTCCTCGAGCGTTTTCAGGAGCGCATTGAAGGAGCTCGTCGAAAGCATATGAACTTCGTCGATGATGTAGATCTTGCGGGCGCCCGGCGTCATCGGAGCATAGGAGACCCCAGCGATGAGCTCACGCATCTGCTCCACCTTCGTCTGGGAAGCAGCATCCATCTCGATGACGTCGAGAGAGCTGTCGCTCTCGATAGAACGACACGACGCGCATCTTCCACAAGGAGTGAGGGTCGGCCCGCTCTCGCAATTGATGGATCTGGCGATGATCCGCGCCGTGGTGGTTTTACCCACGCCTCGGATGCCGGTGAGGATGTATGCGGGCGCGAGGCGGTCATTTCGGATGGCTGCCGAGAGGATGCGCTCGATGGCATTCTGTCCACGCAGATCTGCGATCGTCTTGGGGCGATGCTTGATGGCGAGGCTTGTCACGTTTCTTGATCCTTTTCCCAGGTGTGTTTCCTGTTCGTCTCGGCGGGAGGACGGACAGGAGGACATCTGGAAACTGGGTCTGCCATGCGGATCGGAGAGCGAGGTTCATTTCTTTGGGTAGAAATTTCTCCATCGCCAGAAACAGCCAATCTCCATTCAGTTTCGCAGAAGGAAATAGACAGCGATGATCGATACGACGACGCAGAAGATCGCACTACAGGAGGCAACCACCTGGTTCACGGCGGACACTCACGTTGGCCATGGAGCGGCGATCAAGTTCTGCAATCGCCCGTTCACCAGCGTCGAGGAGATGGACGAAGCAATCTGGCGAGGGCTGAAGGAGCACGTAGGTCCGGAAGATACGCTGGTCCACCTCGGCGATGTGACCTGGAATATTCGCAACGACGATGACGTCCAGAAACTTCCGGGACGTCATCGGATCCTGGTAAAGGGAAACCACGACAAGCAGGCGGTACCGAAGTCGAAGAGATGGAGCCGGGTCTGCGACCGACTGGAAGCTACCGTGATGTTTGACAACGGGTCAAAGAAGAAGGTGGTGATGGACCACTACCCGCTGATCTCATGGAATGGAGCGAGAACGTCGATCCATTTACATGGACACACGCACAGCGTAATTGCCCCAGTCGCCACCGAATTTGGCGGTCGGTATGATGCAGGTGTCGATGTCTGGGGCTTCAAGCCGTTTCGCCTGAGAGATGTGATCGCTCGCCTCGACAAGCTTCGGGAGCAGGGGTTCGCGCGACCGGGGGATTACTGAGAGATGCAGGCCGGTTTCCCGGCCTGCGAATGGTCAGATCTGTCGATTGCGGACGAGCAGCTCGATTTGCTCGGCGTTGAGTGTCTCATGTTCAAGGAGAGCCTTGGCGATCCGCTCGACTGCAGCCTTGCGCTTCTTCATATCTGCCAGGGTCCTGTCGTAGGCGGCACTGATGATCTTGGCGACTTCATCTGCGACGCGGGTAGATCCGCGGTGCAGCGGGTCTAGATCATCGCCTATCGCCATGAATCCGAGGTCGGACATCGCCCACTTCTGGACCATTCCACGGGCAAGCTGAGTGGCGATCTGAACATCGCTCTCCACTCCTGTGGTAGAAGAGGCTTCCCCTTTGAAGAGAACCTCGGCGACCCGCCCCGCTACGGCGACATCGATCCGAGCTTCAATCCGCGCCTTGGTTTCGATCAACATGTCGTCCTCGGGGAGTTGGAGAAGGTGTCCCAAGGCGCCACCGGTAGGTAGGATCGTCAATCGCTCGATCGGGTCGGCGGCCGTCCGGATGTGTGCGATATAGCCATGACCTGCTTCGTGGTAGGCAGTGGTCTCACGAGCAGCACCTGAAAGTTGACGGCTCGAGGAGCTCCGCCCGATCATGGAGCGATCACGAGCAACCAGGAAGTCTTCCATCTCCACAAAGGCGGCTGAACGGCGGGCCCCAGCAATTGCAGCTTCATCCGCCAGCAGTGCAAGATCAGCACCTGAGAACCCTGGCGTCATGCGCGCTACGTCTGCGGCCGAGATGTCTTCTGCGACCTTGATCCGCTTGAAGTTCACATCAAGGATCTCTGTCCGTCCTTTTACGTCCGGCAAGGTGAAGTGAATCTTGCGATCGAGCCGCCCGGCGCGCGTCAGTGCCGGGTCGAGAACATCGTCGCGGTTCGTTGCCGCGAGGATGAAGATCCCGTCTCGAGTATCGAAGCCGTCCATTTCGACGAGAAGCGTGTTGAGGGTCGACTCCTTTTCATCAGATGCGCCGCTTCCTGGACCATTGGACCCGGAGCGGGCGCGGCCGAGAGCATCGATTTCGTCGATGAAAACGATGCAAGGGGCAATTTTTCGAGCCTCCTGGAACGCCTTGCCAAGCTTCATGGCGCCAGCTCCAACGAAGATCTGGTTCACGCCAGATGCGTCGATCCGCAGGAAGGGGACTCCTGCCTCTTTCGCCAGGGCCCGGGAGAGAAGCGTCTTGCCTGTGCCCGGCGGGCCGCAGAGCAAGGCGCCCCGAGGCATACGGCCACCCAGGCTCGAGATCTGCTTTGGGTTCTTGAGGAACTCGATGATTTCCTGGATGTCGTCTCGAGCGTTGTCGATGCCAGCCACGTCGTCGAATGACTCAGTGAGGTCGTCGACCTCGACGATCTCGAAGCCAGATGACAAACCGAGGGACTTGGTCACGCCGCGCGCGAAGAAGAAGATCAGGATCCCGATGAGCAGCAAGATGGGGAGGAACTCCATCACTCGATCAAAGAGACTTCTCTTGTAGGAGGTGTTCTCGTAGATCCTGAGATCTGCGGAGGAGAACTTCATGAAGTCGGCGATCAAGCCAGTGGAGGGGTAGGGCACCTTGGCCCGGACCGTGTGATCGTCCACTTCGATGTAGACATAGTCATCAAGAATGCCGACCCGAGAGGAGGTCTCATCCTCAAGGTGTTTGAGGTCGACAAGCTCCCAAGCATCGGAAAGGGAAATTTCATCAGCGTCGGACTGATTGTAGGGCCAGCTCGAGGCAGGGTCTTCGCTCTTGTCGGGATGATCGGGGACGGCAAGGGCAGCAATGGCGAAGGCTGCAAGACCGATCAGAAGAAGTCGGCGGTTTTTCAGAAATGATTTCACGAGTGGCTCCTGTCTCCGGTCAGTAGGAGATGGAGAAAAAGGAGCGGTCCTCGAAAACTCCTGGCACGGGCGAAGGCCGAGCGAAGATCAGGCCAGAGCTTGACCCGGAGGGAAGGAGCGGCTATTTGCTGTTTCACGAACAAGAAGCAAGAACGCACTCAAGTGCCAAAGCTCTGAAAGAACAACCAACAAGAGCCTCTCGTAGGACAGAGCTCCATAAAAATTAGGAAAAAGCCGGAACTCGAAGTCCGGGTAAACCCTGAAATATATTGGAGTGCTCAATGAAAATAGTTTTCTCGCTTCTGGTGTCGATATCTAGAATAGCGGCATCAGAAATAGGACCAGTGCTCGCAAAAATCGCAGCTCGACGATTTGCTCATTGGTTAGAAGACAAATTCATGCCACCGCCTGTTCAGGCATGAATAGAACCTCCGCTTCGAGAAATCGAGGCGGAGGTTTTTTTCTTGGATGCTCCGGAATCTGGCAGGGCTTCAGCACATCAGGCGAAAAGACGCGAAAAAGCCTCCTTGCCGGAGCAAGGAGGCCAGACGCGAATTTCCTGGATGAAGAGCCCAGGGAGGCGCCTCAGAAGCGATAGGAGATCTTCGCACCGAAGGTGGTCTGATCGAGATCGGCGCCGGTGTCGTCGAAGTCGTCAAACTTTGCCTTGGTCAGTTCGCCACCGATGACGATGTTGTCGGTCATGCGGTAGTCGACGCCCACACCGTAGGTCATGGCGGTGTCGCTGTAGTCGTCGCCGGCCGCCGAGATCTTCTGGTTCTTCATGCCCAAAGTGGCATAGGGCAGGAAATCACCTGCGTTGTAGCCCACACGGGCTTTGGCCGTGATTGCGGTTTCTGCGTCGCCAGCGTCGTCGTCGAGCTCATAGCCGAAGGGATTCACGGCCACTTCGCCGCCGACCACGATGTCGCCCATCTCGTGCAGGTAGCCCACATGGAAGCCGAAGTCGGTGCCGGATGCGTCCGGGTCATCCTGGGAAACTGCGCTCACGTTCACACCAGCGTAGAAGCCAGCCCAGGTGTCGTTGTCCAGTTCCATGACCGGCATGGGGTTGGGAACTGCTTCGAAGGGTGCCGGTGCCAGCACTTCATTCTCCATGATCGGTTCGGCCATCGAGCCAGCAAGGGCCGGGCCCGCGATTACGGAGGCGAGAAGAGCTGCCAGGAGCTTGGATTTCATTAAAATCTCCAGAGATTACGTTCAGGCGTTGGTGCCTGACAGGGAGATTGTTTCGTGGGCTTCTAGCCAAAGAAAAAAGATTGGGAAATTTCAGGCGATCGGCGGTTTCTTGCGCGAGCACGCGTCAGAAGGGAGGGTGGTGCAATCCGCTCGAGGATTGCACGAGATTCTATTGCCCGAGCGCCAACAGCATTCTATCGAAACTTTTCGTTCTCGTGCAGGCAAGGCGTTTCTCCTTGGCCGCATCGAGCTTTCTCATCACCCTGCTGCTGTTTTCCGCATCGTCAGAGGAAATGTCCGCGAGAGCGGCGATGAGGCTGCGGATCTCCAGATCAATCTGGGTTACCGAGGGACGTGTCACTCGTCGCATTCCCGGGAAAGGTCGCCGATTTGGGCCTTTTCGGACGCGCTAGCCCGCATCTCAGCCATGGTCACCTCGCCAAAGTGGCGCCGGGGATTACCGCAGCCTGCGCAGGAACAGTGCTGCAGGTGATCTGCGAAGTGTTCGGGGTTGGTGTAGTAGGCTCCAACCAGACGCCGAGCGCGTTTTTTCCTGAGCGCGTTGTTCCGGCGACGGAGGGCGTGTCGATATGCAGGGTCTTGTCTCAAGAGTTTGGACCTCCAGACTGAAATAGCGAAGGACTTCTGTTGCCAGGCGCCTTCAGACCCCGCCAGACGAGCTCAGTCCGTCTGGGCTTCAGGAGGCATCGCCACTGCTGCCTTAGGCAGCGAGTGCGAGTGCCGGAGCACGGTTGTCGTTTGCAACTATACTTTTTTGAACCGATAACGGTGGTGTCTCACCGAGCGGCCATCTGTCTCTTCAACACACGTCGATCCTGGTTCGGCCCCAAGATAAAGCCATCCCATGGACTTCCCCCGGATCAATCGCGCCGCGCCGGCGCAATCCGCGGGTTGCCTCTTCAAGGTCACTGCCCACTTCAGGTAAACCTGAATGCGAACTCTCCTGAAGCGGATGACTTTATGGTGGAGCCGCCGGGCACTGCCCCCGGGTCCGCATGAATCCGTTCGGATTTCTACCGCCATAGCACCGGTATCCCCGATGCAGGATGGAAATGGGTCTTCGTTCAGACCTCACAAAATGGATCTGAAACGAAAACCGATTTCTACCGAAAATTCGATGCAAATCTCTCACTAAGAGGCGACGGGCGCAAGTCGCCCGTCGCCAGACTGATTTCAACTTGCCCCCGGGTGTCGATACCCCGAGGCAACAAGCTGTGTGGTCGCGCAGGAAACCGCCTGGGCGATGTGCCTGTGCACCTCCGGGTTCGCGTCCTGAGGCGGGAGGTCGTAGAGCACCTGCGGCTCATCGCCCTCAAGGCGGATATCGCTGACGCTTGGCAGTATGCCAACGTGTTCCGCAATGAGGTCGTGTGCGGCGAGCCGCCGTCCTGAAATGGCCTGAGCCTGAGCGGGGCTGATGCCCAGCGCAAAGCTATGCTTGACGATTTTTGGGGTCGTCATCATGGCGTCCTTTCTTCTTGCCGGTGGGGTTCCGCGTTCTTTTGCGGATCAAGAAGCCATTCGGGGGTCAGTATGGCGCCCTGAGGGCGCCAAGAAGTGTCATGCAGCGGCCGTGAGCGTCTGCACTTGTTCTGGCCAGAACCTGTCGAAGCGCATTCGAAGAGCGATCCGCTGATGCGCGCTCATGGTTTCGAGGTGGTCCCAGGTCGCGAAGTTTCTCGCTATCTGCTTTTCCTTCATCCATGTGCGTCGATCGCGGTATTCGATAACTTCCTGCCCAATGAGCTCTTCAAGAGGGTAGGGTGAGAGCGTCGATGAGAGGATGTCTTTCGCCGCCACGGAGAGTCTGTCGGACACCGCTTTCAGTTCAGGTGACTGGTGATTGGGTGAAACTGCGATAACTCGAACATCAGGGCCCGCCTTGGCAGGCTTCTGGGTCAATAGTCCGCTGTCGACTTCGACATCGATCGTAGTGAAGGGTTTGCCGAGCCGATCCAGCATCCACCTGGCGATGTCCCTACAGAGTTCGCGAACCTGCTCCTCCTGTTCGGTGGTTTGTGCCCGGAAGGGGAGGAATGCAGGAACTGCATACTCAGCGGGTGATGTCGTGTGGCGAATGCCGAGATCACAGAGTCCCTCATAGGACAGCACTCCAGCCGCCGGATGACCGGGTAGAGGAAGGGCCAGCATGGGTAGATCTCGATTGGCATCGAGCCAGGCGCAGGCCTCCGAGATGAGGTGGTCTTTCAGGTCTTGCCGGTCCTCATAGAGAAATCCGTCGATCTCCGAGGTCCAGCCGGCGTCAATGGATACCCAGGATCCTTCTTCGCCTTCCCGACCGAGCGTGAGTGTGCACTCGTGCGTGCCGACCTTTCTCATTCGCATGGTCATGGCTTTGCCACCATCCGCGGGCCGAGCAATGCTGCTCAACCGAAGGACAAAGGGGAACGCTCTGTAGGTAGACCGATCTGGGTCGAAGGCATGCTCGTCAACACCCTCCAGGATGACTGCGCTCTGGTCATTGAATAGTCCGAGCATGACTTTCGTGCCGGACCGACTGACCCCTGAGATCAGTTTGATCGGCATGCTGTCCTGGCCATCGGTGTCGTTGTTTTTCCACTCGATGTGAACGCGCTCGACGAGAATCCCGTCTCGAGCGACGAGAGGGCGGCTGTGCCGGTAATACCAGGCCCGAAGGGCGACCGCAGCCGACTGGTTTGTACATTTGGAGCTCAGGGTGAGGAGCGGCCGTTTGAAGGGAGATCCCAGGTGGTCAGGCTCTCTTGCGTGCAGCATGGTAGTCTTCTCCTCACATAAGCGGGGCGGGGTAGGTCGACATGTCAGGGTCGGCGATGCGAACCGTGTTGCCGTATTGCTGGCCGATGAGCTTGGGCCATGCGCCTTTGAGGTTTTCCCACCGTGGGCGGGCGGCCGCGAGGTGCTGGATCTTTTGGTGGGCACTGGCAGCAGGCGGGAGGACGACTGTCGCCATTTGAGCGCGTCGCGTTTGTGTCTCCAGCAGGGAGAAGGATCCGTTGGAGCACTCCTCAATGACACCTTCGAGATACTCCATGCAGATCACGGACAGATCGCCCGCGTGCAAGATTCGGATGTGCCGTCCGGGCGCGAACAGGGGGAGCTGATCCGTAAGCCACTCAAGAGTGGGAATGAGTTCGCTTGTGTTGCGCATGATGCTCGCAACCATCCCGGCAATCTCGGGAGTGTCCATGTGATCAGCGGCATTGCCCATCATGAATTCGCCCTGGCTCTCGAGGAGCAGGTTGATACCGAGTTCGGGAATGATCGTCTTCGACTCCGCCATGTAGGAGTCGACCACAACCGCTCGGACGACTGCTCCGGTTGGCAGCGCAATGAGGGCGCTGGCCACTGCCTTCGTTGCCTCGGGAGGAAAGACCATCTCCTGGACAATAACAGGTTCGATGGTTGCTTTGATTTCTTTGCTCGGTTGCATGATGTTCTGTTCCGGTTCCTGTCAAAGACGGCATCGTTCGTTGACAACGATGCCGCCGAGGTCAGAGTCCGGATCGCATTCTGTAGAACATGAAGGCCTGTTTGGAGGGATCGATGATCGCCTCTCCAGTCTCTGGGTGCCAGATTGGCTCGTTGTTCAGGATCTTTGGAATGTCGTTGTCATCGAGCGGGATCCTGCGCCCGTTCTCATAGAGGCACAGATGGGCGTCGAAGATGGCAGAAGGGCAGGTGGAGAGGAAGGTCAGGGCACTGACCATGTCCGCTGAGTCCGTCTTCACCCCGGCAATCTTGGCGAGTTCAGCAAATCCGTAGTCTCGGCTCTCCTCCAGTCCGTCGATGACCTTCCAGGCTAGCGGAAACCACGGGAGCTCATGACCGCGCTGGACTTGGGAAAGATCCTGGCGGATCGGGTGGTTTGGATCGATGATGCTCACGCAGCCTCCTGGCAGCAAAGAAAGACAGATAGAAAGACCGGGCTGGGGCGAAGTCGGCCTGTGGAGCTCCGGTCTCGAGTTTGTTGTTGCCCAGGAAGGTCTGTTGGTAGCCTCCTGAGGGCGATGGGCGGCGCCGCCCCTTACTGGGGGAGCGGCAACCCATAGGTGGGTGTCCCATCGTAGCTCGGGAAATAGCTTCGGATCTTGCCGCGGCGGAGAAGACCCTTTCGGACCATTCGATCGAGCCTGAAGCGCCAGAACCAGTAGCTGTTCAGATCCGAGAAGGCGGCAACCCCATCTAGGGCCTGAAGGGATCCTTCGGGAACTTGCGTGCGGAAGTATTCAAGTGCCGCTGACTGGAAAGGAGGCCTACTCATCCGATTGGTGCTCATAGAGATCCTGGTGGGTCTCCGGCTCATTGGCCGCGGTCCAGTCCCGATAGCTCTCTTGCATCACGTCGATGGAAAGAAGGGTGTTCTGGACCGCTTCACTCTTCCCGGAGGCCTGGTTCAGATCGTCCTCGATCTGCCGCCGGAGCTTCTCGAGCTCTGCTTGGCTCCACTGGGCAATCCAGCCACTCTCGCCTGTGCGCTCCCAGAGATGGTCGGGGCCATCGGGCGCTGGTCCATCCAGGGGGATCATACCGCCGGAGTAGCCAACCATATGTGCGACCGTCGGATCGCCCTTGATGAAGACTTCGATGGAGGCGGCATCCTCGTAGCCGCCGTGGATGACGTCCGGAAGGATGTGATTGATGACGGTGATGCGGGGCATGGCTTATCCTTCCGGGACCTGGTGAACTTGACAGCGGAGCGGGTGCTCGTTGAGGCGCGCCCATTGCATCGCAAGAACTGCGCGGGATTCAGCGACCTCGTGGGTATAGGGGCCGACACCTGCGGCTCCCTTCTGGTGGATCTCCATGGCGAAGCTTTCGGCAGTTTCCTTGCCGAGCTTGAAGATCTGGACAAGGACTTCGACGACGAACTCCACGGTGGTGAAGTCGTCGTTGAAGAACTTCACGGCATATTTCTTCGGCCGCTGAAGCTTCTCGGCCGAGTGGGTTTCCATGTTGGCGTCCGGCATCGGATCTCCTTAGTGGTTGTCGTCTTCGGACCAGCGCAGAACGCGCCCATCCGGAAGGGTGATGATGAGGTGCCCCGAGACACCGGAGAGCTGGGTCGCGACCTCGTCTCCGGGCTTGATGCCGCCGAAGGTGCAGTCGTGGATCCCGGTGTAGTCTTCCCACGATCCCGGTCGGAAAGTGGCGCCGGCCTTTGTGATGAAGAGCCCGGTTTGATCCTCATGGGCCACAGCATCGACGGACAGGGTCCTCACAGGGGCGCGAAGGCTGTCCCGGCGATGCAGGACGCTCCATACGCGGGCGTCGTGCTGACGGCCCGAGTGAACAGATCTGCGGGCCTGGATCAGGGTCGTGGGATGGAGATTGCATAGCTCGCTCTCGAGCCAGGCGGCGACTGCCTCACGACAGGCAACCCGGTAGCTGTCGGGGATCTGCTCCGTGAACTCGTCAACATTCCCTGGCAGGGACGGGAGCTCAGGGAGCTCGATGCCGAAGAGGCGGGCCTTGAGGTAGATCGTCCGGTAGGTCGTCCTGTAGATCGCGGAGTCGCGCGTCTTCGAGGCCTCCGATGGGCGAAGGGCGCTCGATAGGATCGCGCGGATTTGGTGAATGTTCAGCGGTTCCTTGTGTTCACCCAGCTTCGGGATGGGCTTGAACACGTTCGAGTTGGAGTATCCGCACTTGCGGCACACGCCCATGGAGTTGGTGTAGGCGATCGAGACTGTCCCATCCGCGTCCAGCCGGACCCGACCCCAGCTGTGATCGCAGGCGGTGGCCTCGAGATACTGTCGGTGGGCGTCCGCTTCGGCTGCTGCCAGGGAGGACTTGTCGGCGCGCAACATCGGACCCTTGTCGAGGAAGACCTCGAAGAAGGCTGAGCCGTTCGGGTATCGTCCCCACTGGATGTAGGCATCCTCGGGCCAGGCCTGAGTGGGGGTGTAGTCGGTGTCGCTGGGAAGGGGATGACGGCTGTCGTGATGAGCGGCAATCCGGACCATTCTGGAACTCCATGCGTGAACAACGGACGGCGCAGCGTTTTGCCCCGGCTCACTGAAGGGACGGGACAAAAACGGTGGGCTTCACGCAGGAAATTGGGTCGCATGACGTCGGCGACTAAGTGCGGATCGAACCGTACTCTCGCGGAGATTTCCGGTTGCTTACCGAGAGGGAGATCTCGTGTGTTGCGCACACAGACGCCCTGGTAGCGTTGACCAGTATCTCGGCTGGGGCCATCTTGGACTGAAGGTGTGCGCGCTCAGATAGCCAGCATCCGAGATACATAGAGACAGCTCAGAGTAGGGGAGGAGGAAGCCGAAGGGCTCGACGCCTATGATGGGCTCGCGCGCGTCCGAATGGCCCTACACTGCCTGCGGGTGCTGAAAGTCCAGACGATCGATCTCAGCAAGGTTCTCCCGAAGGGCATAGAGCTCTTGGATCTCCCTTCCGTCGTCGTAGGGAACCCGCCCCTCCTCGAGGCCGTCGACAACCGCAAGAAGACAGGTCATCAGAGCAAGCGCAGGGCGATCAGGGGGAGTGGTAGAGATGTCGAGACCCGGGCCTTCGGTCAGAGGATCCGCCATGTCTCCCCAGAGGGCATTGAAGAGCTCGGTATACTCGGGAGCGTTCATGTCCGGCATAAGCCAGGCATCGTCGCTCACGTAGCAGGTGCAGAGCCGCCAGACCCAGCCGGGAAGTAGCTTCTTGCACAGATCCACTGCATCCTGGATGTTCCCGGTATAGGCAGGGATAGCGTAGCCACCCTTACCGAAGTGTCCTTGCTGCAAGACGAGGACAGGCTCGATGAACCGGGTATGAATGGCAGCGTCCAGATCTCGGCATGGACGAAGCACATCCTGTTCGACGTCTTGGTCGACACTTTGCTCGATCGCCTGATCGTTCTCGTTCAGGGTCACGTGCTCGATCTCTTCCATCTTTCTGTCTTTCTTTCTGGCGCGTTGGAGCGAGGGGAAGGGCGTCTTCAAGAAATGAGACGCACGCTCCGATCGGGAGGTCGCAGGGATTTCTGGACGAAGGTCCGTGTCAGGATGTGGGAGCGCCCGCGGCGCGGTTCGGATCTACGGCAGGCTGGCTCGCCGTTTGGTCGCTCCGTAGCAGGAAGAGACCGCAGGCTACAATGATGAGCGATCCCGCAACTGTTGCCGCGTTGATGTCTTCGTCGAACATGAAATAGCCGATCGCTCCTGCCCACAGGATCTGGGTGTACTGCATTGCCGACGCGTTGATGACGGGGCCACGGCGCATCGCGTGCAGGAAGAGAAGCCCGCCTGACCAACTGAAGAAGGCGGTGCCTGCGAGGAGGTAGATCGTCTCCGCCGGCATCGGCCGGAACTGCTCTATCGAGAGCAAACCCATTGCCAGGACGACATTTACGGCCGGCCAGAAGCCCATCACCGAGATCGGCTCGTAAGGGGAGGTGTGGCGCACGATGACCCCGTCGATCGCGCCGCAGATGACAATCCCGAAGAGGGCCCAGTGGGTGATACCAAACTCCAGGCCCGAGGGCTGGAGCGCTACCAGGACACCAAGGAACCCGAGCAGGATCGCGATACCCCGCATGGGACCGATCCGCTCGCGGAGAACGATCGCCGTCAGCGCCGTGATGGCGAGAGGCATGGCGAAGATCGCTGCGTAGACCAGGGAGAGAGGCAGGTGTGCGAAGGAGTAGAACATGCAGGGCATCTGGATGATCCGGAGAAGGGATCTGATGATCATGAGGAACGGCCGGTCTGGCGCCGGGCTAAGGATGCGTTTCTGCACGATGAGATGAATGGAAATCGGGAGTAGGCTGAAGAAAGCGACTGTTGCAGCCACCTGGAATGTGGAGAAGCCAGGAGACCCGAGCTTGATGCCGGCATCGCTGAAGGACAGCAGGATGAACCCGGCGATCGCAATCAGGGTTGTAATGAGGTTCTCTTTCATTTCCCTCTCCAATGGTTGGGAAAGGGAAATGATGCCTGTCCGGAAAGTTGGCGCGGATACAGGGGAACTTTTGATGGGTATATCACGGCCAAACAGAGCCGACCGCATGCCCCCGGAGAAGATATCGGAATGATCCTGCCCGGATCGAGTGAACTCCAGCACACATCACATCGCGCAGTGCTATGAATGTTCCGCAAAAACGCGCTGCAACAGACTATTCTACCAACCAAATTTCGGTTTTCGACGACTTGGCCAATATCTCCTTCAACAAGAAGGAATATCGCCATGTACGATGCCAAAAAGCAAAGTCAGATGCTCGCCAACGCCGCGCAAGAGTGCGCCATCCGCAACCGGAACTCTTCGGTTGGCGTAGACCACCTCCTCTACGCCGCCTGCTCTACGGAAGAAGGGCGGCGGATGATCGAAAACAAGGGCGGCGACTACAATCTCATCCTGAACTATCTGAAGCACTCGTTCATGTCGCGTGCAGAGGCAGATGATCTCAACTCGGCGGACTTCAGCGATGCTTGCGCCAAGGTCCTTTCCGGTCCGTATGAGCTCTTCAAGACCGGCAGGATCGACGCTGTTCGGATCAAGGACATTCTCGAATCCATCATCGCAAACGCGGACTCCTGCTGGATTACCAGGAGTGCGCTCATCCGCGGCCGGATCGTGGACGAGGATGCCCAGATCATGGAAGAGAATGCCGAGTTCGACGAGCACATGAAGGAGGCTGCCGAACGGGTATCTGGACATCGCTCTGACGAAGGAAGCGTCGGTGACGATGCAATCGGGGCAGGCGACAGCCACGAGGCCGGAATGCCGGCACAACCCCAGGAAGAACAAGTCGAGCCTCAGCGGGATCCGCAGGAAGATGCAGTTCTGAAGGCACTTCGAAACCTGAGTAAGGTCGCCGAGGCGGGGAATCTCGACCCCGTAATCGGGCGCGATGCCGAAATCGACGCGGTGATCGACATTCTCCAGCGACGTCGCAAGGGCAGTGCCTTGCTCGTAGGGGCTCCCGGTGTGGGTAAGACCGCTATCGCCGAAGGCGTGGCTCAACTCCTCTATGACACCGACACCCCGGCTTCCGTTGCAAGCCGACCGGTGTTCGAGGTGTCAGTTTCCGACCTCGTGGCGGGAACCCGCTACCGTGGGGACTTCGAAAGTCGACTCCGGATTCTCATTCGGATCGCGAAGGAGACGAAGGCCATCCTCTTCGTGGACGAAGCCCATATGCTGATGGGGGCCGGTGTGACTGCCGGCAACGGGATGGACGCCGCGAATATTCTCAAGCCCGCGTTGGCTCGCGGGGAGGTTAAGATCATCGCTGCCACGACCCCGATGGAGGCTCGTGTCATTCGGAAAGACAAGGCGCTGATGAGGCGCTTCGAGGAGGTTTTCGTTGCAGAACCGAGCAAAGACGCGAGTGTAGCTATCCTCGAAGGTGTGGAGGAGTTCTACTCTGACTACCACGGCATTGCATATGAAGATGGCGTGGCAGAGCGCTGCGTCGCTCTTTCGATGCGCCACATGCCTGACCGGAACCTTCCCGACAAGGCCTTCGACATCTTCGATGCCGCGGCCGTAGAGGCCAAGAATGCCGGCGCGTCCTACGTCTCGGAAGAGTTCGCGATCAAGGCGGTTTCCAAGATCACCGGGGTCAATGCCGGCCTCCCCACGGCGGAGGAGATCGAGATCTCACAAGAGTTCTCCTCTGAAGTCCGGAAGAAGATCTTTGGCCAGGACGAGGCCGTCGGAGCTGTCGCCAAGGCCGTGCGCCGGTCGCTGACTGGAGTATCCAGACTTGGAGTGGCAGGGAGTTTCCTCTTCAACGGACCAACGGGGACTGGCAAGTCCGCTATGGCAAAGGCAACGGCAGAAGCGTTGAAGGTGCCGCTCGTCCGGATCGATATGTCCGAGCACATGGAAGCGCACTCCGTTTCCGGACTTATCGGCGCGCCGCCGGGATACGTGGGCTACGATGATGAAGGGAAGCTGATTGCTGCCGCTGCCTCTCATCCGCGGATGGTGCTTCTGCTCGATGAAATCGAGAAAGCACACCCGAACGTCTATGACATCCTTCTGCAGGTTCTCGACTATGGTCGGCTTACTTCAAGCGACGGCAGAACTGTAAGCTTCCGAGGAGCCTACATCATCGCAACCGGGAACATCGGTGCGGCAGTGGGCGAAAAGGCTGCAATTGGCTTCGGGCGACAGCGGGATGAGAAGCAGGAGGAAGCGGAGGCACTCTCGAAGACATTCCGGAAGGAGCTCCTCAAGCGTTTTACGGATGTGATCCACTTCGAGAAGCTCGATACTGATGCCATGGGCCAAATGGCAAACGCAGAGATTGATCGCGTGATCGCATCTCAGACTGAGCGGGGCCTCAGGATCGTGGTGACGGATGATCTGCGTGACATGATTGCGGCAGAGGCAAGTAAGACCATGCCGGACGGAAGGTCGGTCCAGGAAGTGGTGGACGCCCATCTTTCGGATCCGCTTTCGGACTTCCTGGTCGAGAATTTGAATGAGAATTCGATGAAGATGTTCTTGCAGGAAGGAAAGACAAAAGTGGCGCCCGTGTTTCACTAAGAGAAACCTCGGACTCATCTCCTGACCACCAGAGGTTTCAGGAGAGACGAGATGAAATATGGCCTTCTCAAGGTCAATTGCGGTCCAATGTTCGCGGGCAAGTCTGAAAGTCTTGTCCGCGACATCCTTTTTCAGACCTACTTCGATGCGGATAAAAACAATGTCTGCGTCTTCAAGCCCTCGTTCGACACTCGGTTCGCACGGGAAGAAATCGTAACCCACAACGGGAAAAGCGTTCAGGCGATCCCGATCAAGAATCCGGACCCTTCGGTGATCGGGGAGTTCGAGCACGTCTTCTTTGATGAGGTTCAGTTCTTCACTCGCCCTCAGTTTGATGGAGATTTCCTTGGTTGGGTTCGGGAAATCCGGAGAGGGGGAGGCAATGTATATTGCTCCGGCCTCGACATGGATGCCCAGGGCAACAGCTTCGAGATCACCGCGGCTCTTATGGCGGAGAGCACCGAGGTCAATCGCCTGACGGCCCGATGCAGATGCGGGGCCCCAGCGACCCGCACTGTCCGACTGTCTGGATCGGGTCCACGCCTCGAGCTTGGCGATGCAGACAAATATGAACCAGCGTGCCTGACACACTGGGCGGAAGCCCAGGATACCTGACGATGTTGAAGAAGGGTGCTGAAAGAGACTTCTTTATCCGCGGGTTTGCCGCGGGTGTTGTCATGCTCTCATCTCTGTCGCTCGCCTCGAGCTATGCGCTTGGGTCAGGACCCTGGACGTACCAGGGAATTGATCTGAGCCATCTCGATGGGGAGGAGAAGGCCACGCCCGCGGGTGAGGCCGCCAGCATCCTCGATCAGGCGCTGGTTCTTTCTGACGCGATGATGAACCGGGAAATCGAGCGCGGGGACATCCCCGGGATTGTAAACGGCGCCCTTCGATCCCTGGATCCTTACAGCGGATATGTCGATCGAGAAACGACCGACCTTGTAAACAAGGGAGGGCGCGTCTCCGAGGAGTTCATGCTGGGGTTCCTCGGCGCCGTCGAGGATAGTGGCTACGTCATACGCAGCACCGTTCCGAAGAGTCCTGCGGACGGGAGCGGGGTCCTTGCAGGGGACCGGATCGTTCAGATCAATGACACTGATGTCGCGGCGATGACCGGCCAGGAGGCCCTGGACGTCCTGAAATCCCTCACCCAGGAGAGCGCCGGCCGCGCAATGCGTCTTGGCTTTGACCGGAAGGGCGATCTGCTCACCTTTGAGATCTCTCCGGAGAAAATTCCGGAAAGCTTCGCTTACGACCTGGGGATGTCGAATGGGATCCTGCACCTGAAGATCGCAGGGTTCTTCAAGGGTGTTTCTGGCGATGTAGAGAGGATCATCGCACGAAGTGCGAACAATGGAGGTCTCGCTGGGATCGTATTCGATCTGAGAGGCAACTCTGGAGGACTGACGGACGAGACGCAGGAAATCGCTGAGTTGGTCATGCCCAAGGGAACCTTGCTCTACCGCGAGGCCGGCCTGCACATCGGTGAGATAGTCGTCTCGACAACAAGGCATCCAAAGTTCAAGGGTATTGACCTGGCAGTCCTTGTCGACGGCGACTCTGCGTCTGCGTCCGAGATCTTCGCAAGTGCGGTGCAAGCGAACGATCTTGGGCCTGTGATTGGGGGCATCACCTACGGAAAGGGCACCATTCAGAACGTCTACCCGTTCTCCGATGGGAGAGGCGCCATCCGGATCACCATCGGCGAATATAAGGATGCCGATGATCGGACGATCAATGGTATTGGGGTTATCCCCGACATCATCGTGGCTCCTGATGAAGGTGAGGAAGGGGATGTCGCCCTTGACGCCGCGCTTCGCGCGTTGGGGGTGAGCAATGGCTAAAGGCGGAAGACTGGTCATGGATCGAGCGGTCATCGCTGGCGATCCACGACTGAATGAGATTGTTTACTGCTACCGCTTCCCGTCCAAGCGGGATCGGATCAAGATCGGATATTCCTCCAGGGGCGTAAAGCGCATCCTGGAGCAGTCTACGGGCTTCCCGGAGAACCCTGAGGTCCTGTTCGTCATCCACCATCCAGAGGCGGTGACGATCGAACCTCAGCTCCACGCAGCGCTTGCGCATAAGCAGGCTGCCGTGCTGGGGAATGAATGGTTTATCGCGGGCATTGGAGACGTCCTGAAGGTGTCTCCATTGCTAAGAAAGGCTGCGCGACGCCAAAAATGGCGATCGGTCCCGCGCCTCTTTGGGGCAGGAGCCCTGTTCGGCGTAGGCCTGTTCCTGATGCCCCTGCTTTGCCTCCTGGTGATCAAGCTTTCTGGCAAGGGAAGTGGTCTGGCCACCAAATCGATCTTGATAGACTATGCAAGGTCGCCGTTTGTCTCAGAGGTGAGTACGTTCGACCTTGCTCGGGCCATCGTTGAGTACCTAGCGATCTCGGGGCTCCCGATGTGGACGGTCGCACTGACTATTGCAAGCCCCTGCGTATGGATGGCTCTGGCCTACAAGTCCTATCACAGGCAAATCGCCTAAACCCTTGTTCTGCAAGGACGAAGGTTTCCGGATGGACAACAATAAATGGCCTTCTCCGCACCATGTGCGGAGAAGGCCGTTCTTCTTTCAATCGAGCCCGTCCAGGAAATGAATTCCAGCAACGCTGCTTTTCATGGCGGCAGGCAGGACATACACAGGCTCTTCGACCTCCTCTTTGACCTCCGTCGTGGAAACATCTTCCGAGGGCGCGTCCGCAGCCGGAGCGACTGCGGCAGCCTCTTCAGATACCTCCTCCTGAGGTGTCTCGCCAAGATCTTCGGCGGGCCTCCAATCGGCCGCCTGAGGATAGGTCTCGAGCGCCCAGGCTTTGATGTTCAGGACTTCTTCGTCCTCTGGGTCGTCAAGGAGCCTCTCATGAACCTCCTTCATCAGAGACCCAACGGTGTTCCAGGGCATGTCTTCCTTGAGGCCATGGCGGTTTTCCGAGATTACCTCATGGTATTTCGTTCGGATGTGCTCGGGGAGAGCCTCTGGTGCGTTCACATAGATGGTTCGCAGCCCGAGCTGTTTGAGCTCCGGCTTTTCGAACGAGCGAACGATTTCGACGCGGCGCGTCCAGTCGCTTTCGCGTTGGAAGGAATACATCCGGTTCTTGTCTTCCCGGCTCGGGAAGCCCGAGTAGATCTTCTCCTCGAGGGTTTCGTTCTCATCGTAACCTTCGACCTTGAGGCGGAGGGCCTCAGCCACGTTTCTCTGGAAATCATCGTGCTCTCGGATGATGTCGGAGCGCAGATCGATGGTTTCAGCATCGGCCGGCTGGTACTCATCGGTAGTCACCCGGTTGAGGAACTCCCACCCAAGAGGGAAGACGCCAGGCGTCTTGTTGCACTTCAGACTGCGGAATGGCGTTCCGCTTTGCCGCATTGCATCAAGGATCTCCTCCGGCGTTTTGTCCAGGTAGGGGATAGGATCCACTGCCAGGTTCCAGGCGACCTTGGACTTTGGATTGGCTGCTTCAGATGCGATCAGGCAGACATCCAGGATGCCCGGGTTTAGCATGGGCCCACCGAGCATACGGAAGGTGACGTTCGAGTCGACAAAATCGCGGACCGCATTGGCATTGCCCATTGCGGACATGTGCTTGAAGAGATCGAAGTCGAGCTCTCGAATGAGCTGTGCGATGAAGATCGTGGCCCGAACGTCCCCCAGAGCATCGTGGGCGTTGTGATCATTGAAACCGTTTGCCGGCGCGACGATTTCCAGCTTGAAGCTGCGCTTCCCAGTTGCAGGGTTTTCCGGGAAATCAATGATGTCGGGGTTTCGCGCGTAGAGGGCCCGCAGGAAGTGCAGGTAGTCACCGCGGGTGTTGCCCTTCGAGGTGGTGATGTACGGATCGTGAATGTTCTCCCAAAACATCTGGCGAAGGATTTCCTCATCGAAGCGAAGGGTGTTGAAGCCATCGAAAGATGTGGTGCCGTTGGAAGACCATTTCCGGAACGTCTCGTGGATCAGGTGCGCATATTCGTAGGGGCCGTATGGAGCGCGCGCGATCTCGTAGGGATCAACATGCGTGACCTTCAGGGCGCCGGCCGAGGGAACGATATGCGACGCCAAACGGGAACGATAGTCGAAGTCCTCAAGCTCGTTGAAGTTCTCGTCCGTGAGGATGGCTGCTGTCTGGAGAACCTGGTCGAAGCGCGGGTTCGCCCCCGTGGTTTCGGTATCATAGAAGATGTGGAATTTCGGAAGGGCGGTGCTGTTTTGAAGCTCGTACGTCACCTGGGGCATTGGGGCGGCTTTCTCCGTTATTTCGCAGCCAAATACCGGAGATAAGTCGTGCCCCATTTGCCTCTGAACAAATTCGGTTTGTTCCCTGGCACCGTGGCGCAAGGGATGGAATGACGTGGGCCATCACTGATGGACGAGATGTCGTTCTACGACTAGAGAGCGTCAGCGAAAGCTCGCGAAGCGAATTCTACTGCGATGCTATTGTGAATAGCCTCGATGCTTCGGTTCGCATCGATCCTGACCCACCCGAACTCTTTTGCCTGCCATTCAAATTCACGGGCGACACGGCGGTGGAAGCTATCTCCTTTGGACTCGAAGCGGTCCTCTGCGGATACTTCCGCGGCCAGACGCCCGATAGAGCGTGCAAGGGAAACTTCGACATCGAGATCAAGATAGAAGGTCAAGTCCGGCATGATCCCATCACAGGCGATCTCATGAAGCTTGAGGATCATCGCCCGATCTTCACCACCCGCAACCTGCAGCCCGAGGGTCGAGCCCACGTAGCGGTCGCAAATTACGATCGCCCCTCTCTTGAGGGCCGGAAGAATGGTCCGTTCAAGATGGTCTCTGCGTGCGGCGTTGAAGAGGAGAATTTCGGTCATGGGAGACCAGCGATCTGTGTCGCCTTGTAGAATGAGAGCTCGAATTTCTTCTGCACCAGGGCTTCCGCCGGGCTCGCGTGTGAGCACCACGTCGTGCCCCTGTTTTCTCAGAGTCTCTGCAAGCAGACGCGCTTGGGTGCTCTTGCCGGCACCATCCAGGGCCTCAAAGGTGATGAACATCAGGCGCCTTCCTTGACGTGTAGGTTCAGTGTGTTTCGAAGATCGACAATCGCGCTTCGGAGTTCCTGGTGACGTTGGTCCGAGGCTGTCTCTCCCGAGATTTCGATTGCGGCAATGCCATCCCGGAGTTGCACAACCCGGTAAACGGCGGTCATCACCGGGTCGCCCTGAAGAACGGGCTTCTCAGAGGGTAAGGCAAGGCCGTCATCGACTTCGATCTCAACGTTGAGATGACAGAGTTCCTGAAACGACGACGAAGCCGCATCTTCGAGCTGGGCTGCGATCTCGTATCTGGGACCGCCCGCCTTGAGGCGCATCGCGGTGTCCTCAAGGATGCCCCGAAGGATGTTCGTGGCTTCTTTTTCCTGCTCGGATGCGTGTTGCTCCATGGCAGCAACAACAGCAATCCGGACATCCTCTGAAAGCCCGGAGAAGATCTCCTGTTTAGCGATTTTCTGCTCCGCCTGGGACATGCTGGTTCCTCTTGCTATGCCGGAATACGATTCCAGATGGCGTCAGCGCCGAGCTTTGCTACCAGCGCAGCATGGCGCTCCAGCTCTTCGGCAGATGCCTTCCGGATGAATGTGTCGCGGGAAGATTTGACAACCTCCTTGGAAGCCGTCTTCGAGCGGGTGGATGAAAACTCGTCGAAAAGTGAGGTCTGCCGACCTCCGCCCATCTCGACGATGACTTCCGCGAGGAGTTCGGAGTCGAGAAGTGCTCCGTGTTTGTCGCGAGATGCGAGCGAAATGTTGTGACGCTTACACAGGGCATCGAGGTTCGCGCTTGCCCCTGGATAGAGACGGCGAGCGACCGCAATAGAGTCGTAGTACCGTTCCGGGGCGTAGGGCTGCATGCCCATCGCCGCGAGTTCGAAGTTGAGAAACTTGGCATCGAATTTCGAGTTGTGAGCGATCATCGGCAGATCGCCAACGAAATCGACGAATTGACCGATGACCTGCTCGATTGAAGGATACTGGGACAGGAATTCGGTCGTTAGCCCGTGAACCTCAACGGCGCTCTGAGGAACACTTCGATTGGGGTTAATGTAGAGATGAAGCTTGTCGTTGGTCGGCATGCCGTCCAGCATCTTGACAGCGCCAAGTTCGACGATGCGATCTCCGGCCTCAGGGTCGAAGCCGGTGGTTTCACTATCGAACACCACGGCTGTTTCGGGAAGTTCGGTGATTTTGTTAAGTTTGAGCATAGTAGTCCTCTTGGATGGAAGATGGGGCCTTGGATCAGATCCAGATGTTGAGGCGGCCTTTTCTTCGGCGAGGCTTCAGTGGGCCGCGGCCGGATCGCCCCGAGCTACCGGGGCTGTTGCCCGGCATGGCCGGATCAGCCACGGGGACATCCGAACGTGCCTTCAGGACAATGTCCCACTCATCTGTTTCCACCGCGCCTTCGTCAAAGTGAGGGGCGTCATTGTTCTGCACAAACAGGTACGCGGCATCGAGGATAACCGTCGAAGGGTCAGAGTGGCCGGCCAGCGCGCCTCTTGAAAAGAACTTCGTGAGGTCCACAGCTCCGTCTTCTATGGCGCTGCTGCTCGTGGGCGCGGGAATTCCTGAGGCATCGGAGAAGGTAACGTTCCGAGTAGAGCGATTCACACGCGTCTTGGCGCGCAGTCCAGCCTGGTTGAGAAGGAAGATGTCGAGATCCGATCCATTCTCGGCGACTGCTATTTTATAGCGGTCAATTTCCTTGGTCTTGGTCATGCGATTTCCTTTGGCGGTTTACGGCAGGGGTTGGGTTTCCCTGCCGCCAATTTCAGGCCGCGTTGCGCTGACGCGTCTTAATGGCGTTGTTGCCAGTGATTGCGACGAGGTCCTTATCTCCCAGAAGAATTCCGGTGAGTTTAGACATCATAACGGCCGGAAGATCCCCGATATCATTGATGACGACGTAGTTGTGGAACTCGTTTTGTACGTCATCGTGGCAAATCCCGACGCCAATAACCGTAACGTTGCAGGCCTCGACTGATTCAACGGCGGCTAGTGTTTCTTCAGTGTCATTGGATGTACCGTCAGTAAGAACGAACATTACGTGACGTTTCTCTCGCCGCCTTGCCAGGCGATCGTGACACATGAGGATTCCTTTCCCCGTCGGCGTCCCCCCAGTTGGAACACTTGTCATGTTTCCGATTGAACGCAGGGCATCATTGTGGCTCTGATTGAAGGCTCGAAACTCGTACAACCCGACAGCATCAAACTTTGCACCGCTGCCATTGGCCTGGTTGGCTTGCATCATGGTGAGGAATGCCGGATCGGCGTGGTTCTGGTCTGCTGTCGTATAACCAACGATCTCGTGTTTAATCTTGGTTCCAGAGAACGCTCCTTCGAGCGCAAGGGCGAAGTGCTGGCAGACAGAAAGTTCAGCACCTGCCATCGATTGGGAACAATCGACTAGAATGCTAACCGCCGTGTCTATTTCCTCTCCTTTGATCTTTCTACGGTGATAGTCGAGGCCTCCCATCGGTGCGATTGCGAGCTTCGAGCTGTCAATTTTTCCGTCCTGACGCCCCGACTTGAAGCGTGTCTTTGCCTTTGTCTTCAGAGCACGCCGAAGTTGCATGGTTACAGCAGAAATGTGCCCTTGGATCTCAGCCATGGCGCTCTGCGCGTAGGAATATCCATCGCTGTTCCCAAGAATGTCAGCGTACGGCCCGTGCGAAGCGCTCGAGTCAACTTGTGCGGTCGTGACGTCGGTCTGTGTCAGGCCTTGATCCTGAAGGACCTGGGCCAAGTTGGATCCAGTCGGAACCGGTTTCGGTCCATTGTAGGGGCCGCTGCCTTGGGTCGGCGTGCCGGACGAAGCGCCCGGGCCTTTCGATTTACCTTGGCCTTGTCCCTGACCTTGTCCCTGACCTTGGCCACCGCTCGGCATGTTGGCCGGATCGAAGGGATCAGCCTGAATGTCGTCGTAGATGAGCTTGGCCGCATCAAGACAGTCTTGTGTGCATTCGACATCCAGGATGTCTTGGAACCAGCCATGCACACGCCTTTGGAACTCGCCGCTAAGCGTCGAGAAGCAGTCACGGCTCGACTGTGTCCCGAGGCCGAAGTGGATCGCACGCAGCCATGTAAGGGCGACCGGACCTACGCGACGGAGGTCGCGAGCGACATCCGGATCGCTGGCGTAGAGATCGAGGTACCCGCGGCAGCAGTGGTCTTCAGTTGCTGCGAAGTTCTTGCGGGCGCCAGGATAGAGCTCCTGCCAGTCGCGCTCGATCATGTAGTCTTCAATGCAGTTCCAGATCTCATGGAGCAGGGGGTTCTGCTCGCCGTTATCGTCGACGATTTCGACCGTAGGATCAGTAAACGCCAGGTGCGCTGCCTCGTGCGCCGCGAACCCACGAATTTGTTGAGCCAGCCGCACCGGAATGATCTTCGCCGCGGGCAAGGCGGGGATGTTCACATATTCCAGTTTCTTGTCGCAGAAGGCGCCGGTACCGGCAAAGCCCACCGTAACCTTCTTGTTGCCGAGAACAGGGACGACGCCCATCAGCTCGGTCATGAGGTCCTGGGCGAGAACTCCCTGAACGGCATTGCCATCGTCTCCTGTGAAGGTTACCGGGGCCGCTTCCTCTTTGACGCTGAGATCGGTGGTTAGGTTTTGCTGCCGCACGATTTGTCTCCTTTCCCGGGGAACCCGGATCTGCCTCGGTGTCGCGTAAGATCCGAGGCAGATCGGCGTTTACTGGGATGGAGGTTGGTCCATGGCAATTGTCGCGTGAGTCTGGTTCGACTTATTGCCCTCCTGGACGCGGAGGGTCTTCGAGAATAGTTTTCTCGCATCGTTCAGCCTTGCGAGCTGATCGCTATTGTTTGAGCTCGTCTCCACCACGTTCCATCGACCCTCTGCCATTGGATCGACCTGCTTGCCGTTCAGGATAAACTCGTAGTGAAGATGGGGACCAGTCACGCGCCCGCTCGAGCCCACGTATCCAATCCGATCACCGGCTTGAACGCGTGTGTCTTTCTTGATGCCACTCTCATACTTGCTCATATGAGCATATCGCGTCTTGACCGAGGAGCTATGAGAGACCTCCACAACGCGGCCGTAGCCACTTCTTCGACCAACATAAGAAACCGTTCCAGCTGCCGAACTCCGAATGGGTGTCCCGGTTGTCGCTGCAAAATCCGTACCAGCGTGGAGGATGCGCCGCTTATAAATTGGATGGGTTCTCATACCGTAGGTAGAGGAAATTCGCGCACCTGGGATCGGAGCGACGAACGAGTGAATGAGATCTCCATTCCGGAAGACCAGAGGGCTCTCGGCCCTTTTGTCGCCCCAGACGACTTCGAAGTCGTCTCCCATGGCATGAAGTTTTGCGTAGCGAATGGCTGGCTGCCCGATCGTGTCACCGTCGTCTGTCTGATCTTCGCTCCAAACCAGATTGATCACGTCCCCACGACTTAGATCCCGACGGAAATCAACCACCCCGGAAAGCGCATTCGAGATTGAAGTTGCGAACAGGGTTGGAGCGGAAGCCGAACCTAGAGCGCTGTAGACAGATCCCTCAACGGTAAGCTCGCGAGCAAGATTCAACGTCGTCTTCGGAGACTCCACGAGCTCCACCGAGACCTCGTTACCAATCTTTGCGCTAAGCATGGAGCCATCAGACAGTTCGATCACCAAAGATGCTGGGTGAGACGGGTCTTCGAACGTGATGCGAACTACCTGACCTGGCATCAGACGTTCGAGATCCAACACCTTAGCGATCGCTTCAGTGATCTTCTGCCGTAGGCCTGCCTCAACATGAGCTTCCTCAAGGAGGCTTCCGAGAGTATCTCCAGGTGCGACAACTGAGTTCCAGATTTCTTTCAGATCGAGCGGCGGGAGGACCTCCACAGAAGCTACGCTTTCCGAAGCAAGGCTATGTGAGGGGGAGGGAATGTGTCGCTCCTCCTGCGGAATATTGTAAGACTCAATCTCAACTTTAGGGACAGGGGCGACTGCAACTGGAAGAGCCGGGGGCGCGCTCACAAGCTGATCGGGTTCATTCTTCTGAAGAGAGACAGCTGTAGCAGTGGCAAGAAAGGCAGCACCGGAGATAATCCAGATGCCTTTCCTGTGTTTCGGTGACGTAGACAAGGGTAGGGCCCGTTCTTCAATTCGTGTGAATCGGAGAATCCGACAGCTCTCCGATCTAGGGAGAACAGAAAGTGGGGCCGCATATTGTGGATCAGTAATTCTGAGCCGCCGAGCAAGTTCACATCGGCATGAACCCGCCAAGCACCGCGAGGAAAAAGCCAAGCGTTAGGGGCATGTCCCCCAGACAGGATCAGCGCTAATCGCAGACCCCGCGCTGAAGTCAACAGGGGGAACCGCGATGTTTGAACATCATAAATTCGCCCGCAATCCCCGTACTTCAGTGCGGGGATAGGGCTCCGTAGGTTTCCTTTTCGAGCATGAATTTGGTTTTGATCTCCGATAGCGAAGAGGGTTTTGCTGGTTGTCCACGTAGGCCTTGATGGTCTCCAGAGTAGCGCCTCCGCAGGAGACGACGAAGAAACTGGGGGACCAGAACGCCTTTCCCCAGAGTTTGCGCAAAACCTCGGGCAGCTTGTGCTTGCGGATGAAGCGCGAGGAGGCGCCTTTCAGCCGCCGGACGATCTCACTGAGGGAGAGGTTCGGTGGATATTGGATCATCAGGTGAACGTGGTCGCCATCGCTTTCGAGGGCGAGGATCTCGATGCCGAGGGCCGCGGATGTCTGGCGCATGGACTTCCGAAGGAGATCGAAGACGCGTCGGCTCAGCACGTTTCTGCGGTACTTCGTGCAGAAGACAAGGTGGGCGTGAAGCAGAGAGACGGAGTGGCGCTTGCGGCGGTATAATTTCTTCAATTTTATCAATTGGTAAGCTTCTGTTTTCCGAGGTTTGGCCTATATTGTTCGCGTGACACAAGAGCATCTCATCAAAGCTTTCCGATATCGGATTTATCCGACTCCAGAGCAGGAGGCTGCCTTTCGGCGG
>Ga0208328_1000156_pt1 | contig 36827 bp, 30 predicted proteins | sample DeeseametaMP2633_FD_184170 | JGI IMG/M metagenome (GOLD analysis project Ga0208328, IMG submission 184170) | Marine microbial communities from the Deep Atlantic Ocean - MP2633 (SPAdes) | ecosystem: Environmental > Aquatic > Marine > Unclassified | place: Northeast of Antigua and Barbuda, North...
GGCCGGCCGCCGTACCCTGACGTCGGACGATGTTGTTCCACCGGCCAGTGGCAAGGTTCATCGGCCGGCCGATGAACCGCGCGGAGCTCAGTCGATCGGGTACCCGCGGTACTGCGACGGCACCCGGTAACCGGTGTGGCCGATCAACCACGTGCGGGCCTTCTCGGTGGCGCCGTAGAGGTTGATGCTGAACCGCTTGTCGCCGTAGGCGTTGGTGCGCATGTACGGCGTCGCGGGGTGCTGCTTGGTCTGCCGCGCCCAGGCGGGGCCGTACGTCCACTTGAACGGCTTCTTGCCGCCGTTGTACGCCGAGAGCTGCTTCTTCATGGTGGGCACGTCGACCCACTGGATCATCCGCAGCCGCCCGGCGCCGTGCGGGGTCGAGATCGTGCAGTCCATGGCGCTGACCTGCTCGGCGGTCGTGCCCTTGGAGGCGCAGGACGCGTTCGTGGCGAACATCCACCGCAGGCCGGTCGCGCCGGTCGGGCCGTCGGGGCAGGCGCTGGCCCCGCCCACGACCTCGCTGCCGTCCCAGCAGTGGAAGTCGGCCTTCGGCGCCGGCTCCTTGGTCGGGCTGGCCTTCGTCGTCGGGCGGCCGGACGGGCCGGCAGTCGGGTCGACCGGCCCCGCCTGCGTGTCCAGCCCTCGACCCCCGCCGGCGCCGCCGCGCCCCCCGGAGGAACGGGTCGGCGCCGCGCTCGTCGGGTCGCCGGGCTCCTCGGGCAGCAGCAGCGTACCGCTGCGCGGGGTCGGGCGGCTGCGCGGCGGCTGCTGCGTCGACAGGGTCGCCCCGGGTGCCACGGCCACCGGTTGGGCGGTCACGGTCGTGGTGAGGGTGGGGCCGTCCGGGCCGGCCACCGTGCGCACCGTGCCCTCGCCGGCGCTGAGACCGGCGTAGGCGCCGATCGCGGCCACGAGCACGGCACCCACCGCCGTACCGGCCAGGGCGGCGGCGCGCCGCCCGCGCCGCGCGGCGGGGGCGGCGGTGTCGAGGGCGGCCACCGCGGGCAGCACCGAGTGCCGCACCGACGTGGCCGCGGGCAGGGCCAGCGCCGCCGGGGCGTGCTCGAGCACGGTGGCCAGCTCGCGCCGCATCGCGCGGGCCGAGGGGTAGCGGTCCCCGGGCTCCTTGGCCATCGCGCGCGCCAGCACCCGGTTGAGGTCGCGCGTGGTGTCGTCGACCTCGGGCAGCTGCGGCACGGGCGCCTGCAGGTGGGCCAGGGCGACCTCGACGTCGGTGCCGGAGTACGGCGCAGCGCCGGTGAGCACGTGCCAGAGCAGGCACCCGGTGGAGTAGACGTCCCCGGCCACCCCGGTCTGCCGGCCCTGGTGGCGCTCGGGCGCCATGTAGGGGTAGGAGCCGACCAGGCCGCCGGTGCGGGTGACCTCGCTGCCGGGGAGGGAGGCGATGCCGAAGTCGCACAGCACGGCCTCGAGCCTCTCGCCCCGCCGTCGCAGCAGCACGTTGCTGGGCTTGACGTCGCGGTGCACGACCCCGGCGCGGTGGGCGTCCTCGAGGCCGTCGAGGACCTGCACGACCAGGTCGAGCGCCACCCGCGGCGCGGGTGCCCCCTCGTCGCGCACCCGCGCGAACAGGTCGCCGTCGGGCACCAGGGCGGTGACCAGGTGGAGGCAGCCGTCGAGCTCACCGTGGTCGTGCACGGCCACCACGTGGGGGCTCTCGACGCGGGAGAGCGCCTGCGCCTCCCGGCGGAAGCGCGCGCGGTAGTCCTCGTCGGCCGCGAGCTGCGGGGTGATGATCTTGAGCGCGACCTCGCGGTCCAGGGCGGTGTCGAGCGCGGCGTACACGACCCCCATGCCGCCGTGCCCCAGCACGCGCAGCAGGCGGTAGCGGCCGAGGTGGTCCCCGACCGAGGGCATCCGGATCACGTGGGCTCCCGAGGCGGGCGGTGGCTCAGCGACGCAGGTGGGCGGAGGCCGCCCGTCGCACCGCCTCGGTGACCCTGCCCAGCAGCGGGGAGTCCAAACGCCAGCGCTGCCAGTGCAGGGGTACGTCGACGTGCCGGTCGGGCGCGAGCCGCGCCAGCCGCCCGGCCCGCTCGAGCGGCAGCAGCTGGGTCTCGGGCACCATCCCCCAGCCCAGGCCCAGCGCCAGCGCCTCCAGGAAGTCGGCCGAGGTGGGCACGCGGTGGGTCGGCGGCGCGACCCGCTCCCCCAGCTCCTGCGCCAGCAGGTCGTGCTGGAGGGTGTCCTTGGCGTTGAACACCACCACCGGCATCCGGCTCCAGTCCGGGCGACCGGACGGGTCCTCGTGGCGGGCGAGCAGCGCGGGCGCGGCGACGGGCAGGTAGCGCATGGTGCCCAGTCGCTCGACCGAGCAGCCCTGCACCGGCTCGGGGTCGCTGGTCACGGCCGCCAGGGCCTCGCCGCGCCGCAGCAGCTCGTGGGAGTGCGCCTGGTCCTCGACCTCGAGGCGCAGCACGGCGTCGTCCCACCCGGCGGCCTCGCCGAGGACGTCGCGGAACCAGGTGGCCAGCGAGTCGGCGTTGACCGCGAGCCCCAGCTCGCTGCGGCGGCCGGCCGCGGGCTCCAGCGCGGTGCGGGCCTCAGCCTGGAGCAGCGCCTGCGCCCGGCCGAGCCGGACGAGGGTGTCGCCGGCCGGCGTCGCGGTGCACGGGGTGGCCCTGCGGACCAGCACCTGCCCGACGCTCGACTCCAGGGCCCGCACCCGCTGGCTGACCGCGCTGGGGGTGACGTGCAGCGCCCGGGCCGCCGCCTCGAAGGTCCCGGCGTCGACCACCGCGACGAGGGCGGCGAGCTGCGGCGCGGGCAGGTCCATGAAGCGATGCTAAGGGTCCTGCAGATTCTTTCGCTTCTCTTCTCGTGGGCGTGGCCCTAGCGTCGTCGCGTGCTCACCACCGCCCTGACCGGCTTCGCCGCCGGCCTCACGCTCATCGTCGCCATCGGCAGCCAGAACGCGTTCGTCCTGCGCTGCGGGCTGGCCCGCCACCACGTCGGGCCGGTGGTGCTGGTGTGCGCGCTGTCCGACGCGGTGCTCATCAGCGCCGGGGTGGCCGGGATCGGCACCATCGTGACCCGCGCGCCGGTCGTGCTGGACGTGGTGCGCTGGGCCGGGGTGGCGTTCCTGTCGGCGTACGCGCTGCTGTCCTTCCGCCGCGCCTGGCAGGGGGGCGAGAAGCTCTCGGCGGCGGGCGGGCCGGTCGGCTCGGTCACCGCCGCGGTCTCCACCGCGGTCGCGCTGACCTGGCTCAACCCGCACGTCTACCTCGACACGGTCCTGCTGCTCGGGTCGCTGGCCAACGGCACGGGGCACCCGTGGTGGTTCGCGGTCGGCGCGGCGCTGGGGTCGGTGGTGTGGTTCACCGCGCTCGGGTACGGCGCCCGGCTGGCCTCCCCGCTGTTCGCCCGTCCCTCCGCGTGGCGGGTGCTCGACGTGCTGATCGGGATCACGATGGTGCTGATCGCGGTGAAGCTGGCGCGGGGGTAGCGGTCGGCGGGCCGGAAGGTTCGACTGATGTCAGTCAGACCTTGCACGTCGCGGTCGAAGGTTCGACCGCGAACCCGAAGGTTGGACTGACATCAGTCAGACCTCACACACCCCCCAGCGGAAGCCGCAGTTCCCCGGGCGCCCCGTCCTCGATCCGGACGGGGATCCCCCAGTCCTGCTGGTGCATCCGGCAGGCAGCACCCTCGCCGGCGTCGGCGTCGCACGAGGCGGCCCGGGCGGCGACGTGGAGCACCCCGTCACCCACGTGCGGGTCGAGCTCGAGCACCCGGGTCAGCGCGGTGTCGCGACCACCGCCGGAGCGGATCAGGCCGGGCGGGGTGGACTCCACGACCAGCTGCGAGGGCGGGCCGAACCGGTCGTCGACCTTCTGCCCCGGGGGCGGCGTGAACGTGACCACCAGCGAGACCGACGCCGGCACCGGCGTGACGGGGCGCTGCGTGGAGTGCGCGAACCCGTCGACGGCCACCACGCCCGCCAGCGGCACCCGGGTGAGCCGGTGCGCGGTGGACTCCACCACGACCAGCAGCGGCTGGTCGTCCGCGCCGACCTCGAGGTACGCCGACGACGGCTCGGCCAGCCCCTGGGCGATCGTCGACACGTGGCCGGTCGAAGGGTCGTAGCGGCGCACGGCGCCGTTGTAGGTGTCGCAGACCGCCACCGAGCCGTCCGGCAGCGCGGTGACCCCGAGCGGGTGCTGGAGCAGCGCCTCAGCGGCGGGACCGTCGCGGAACCCGAAGTCGAACAACCCCGTGCCGACCACGGTCGTGACCGAACCGCCCTCCACGTAGCGCAGCGCCGAGGTCTCCGGGTCGGCCAGCCACAGCCGGTCCCCGGCCGGGGCCAGCCGTGAGGTCTGGGCGAACCACGCCTGGTCGAGCGGGCCGTCGAGCAGACCCTCGTTGGTCGTGCCGCCCGCGACCGCAACCGCGCCGGTCAGCGGGTCGAGCGTCCACAGCTGGTGGGTGCCGGCCATCGCGATCCAGACGCGGTCGCCCCACCAGGCCACGTCCCACGGGGAGGAGAGCCGCGAGGTGTCGTCGCCGGGCATCCACTGCCGACCGTCGCCGGCCAGCGTGCGGACCGAGCCGTCCTCGAGCGAGAGCCCCGCGACCCGGTGGCCCACGGTGTCGGCCACGACCACGTCGTACCCCACCGCGACGGCGACGTCGGCCGGCAGCAGGCACAGCCCGTTCGGCTCGCTGAACCCGCCGATGCGGCGCACCACGTCACCGGCGTCGCTGAGCTCGACGACCTCGTCGTGACCGGCGTCGGCGACCAGCACGCCACCACCGGGCAGCGGCACCGCCGAGGCCGGGAAGCGCAGGTCGGTCGGCTCGACCACCGGCGGCACGTAGGGCGAGTCGCCCGGCTGCAGGGTGCCGCGCTCACGGTGGGCGGGCACCAGCTCGGCGAGCAGGGCGGCGATCGCGTGGGCGTGCCCCTCCCCGGCGTACTGCGCGACGACGTAGCCCTCGGGGTCCACCAGCACCAGCGTGGGCCAGGCGCGGGCGGTGTAGGCCTGCCAGGTGACCAGCTCGGGGTCGTCGAGCACGGGGTGGTGGACGCCGTACCGCTCGACGGCCGCGGCGAGGGCGACCGGGTCGGCCTCGTGGACGAACTTCGGGGAGTGCACGCCGACGACGACCAGCTCCTCGGCGTACTCCGCCTCGACCGGGCGCAGCTCGTCGAGCACGTGCAGGCAGTTGACGCAGCAGAAGGTCCAGAAGTCCAGCAGCACGAAGCGACCGCGCAGGCCCGCCATCGTCAGCGGGCCGTCGGTGTTCAGCCAGCCGCGGCCGACGAGCTCGGGGGCACGGACCGGCTGGCGCCGGAGGGCGGGGGGCTGGGACGCGGGGTCGGACGCCGAGGGACTCACCCGCAGATTCTCCCCACTCACCCCGGAGGACGGACAATCTGCGAAGGCGGGTTCACGTGGGGACCAGCGGGATACCGTGCGCCTGACGGACGGAGGGCCGCACATGCTGAGGGTGGACCTCGGTGCCGGGGATGTCGGCGTCGACGAGTCGTTCGACCGCTACGCCCGCATCGTGCGCCATGCCCTGGACGTGCCGGTGGCCCTGGTGAGCCTGGTCGAGCGGGACCGACAGGTCTTCGTGGGGGCCGTCGGCCTCGAGCCGGAGTACCAGGAGTCGCGACAGACGCCACTGACCCACTCCTTCTGCCAGTGGGTCGTCCACGACCAGGCCCCGGTCGTCACCAGCGACGCCCGCCTCGACGAACGGCTGCGCGACAACCTCGCGATCCCCGACCTCGGGGTCGTGGCGTACGCCGGGCACCCGCTGCGCGACCACACCGGCCGCATCATCGGCTCGCTGTGCGCCATCGACACCGAGCCCCGCGAGTGGGACGAGGCGGCCCTGCAGATCCTCGGCGACCTGGCCGCCGCCTGCTCGACGGAGATCGCCCAGCGCAGCATGCGCACCCTCGCCACCCGGACGGCCCAGGAGGCGGAATCGCTGAGCCGGCGCTCGGCTGTGCTGCTGGCGCTCTCGCAGAGCCTGTCGACCGTGCGCAGCCTGGCCGAGGTGGCCATCGCGGTCGAGCAGGTGGCCGTCGAGCACCTCGGCTGCCTGCGGGCCGGGCTCTGGCTGACCGACGACGGCTCCCCCAGCCGCGCCGCGGACCTGCCGCTGCGCGCCTTCGAGGTCGGACAGCTGAACTACGTCGCGCAGCTCTCCGACTCCTGGCACTCCGCCCAGCTCAACCGGGTGCTGCGCGCCGACGACTCCAACCCCCTCGGCGAGGCGCTGCTGAGCAACCGTCCGGTGTGGTTCCGCGACCGCGCCGAGCAGAACGAGGTCTACGGGCACCTCGACCTGCGCGCCCAGGTCGGCGAGGCCCGCGCGTTCCTGCCGCTGGGGTACGCCGGCCAGAACCTCGGCGCCATGGCGCTGATCTGGGACCACCCCAAGGAGCTGACCGGCGACGAGCTGGCCACGATCACGGCGCTGGCGTCGTACACCTCCCAGGCGCTGAGCCGGGCGCTGCTGCTGCAGGAGCAGTCCGACGCGCTGGTGGTCCTGCAGAGCGCACTGCTGCCGCGCCTGCCCGACACCGGGGAGCTCGAGATGGCCGCCCGCTACCGGCCGGCGGCGGCGCGCGGGCAGGTCGGCGGCGACTGGTACGACGCGGTGGTGATGCCCTCGGGCGCCACCAGCCTGATGATCGGCGACGTCGTCGGCCACGACATCGGCGCGGCCGCCACCATGGGCCAGATGCGCACCACCCTGCGCGCCCTCGCCTGGGCCGTCGACGACCCTCCGTCGCGCCAGGTGCTCCGCCTCGAGGAGGCGATGCTCGACCTCGGCGTCGAGGGCATGGCCACCCTCGTCTACGGCCGCATCGAGGAGCCCGGCATCGACGGGAGCCGGGTGCTGCGCTGGACCAACGCCGGCCACCCGCCGCCGCTGCTGGTCCACCCCGACGGCTCCGCGCGCTTCCTCGAGGACCGGGCCGGCGACCTGATGCTCGGCGTCCTCCCCGACGCCCACCGCACCGACAACCGCACCGACGTCCCCCGGGGCTCGCTGCTGCTGCTCTACACCGACGGGCTCGTCGAGCGGCGCGGCGAGGACCTCGACCAGGGGCTCACCCGCCTGCGGGTCAGCGCCACCGCGCACGCCGCCCTGCCCTCCGAGGCCTTCCTCGACCAGGTGCTGCACGACCTCCACGACGGCGAGCTGGCCGACGACGTCGCCGTGCTGGCCGTCCGCTTCGGTTGAGACCCGTGCGGGAGCGACCTCCCGGCCGTGCGTGAGCGACCTCTCGGCCGCATCGCTAGAGTCCCGGGCATGAGCGACCAGGAGCTGCTGGCGGGGTACGCCGACGTGTGGTGGCAGGCGATCGACGACTTCACCGGGCTGCTGGAGAGCCTCGACGCCGAGGACTGGGACCGGCCCACCGACCTCCCCGGGTGGGACGTCCGCGCCGTCGCTTCCCACATCGCCCACCTCGAGCGGGTGCTGGCGACCGGTGAGGAGGAGACCGCCGACCTCGGGGACCCGGTGCCGGCCCACATCACCGGCCTGATGGGGCACTACACCGAGATCGGCGTGGTGAACCGGCGCGACGCCGCGCCCGACGCGCTGATCAACGAGATCCGGGAGGCGGCGACCGCCCGGCGTACCGCCCTGCTCACCGACCCGCCCACCGACGCCGACGCGACGCCGGAGCGGACCTTCGCGGGCGTCCCCTGGACCTGGCGGGTGCTGCTGCGCAACCGCCCCCTCGACGTGTGGATGCACGAGCAGGACGTGCGCCGCGCCGTCGGCCGCCCCGGCGGCATGGACACCGTCCCGGCCAAGCACACCGCCGAGTACCTCGCCGAGTCCCTCGGCTTCGTCCTGGCCAAGAAGGTCGGCGCCGAGCCGGGCACCACGCTGGTGCTGGAGATGGCCGGCAGCGACCCGTTCGCCTTCGAGGTCGGCGAGGACCGCCGCGGCAAGGCCCTGCCCGAGGTGCCGGCCGCCGCACCCGACGTACGCCTGGCGATGGACCGCGAGAGCTTCGTCTGCCTCGCCGGCGGCCGACGCCCCGCGCCCGGCGCCGTGCGCATCGAGGGCGACGAGGCCCTCGGCCAGCGGGTCGTCGACGCGATGGCCACCACCCCGTAGTCCTCCCGCCCACCCCGCCCCTCCCAGGAGCACGCCGTGGACACCTGGCAGCCCGCCGACATCCCCGACCAGACCGGCCGCACGGTCGTCGTCACCGGCCCGACCCTCGGGGGTCTCGGGCACCACACCGCCCTCGAGCTGGCCCGTCGCGGCGCCCGCGTCGTGCTGGCCGGTCGCACCCCGCGCAAGCTCGACGAGACCGCCGTCGCCATCACCGAGGAGGTGCCCGGGGCCGAGGTGTCGCCGCTGGTCGTGGACCTCTCCGACCTGGCCTCGGTCCGCTCGGCCGGCGAGGGCGCGAAGGCACTGGGCCCCATCGACGTGCTGGTCAACAACGCCGGGGTGATGGGCGTGGCCGAGCAGCGCACCTTCGACGGCCTCGAGCTGACGATGGCCACCAACCACTTCGGCCCGTTCCTGCTGACGGGCCTGCTGATGCCTCAGCTGGTCGAGAGTGGCGCCGGCCGCGTGGTCACCGTGGCCTCGCACTTCCACCGGATGGCCCGCCGTGCGCCGTTGGAGGACCCGCGCGCCGAGGGCGGTCGGCACCGTCCGTGGGCGGCGTACGCCCGCTCGAAGCTGGCGAACCTGCTCTTCACCCTCGAGCTGGACCGCCGCTGCCGCGCCGCCGAGGTGCCGGTCAAGGCGCTCGCCGCGCACCCGGGCTTCGCCGGGACCCACCTGGCGGCGAACGGGCAGTACGGCCGCTCGTCCGGCGGGGTCGCCTCCATCCTCGACGCGACGATCCGCGCGGTGTCGCAGTCCGCCGCGGCCGGCGCCCAGCCCTCGCTGATGGCGGCCACCGCCGACCTGCCCGGTGGCACCTACTGCGGGCCGAGCGGGCTGGCAGAGTTCGCCGGCCGGCCCCAGGTCACCCTGATGACCCGGCTGGCCCGCGACGAGACCGCCGCCGCCCGGCTCTGGGAGCTCTCCGAGCAGACCACCGGCATCCGCTACCCCTAGCCCCCCGCCGAACCGGCGCAACCTTCCGGAAGGACGGGCCGGCTCGACCCACCACCCCCGCCGAACCGGCGCATCAATACGCCGGCTCGGCGACTCAGTCGCGCAGGCCCCGGGTGCCGTCGACGACCCGGACGAGCCCGGCGCGGATACCGACGAAGGCGGTGCCGCCGGGGCCGATGGTGACCGGCGAGCCGGCGTCGCCGGCCCACGGACCGGTGCCGCCGCGGGCGGCGAAGGCGGTGCGGCCGGTGCGGGCGTCGAGGGCCGTGAGGTACCACGCGTCGACGCCGAGCCAGCTGCGGCGCTTGGTCCAGGCGTACAGCAGCCCCGTCGCCCGCGACAGCGTCGTCCCCGAGGTGGGGGCGACCTCCGCCGAGGTCCACGTCGTCGCGCACGCGCCGTCGACCACGTCGACGCGGGCGATGCCACCGGGGGGCCGTCGCCCGAGCACCCCGCGCCACGCGCCGGTCCAGCCGTGGCCGTTGGTCACGACCACCCCGGTGCCGCCGACCGCGGTCAGCGCGGCCTCGGTCGCGGAGGCGTCGTCCTCGAAGACCTCCTGCCGGCACACCTGCGAGCCGTCCACGGCGCGCAGCACCACCACGTGCATGCGCGGGTTGGCGTTGTCGGTCAGCGCGAGCAGCCCGCCCTCCAGGAGGGTCACGCCGCTGCCGCTGCCGGCGTCGCGCTGGCCGGGCTTGCGGCCGCTCCCGGTCTCGTACGCCGACCGCCAGGTCTCCAGGGGGGCGCCCGCCCGGGTGACGACCCGGTGGACCGCCTCGGCCGTGGTCACGTAGGCACCGTCGCGGTCGACCGCCAGCGGCTGGCCCACCGACTCCCCCAGCGCCAGCACGGCGGGCTCGCCCTCGGCGGCCACCACCCCCACCTCCCCGGCCCGGGTCACGAACCAGGTGCGCCCGACCGGGTCCACCGCCACCGACACCACGCAGGCACCGGCCGGCAGGACCCGGCCGAGGTCGACGGCGCGCTGGGTGACCACGGCCGGCGCGTCGGCCCCGTCGGTCGTGGTGACGTGCAGGAGCCGGCGGTCGCCGGTGGCGACCACGAACTCCTCCTCCGTCCCGGCCGCCGGGGGCACGTCAGCGCACGGGTCGGGCAGGGACGCGGTGGCGACGGGTCGCAGGGTACGCGGGTCCAGCACCTTCAGCCGGGCACCGGAGCTGCTGGTGCACAGGGCGAGGAGCCGCTCGTGGGTGTCGGGCAGCAGGTGGCCGCAGTGCTCGGCGCCGTACCAGCCTGAGTCGACCTCGACGGAGAGCCCCAGCGGCCCCGGGCGGTCGGGCTCACCGGGCAGCGGCTGGGGGCTGACCGGTCGACCGGTGTAGCCGGGGGTCACCCACGCGCCGCCGCCGGGCGGCACGGGCAGCCGGCCGTCGGGGACGAACCAGACCGCCCCGAGGAGCAGCACCAGCCCGGCCGCGCCCACCAGCGTCGTACGCCGGTCCGGCCGGCCGACCCGCAGCAGGCCACGGGTCCGGGGGTGCACCAGCGCGGCGACCGCCGCGAGCAGCACCACCGGCCCACAGGCCAGCCACAGCGCCGCGACCGCCACCCACGCAGCCGCTCGGGTCCAGCGCACCGGCGTCAGCGCCCCCGCGGTCCGAACTCGGGCACGACCCGGGCGAAGGCGGCCTTGCGGGCCACCGCGGTGTTGCGGGCGGCCAGCAGCCAGGCCTGCTCGACCCGCTCGCGGAAGAAGGTGTAGCGCGGCCCGGCGGTCCAGGTGTCGTCGAAGAGGCGCTTGGCGGCGGCGAGCTGGTCGGGTGAGCGGCCCTTGAGCTGCTCGGCCAGCTCCATGGCGGCGGCGACGGGGTCGGAGTCGAGCGTGGTGACCAGGCCGAGGTCCTGGGCCTCCTTGCCGGAGACGACCTCGGCGGTCATCGTGAGCTTCTTGGCGACGTCGATGCCGACGAGCTCCTTGAGCGAGCGCACGCCCGACATGTCGGGGATGATCCCCCACTTGCCCTCGAGCACCGACCACTGCGAGTCGGGGGTGGCGACGCGGAAGTCGGCGGCGAGGGCGATCTGCAGGCCGCCCCCGAGGCAGTGCCCGTGGACGGCGGCGATGACCGGCACGGGGAGCCGGCGCCAGGCCCAGCAGGCCTCCTGGAAGGTGTTGGTGCCCCGCCAGGGCCGCGGGACGAACGAGGCGACCACACGGGCCGGCTGCTTGAGCACGTGCGAGAAGTCGAGCCCCGCGCAGAAGGCGTCGCCCTCACCGGAGAGCACCACGGCGCGCAGGCTGCGGTCGCGGCGCAGGGTGCGCGCGGTGCCGGCCAGGTCGTCGAGGATCTGCAGGGTCAGCGCGTTGAGCTTCTCGGGGCGGGCCAGGCGCACGTGCGCGATGCCGTCCACGACGGTGCAGGTGACGTGGGAGTTGTCGCGGCTCTCGAGCGGGGAGGACATGCGCAGCATTGTCCCACCCCCACGGGACGCCCGGGCGCGGCATGATCGCCTCATGAGCCACCCACGTGCCGGACAGCCCGCGGAGCCCGGGGACCTCGTCGACGTCGCCCACCTGGTGACGGCCTACTTCGCCGACGAACCCGACCCGGCCGAGGTCGACCAGCAGGTCGCCTTCGGCACCAGCGGCCACCGCGGCTCCTCGCTGAACCGCTCGTTCAACGAGGCGCACATCCTGGCCACGACCCAGGCGATCTGCGAGTACCGCGCCGCCCAGGGCTACGACGGGCCGCTCTTCCTCGGCCGCGACACCCACGCGCTCTCCGAGCCGGCCTGGGTCTCGGCGCTGGAGGTGCTGGCCGCGAACGACGTCACCGTGCTGGTCGACTCCCGCGACGGCTACACCCCGACCCCCGCGGTCTCGCACGCGATCCTGCGCGCCAACGGGGCTCGGGTCTCGACCGGCTCGACCAGCGGCGGGAAGGGCGGGCTGGCCGACGGGATCGTGGTCACCCCGTCCCACAACCCGCCCGCCGACGGCGGCTTCAAGTACAACCCGCCCCACGGCGGGCCCGCGGACTCCGACGCGACCAAGGTCATCGCCGCGCGCGCCAACGAGCTGCTGCGCGCCGGGCTCGACGGGGTCCGCCGGGTCCCCTTCGCGCGAGCACGGGCGGCCGCGTCGGCGTACGACTTCCTCGGCGCGTACGTCGACGACCTGCCCTCGGTGGTGGACGTCGCCGCGATCCGCGACGCCGGGGTGCGGATCGGCGCCGACCCGATGGGCGGCGCCGCGGTGCACTACTGGGGCGAGATCGCCGACCGGCACGGGCTGGACCTGACGGTGGTGAACCCGCTGGTCGACCCGACGTGGCGGTTCATGACGCTGGACTGGGACGGGAAGATCCGGATGGACTGCTCGTCGCCGTCCGCGATGGCCTCGCTGATCGCGCAGAAGTCGTCCTACGACGTCGCGACCGGCAACGACGCCGACGCCGACCGGCACGGCATCGTCACCCCCGACGCCGGCCTGATGAACCCCAACCACTTCCTGGCCGTGGCGATCCAGCACCTCTTCGGCGGTGCCCGCCCGGGCTGGCCCGAGACCGCGCGGATCGGCAAGACCCTGGTCTCCAGCGCGATGATCGACCGGGTCGCGGCCGGGCTGGGGAAGCCGCTGGTCGAGGTGCCGGTGGGCTTCAAGTGGTTCGTGCCCGGGCTGCTGGACGGGTCCTTCGGGTTCGGCGGCGAGGAGTCGGCGGGCGCGTCGTTCCTGCGCATGGACGGCAGCGCGTGGACGACCGACAAGGACGGCCTGCTGCTGTGCCTGCTGGCCTCGGAGATCATCGCCCGCACCGGTCGCTCGCCGTCGGAGCACTACGCCGACCTGGTGGCCGAGCACGGGGAGCCGGCGTACGCCCGCGTCGACGCGCCCGCCACCCGCGAGCAGAAGGCGGCGCTCGCGGCGCTCTCCCCGTCGGCCGTCACCGCGACGACGCTCGCCGGCGAGGAGATCACCGGCCGCCTCACCGAGGCCCCGGGCAACGGTGCCGCGATCGGCGGGCTGAAGGTCACCACGCAGTCGGCGTGGTTCGCCGCGCGCCCGTCGGGCACCGAGGACGTCTACAAGATCTACGCCGAGTCCTTCCGCGGCCCCGACCACCTCGCGCAGGTGCAGGAGGAGGCCCGCGCGGTCGTGTCGGCGGCGCTGGGCTGAGCCGGTGGCCCCACGCCGCGCGCCGTCCGACCGCCAGGGAGCCGCGGACCGGAGGGCGTGCCGTGAGAGGGGTTCACGACAGACCCTCCGGTCGCCGGGGCGCGAGGGTCTGGAGGCTCGCTCCGCTCGCACCTCGGGGATGCGGCAGCACGCCCGGGGCCCACGTAGCATGGCCGCACAATCGAAGAAGCACAGGGTCACACGCGCACTTGGTGGTGGGTACGGCGCGGCACTGACCGCACCCAAGGACCCCCTGTGAGCCCCCTCGCCTCCTACAAGCGACTCTTCGACCTCGCCGGCGCCGGCTACGTCCTCGTCGCCTTCCTCGGCCGCCTGCCGCTGGCCATGAGCCAGCTCGGCGCGCTCCTCCTGGTCTCCACCGCCACCGGCAGCTACGGCCTCGGCGGCCTGGCCGCGGGCGCCCTCGCCGTCGCCAACGCCCTCGGCGCCCCGGTCGCCGGCGCCCTCGCCGACCGCGTCGGCCAGCGGCCCGTCGTGCTCGTGCAGTCCCTGCTGGGCGCGACCGGCCTGGTCGCGCTGGTCGCCCAGGTCGGCGGCTCGACGGCCACGACCGTTCTCATCGCCGCGCTGGCGGGGCTGGCCATGCCCCAGGTCGGCCCGCTGGCGCGGGTGCGCTGGCGGCCGCTGACCCACGGCCGCGAGGACCAGCCCCGGCTCGTCGACGCCGCCTTCGCCTACGAGGGCGCCGCCGACGAGGCCTCCTTCGCCCTCGGCCCCGCCCTCGTCGGCCTGCTCGCGGTCGCCATCGACCCCGGCGGCGCGCTGCTCGCGGCCGCCGGGCTGCTCGCGGTCTTCGGCACCGCCTTCGCCCTGGACCACTCCGCCGTGCGCACGCACGCCTACGCCCTCACCCACGCCCACCTCGGCGGTGCCGAGCGGCTGCTTTCGGCCGCGCTGGTCGTGCTGGCGCTGGCCCAGCTGTGCATCGGGGTGCTCTTCGGGGCGACCCAGACCGGGGCGACGGTCCTGGCCACCGCGGCGGGCAACCCGGGCGCGGCCGGCTTCGTCCACGCCACGCTGGGCGTCGGGAGCGCCGTGGCCGGGCTGGCGACGGCGTACCTGCCGGCGCGGATCGGGTACGAGCGCCGCGCCCTCGGCGCCGCCGTCGCGCTGCTCGTGCTCTCCACGCCGCTGCTGCTGGTCGGCTCGCTGCTCACCGTGACGCTGGCGGTGCTGGCGCTGGGCTGCGCGGTCGCGCCGTACATGATCGCGGTCTTCACCCTCGGCGAGCGGGTCGTGCCGCCCACCCGGGTCGGCGCCGCGATGACCGTCCTCGCGAGCGCGACCGGCATCGGCTACGCGCTGGGCGCCTCGGTCGCCGGTCGGCTGGCCGACGCCACCGGCAGCCACACCGGCGCCTTCGCGGTCACGGTGACGACCACCGTGGCCGCCACCGCGCTCCTCGCGCTCTCGCAGCACCGCCTCGTCTCCCCGCGGGTCGAGGAACGGGACCCGGTCCCGACCTGATCGGCAGCGGGGGTCCGGTCAGGACGCGCGACGTGGAGCACCTCGCGCAGCCAACAGTCGGGTTCCCGCACCCTTGGCCCCAGTCAGACCGTCCGTGTGGAGTGCACAGGACACGCATGCCGTGTCACGTGCACTCCAGACGGTGGCCGGAGCCGGCAGCCGCGGCAGGTTCTGCCGATCGGCGGAGACCGTCGTACGGTGACGGAGTGACTCGGACCACACCCCTCTCGGACTCCCCCGCAGGCTCCCTCTCCTACGCAGCCGGCCCCACCGACGTCCCGCTCCTGGAGCAGACCATCGGCGCGAACTTCGAGCAGACCGTGGCCGCCCGGCCCGATGCCGAGGCGCTGGTCGAGGTCGCCACCGGACGGCGGTGGACCTGGGCGGAGCTGGCCCGCGACGTCGACGCCCTGGCCCGCGGCCTGATGGCCGCCGGCCTCCAGCGCGGCGACCGGCTGGGCGTGTGGGCGCCCAACTGCGCGGAGTGGACCATCACCCAGTACGCCACCGCCACGGTCGGCGTGGTGCTGGTCAACGTCAACCCCGCCTACCGCACCCACGAGCTGGCCTACGCGGTCAACCAGTCGGGCCTACGGATGCTGGTGGCGACGTCGTCGTTCAAGACCAGCGACTACCGGGCGATGGTCGCCGAGGTCCGCGGCCAGTGCCCGACCCTCGAGCGGGTGGTCCTGCTCGACACCGACGACTGGGGCGAGCTGATCGCCCAGGGCACGGCGGTGGGCGACGAGGAGCTGGCCGAGCGCGCGGCGTCCCTGCGCCCGGAGGACCCGATCAACATCCAGTACACCTCCGGCACGACCGGCTACCCGAAGGGCGCCACGCTCAGCCACCGCAACATCCTCAACAACGGCTTCTTCGTCACCGAGACCATCGGCTTCACCGACGCCGACCGACTGTGCATCCCGGTGCCCTTCTACCACTGCTTCGGGATGGTCATGGGCAACCTCGGGTGCACCACCCACGGCGCCACGATGGTCATCCCCGCGCCCGGCTTCGACCCCGAGACCACGCTGCGCACCATCGAGGAGGAGCGCTGCACGGCGGTCTACGGCGTGCCGACGATGTTCATCGCGATGCAGCACCACCCGAGCTTCGCCGAGCGCGACCTGTCCTCGCTGCGCACGGGCATCATGGCCGGCTCGATCTGCCCGGTGGAGGTGATGAAGCGCTGCGTCTCCGAGATGCACATGGAGCAGGCCTCCATCGCCTACGGCATGACCGAGACCAGCCCCGTGTCCTGCCAGACCCTCGCCGACGACGACCTCGAGCGGCGTACCGAGACCATCGGCCGGGTCCACCCGCACGTGGAGATCAAGGTCGTCGACCCGGTCACCGGGGAGACGCTGCCGCGCGGTGCCACCGGCGAGCTGTGCACCCGCGGCTACTCGGTGATGCTGGGCTACTGGGACGACCCCGACCGCACCGCCGAGGCCATCGACGACGAGGGCTGGATGCACACCGGCGACCTGGCCGTCATGCGCGAGGACGGCTACTGCAACATCGTCGGTCGCATCAAGGACATGGTCATCCGCGGCGGCGAGAACATCTACCCGCGCGAGATCGAGGAGTTCCTCTACTCCCACCCCGACGTCGAGGACGTCCAGGTCGTCGGCGTCCCCGACGAGCGGTACGGCGAGGAGCTCTGTGCCTGGGTCCGGCTGCGCGAGGGGGCCGAGCCCCTGGACGCCGCGGCCGTCCGCGAGTTCTGCGCCGGGCGGCTCGCGCACTACAAGGTGCCGCGCTACGTGCTGGTGGTCGAGGAGTTCCCGATGACCGTCACCGGCAAGATCCGCAAGGTCGAGATGCGCGAGGAGTCCGCGCGCCGGCTCGGGCTGGCCTGAGCCGACGCGCCCCCGGGTCAGGCCGCGGCGGCTGCCGCCTCGCTGCGCTCGGCCTGCTGGCGCCGGGCGAGCTGGGTCAGCCGGGCCTGGGCCGCGCGACGGACCTTGGGGCCCTTGGTGGACATCGCCCACAGCGTCTTGAGCTGGCCGGGGAGGTTCTTCGGGGTGGTGGTGGCCAGCCAGTCGTTGGGCAGCGAGAGCCGCACGACCTTGTGCCAGGCGGAGTAGACCTGCTGCGGGAGCGGCGCCTGGTGGTAGTTCAGGTCGTACTTCTCGAAGAGCGCCTGCACCTTGGGGGCGACCTCGGCGTACCGGTTGGACGGCAGGTCGGGGAAGAGGTGGTGCTCGATCTGGTGGGAGAGGTTGCCGGTCATCAGGTGCGTGACCTTGCCGCCGGAGATGTTGGCCGACCCGAGCATCTGCCGGACGTACCACTGGCCGCGGGTCTCGTCGTCGGGGATCGACTTCTTCTCGAAGGTCTCCACGCCCTCGGGGAAGTGGCCGCACATGATCACCGAGTGCGACCAGACGTTGCGCACGACGTTGGCCACGAAGTTGCCGGCCAGCGCCCCGACGGCACCGCCGAACGGGAGCGCCACGAGCGGGTGCACGACGTAGTCCTTCGTGGCCTGCTTGCGGATCTTCTTCAGCGTCTTGGACAGGTTGGCCTTGAACTCCGGCGACCGCTTGTTCTTCGGCACCTTGAGGTTCTTGCCGAGCTCGAGGTCGTAGGCGGCGATGCCGTACTCGAAGAAGCAGGCGTTGATGAAGTTCCACATCGGCTGGGCGAGGTAGAACGGCACCCAGCGCTGGTCCTCGTCCACGCGCATGATGCCGTAGCCGAGGTCGTTGTCCTTGCCGACGATGTTCGTGTACGTGTGGTGGACCTGGTTGTGGCTGTGCTTCCACCCGTCGGCCGTCGAGGCGTTGTCCCACTCCCAGGTGGTCGAGTGGATCTTCGGGTCACGCATCCAGTCCCACTGGCCGTGCATGACGTTGTGCCCGATCTCCATGTTCTCGAGGATCTTCGCGACCGACAGGCCGATGGTGCCGAGCACCCACAGCGGCGGCAGCGCGGAGCCGAGCAGCACCGCACGCGAGCCGAGCTCGAGGCGGCGCTGCACGTCGACGATGCGGCGGATGTAGGCCGCGTCCTTCTCGCCGCGCGAGTCGATGACGTCCTGGCGGATGGCGTCGAGCTCGATGCCGATCTGCTCGATGTCGGCCTCGGTGAGGTGGGCGGTGGGGTTCACGGGCTTGCGGGTGATGGTGGTCATCAGGTGCTCCTCGGTGCGGGAGTGGTCAGTGGTCGACGGAGCAGGCGCCGGCGGGCGCGCTCACGCAGGTCTGGATCGGGACGCCGGCCGGGTCGGTCTCACCCGGGACGGCGACGGTGAGGGCGCCGTTGCGCAGGTCGCGGACGGCTCCCTCCTTCATCGGCAGCACGCAGCCCATGCAGATGCCCATCCGGCACCCGCTGGGCATGAGGACGCCGGCGTCCTCGGCGGCGTCGAGGATCGGGGTGGCGCCGTCGGCCCGGATGGTCGTGCCGGAGGCGAAGGTGACGGTGCCGCCCTCGCCGGGGGCCGCGAGCACGACCGGGCGGAACCGCTCGGTGTGCAGCACCAGGCCGCGTGCCTCGTGGTGCGCCTCGAGGGCGTCGAGCAGCCCGGCCGGCCCGCAGGCGTACGTCGGGCGGTCGGTGAGGTCGGGGACCAGCTCGTCGAGCGAGTCGACGTCGAGCAGGCCGTGGGTGTCGGTGTGCAGCTCGACGAGCCGGAGCAGCCCGCGGGCGGCGTACGAGCGGATCTCGTCGGCGAAGATCACCTCGGCCTGCGAGAGCGCCGAGTGGATCAGCACGATGTCGGAGGCGGGGACCTCCGCGCGGGAGAACAGGTTGCGCAGCATGCCGATGACCGGCGTGATGCCGGAGCCGGCGGTGACCAGCAGCAGCTTGCCCGGCAGTGGGTCGGGCAGCACGAAGTCGCCGGCGGCCTGGGCCAGGCGCAGCATCGTGCCGGGGCGGGTGCGGCGCACGAGGTGGCCGGAGACCACGCCGCCGTCGATGGCCTTGACGGTGATGGAGATGCAGCCGTCGGGGCGCGGGCCGTGGGTGAGGGAGTAGGTGCGCCAGAGGCGGACGCCGTCGACGTCGACACCGACGCGGACGTACTGACCGGGAACGTGGCCGGTCCAGTCGCGGCCCGGCTTGATCACCAGCGTCGCGGAGGCGGCGGTCTCGGGGCGGACCTCGACCACGCGGCCGGAGAGCTCCGCACCGCGGCGCAGCGGGTGGAAGTGGTCGAGCAGGTCGTCGAGGTCCAGCGGCGTGACCGCGGCCTGGGCGAGCGAGCGGGCGCGTTGGCGCAGCAGCCGGCCGGCACCGCGCTGGCGCGAGGCGGGCAGGGGGAGCGTCGTCATGTCTTCCATGGTGCTGGCCCCGGACGATAAAGTCCTGTGCCGATGACGTGAACCGATCAGAGGTTCTTGTTCGGAGGGGACAAAGATGCCGCGCTCACTGCCCCGCATGCCCGGTCGGCGCACGGCGGACCACGGACTGGTGCTGCCCGCGCGCACCGCGACCCGGCTGCGCGAGGACCTGCCCTCGGTCGCCGAGCAGGTGGTCGCCGCGATCATCGAGGAGGTGCCGGCCTACGAGACCGCCATGGCCGGCTCGATGGGCGACACCATCCGCAACGCGGTGCAGCTGGCCCTCGGCGGCTTCCTGTCCCTGGCCGGAGGCCGGCGTGGCGCCGACCCGCGCACGCCCACGGCGCCGGCCGTCGAGGGCGCCTACCAGCTCGGTCGCGGCGAGGCGCGCAGCGGACGCAGCACCGACGCGCTGCTCTCGGCCTACCGGATCGGGGCCCGGGTCTCGTGGCGGGAGCTGTCCCGCGGTGCGGTCGAGAGCGGGATGGACGCCGAGACACTGGCCCGCTTCGCCGAGCTGGTCTTCGCCTTCATCGACGAGCTCTCGGCCTCCTCGGCCGCCGGGCACACCGACGAGCTGGCCACGACCGGGCGCGTGCGGCAGCGACTGCTCGAGCGGCTGGCCGGCCACCTGCTCGACGGCGTCTCCGAGGAGGCCGCGCGCGACGCCGCGCAGGTGGCGGAGTGGGCACCGCCGACCACGCTCACCGCCGTCCTGGTCCCGCAGGCGCAGCTGCGCCCGGTGCTCACCGCCGTCAGCGGTGCGACCCTGGCCCTGCCCGAGGCGCCGGAGGTCGACGAGGCTGGGCTGCTGCTCGTGCCCGACGCCCACGGGCGGGGTCGCGGTGCGCTGCTGCGCGCCGTGGAGGGCCGCGAGGCGGTCGTGGGTCCGGCCCGACCGTGGCTGGAGGTGCGGGCGTCGTACGACCGGGTGCTGCGTGCGCACGCCGCGGGGCTCGGCCCCGACACCGAGGCCCACCTGCCCGCCCTGGTGCTCGACGCGGACGCCGAGGCGCGCGCCGACCTGCGCGCCCAGGTGCTCGCCCCGCTCGCCGACCTGCGCCCCGCCCAGGCCGAGAAGCTGACCGAGACCCTGCGCGCCTGGTTGCTCCACCACGGTCGGCGCGAGGAGGTCGCCGCCGCGCTGTTCGTGCACCCGCAGACCGTGCGCTACCGCATGGGGCAGCTGCGTGAGCTGTACGGCGACCGGCTGGAGGACCCCGAGACCGTGCTGGCCCTCACCGTGGCGCTGGCATAGTCACCGCATGAGCCGCCACCGCCTGCGCGCCGCCGCGCGCCCCCTCCGCCTCCGCTCGCTGGCGCCGGTGCTGCTGCTCGCACTCGCCGCCCCCGCCCTGGCCGGGTGCGCGGACGACGGCCGCGCCGAGCCCGCGTCGGACCGGACCTCCGGCGCCACGTCCGCGCCGTCTCTCGAGCCGTCGGTCGGCACGGGCGAGTACCCCCGCTACGTCGCCCTCGGCGACTCCTACACCGCCGCACCGCTGGTCCCCGAGACCGACGCCGGCGACGGCTGCCTGCGCTCGAGCGGCAACTACCCCTCGCTCGTGGCCGCCGCGTTCAAGGGCACCGTGCTCGCCGACGTCAGCTGCTCCGGCGCCGACACCACCTCGCTGATCGGGGTGCAACGCACCTTCGACGGGGCCGCCCAGCCGGCCCAGCTCGACGCCGTCACCGAGGACACCTCCCTGGTCACGCTCTCCATCGGTGGCAACGACTTCGGCCTCTTCTCCGCGCTCGTCGGCGGCTGCGCCCAGCTCGCGCAGACCGACCCCGACGGCAGCCCGTGCGCCGACGTCGGCGCGGGCGAGGCCACCGAGGTGCTGGCCAAGATCGAGCAGCGGGTCGCCTCGGTCGTCGAGGGCATCCGCGACCGGGCGCCCGACGCGCGGATCCTGGTCGTTGGCTACCCGCAGATCGTCCCGCAGGGCAAGGAGACGTGCGACGCGCTGCCGATCGCCGCCGGGGACCTGCCGTTCGCGCGCACGGTCAACGAGGGGCTCGCCGAGGCGGTGGAGGAGGGGGCGCGCCGCGCGAAGGTCGAGTACGTCGACGTCTACGCCCTCACCGACGGCCACGACATCTGCAGCGACGACCCCTGGATCGCCGGTCGTGACACGGTGCCGGGGCAGGCGCTGGCCTTCCACCCCTTCGCCGCCGAGCAGCAGGCGGTGGCCGAGGAGATCCTGCGCATCCTGCGCGACTGAGGTCGCTCCACGAGCACCGGCGCCAGCGACGGCCCCGCGCCGGCTACCGGTAGCGCAGTCCGCTGACGAGCCGGTCCAGCAGGTCAGCGAGCCCGTCGCGGTCCTGCTCGCGGCCGATGACCGCCACGTAGGCGAAGGCGGTGTCCTGCCCCGGCTGTGCGACGTACTGTTCCATCGCCACCCGGCGGTAGCCCTCGGACACGTAGGTCGCGACCAGGGCGTCGAAGGAGCGCGACTCCAGCGTGAAGCCCTCGATGCCCGACGCGGTCGAGAGGGCATGGATGCGGGTGTCGAGCTGGGCGGCCACCGAGAGGTACTGGTTGGCCACCAGCCGCACCCGCACGAAGTAGGTGTTCTTGATGTCCTCGGAGTAGGCCTCGGGGTAGAACCGGGCCTCGCCGGCCGTCGAGTCCGAGCGGACCCAGCCGCGCGGCACCGGCAGGCTGATCGCGAACGGGCTGGTGCCGACCAGGCGCCGGCTCGCCGGGAGTCCGGGCTCAAGGGTCGGGTACTCCGGGTCCTCGAGCACCCGGACCTCGCGGTCCTGGGGATAGTCCGGGTCGGCGGCGGCGACCGGCCCCGCGTCGACGACCAGCGGCTCCGGGGCGTCGTCGGCGTCGGCGTACCCCAGGCCCGCGCCGGTCGCGGCCATCGCCACCACCGTCAGGGCCGCGAGCCCGAGCCGTCGTCCGTCCACGGGCAGCACCGTAGCCGCGGCACCGTGGTTCACGTCCCAGCGCGGTCTCTGCCTACGCTCGGCGCCATGCACAGCCTGATCCTGCGCGACACGCGCCTGGTCCCGGTGGACTCGCCCACCCCGACCGAGCCCATGGACGTCCTGGTCGAGGGCGGCCGGGTCGTCGAGGTGGGGCCCACGCTGCACCGGCCCGAGGGCGTCGAGGAGGTACGCGCGGACGGGCGCTGGCTGATCCCCGGCCTGTGGGACCAGCACGTGCACCTGGCGCAGTGGACGCTGACGTCGGGCCGCCTCGACCTGGCCGGCGCCCGCAGCCCCGAGGACGCCCTGCACGAGGTGCGGGTGCGGGTCGCGGAGTACCCCGACCTGCCCGTCATCGGCTGGGGCCACCGCTCCGCCGGGTGGGAGCGCGAGGTCACCGTCTCCGAGCTCGACGCCGTCTCCGGCGAGACGCCCGTCGTGCTGATCTCCGGCGACGGCCACCACGCCTGGCTCAACACCGTCGCGCTGCTGCACCTGGCGATGCCGGTGCGCGACTCGGTCGTGCGCGAGGCCGAGTGGTTCGCGGCGTACTCCCGGCTCTCCTCGCTGGTCGGCAACGACGGCACCAGCTCCGAGGCCTACCGCCGCACCCTCGACCACGCCGCGTCGATGGGCGTGGTCGGGCTGGTGGACTTCGAGTTCTCCGGCGGCGTGCCGGAGTGGCAGGAGAAGTGGGCCGAGGGCTGCGACCTGCTGCGCGTGCGGATGGCGACGTACGCCGAGGGGCTCGACGACGTCCTCTCGCGCGGCCTGCGCTCGGGCGACCCGATCATCCCCGGCGACGACCGGCTGGTGATGGGCCCGCTGAAGATCATCAGCGACGGCTCGCTCAACACCCGCACCGCGTGGTGCTGCGAGCCCTACGGCGACGCCTACAAGCTGGAGTACCCCTCCGGCCAGCCGAACCTCTCCGGCGCCGAGCTGCGCGAGCTGCTGCGGATCGCCCACACCAGCGGCCTGGAGGTCGCCACCCACGCGATCGGTGACGCCGCCGTGGCCGAGGCGCTGGCGTCGTACGCCGACACCGGTGCGCGCGGCTCGATCGAGCACGCCCAGATGGTCAACCGCGGCGACGTGCGGGAGATGGCCCGGCTCGGCATCCGCGCCAGCGTGCAGCCGGCGCACCTGCTCGACGACCGCGACCTCACCGAGCGGATCTGGGGCGAGCGGTCGGCGCGGTGCTTCGCGTTCCGCTGGATGCTCGACGACGGCGTGGACCTGGTGCTCGGCTCCGACGCGCCGGTCAGCCCGCTGGACCCGTGGCTGGCGATGGCCGCCGCCGTGCACCGCAGCGGCGACGAGCGCGAGGCGTGGCACGGCGAGCACGCGCTCACCCCCCTGGAGGTGCTGCGGGCCTCGGTGGACGGCGCCGGCAGCGTGCGGGTCGGCTCGCTGGGCGACCTGGCCCTGCTCGACCACGACCCCCTGCAGGCCGCCGACTCCCCCGCCGACGCCGCCGCCCACCTGCGGCAGGTCGAGGTGGCCGGCACCTGGGTCGCCGGCCGCCCGGTCCACTCCGCCCTCTGACCCCGCACAGGGCCGGTCGAACCGGCGTCAGATGCCGCGGGTGGTGACGGAGTCGAGGACGCGGTTGGCGGTGGCGGTGTCGGGGCTGCGGACCTGCACCCACAACAGCCGGTCGGCCGCGACCTGGACGACCCGCTCGACGGTGACGCCGCCCGGGCAGCCGGAGTGGACGACGGTGCGCGAGGGCTGGCTCCCGCCCTCGGAGTACGGCGCTGCGCTGGTGTCGCACTCCGGGTGACCCGGCATCCGGTCGGGCAGGTCCGAGCCCGGCATGAGTGCGAGGAACACGCCGTGGCCGGTCGAGGCCTCCGCGGTCCAGTCCCGCGCGGTGCCGACCGACAGCGCGGCGTACTCGGTGTCGTCCTGGGGCGCCCGCCAGCCGTCCACGCCCGTCACCGCGGTCCACTCGCCCGGGACCTGCGCCTCCAGGGTGCCCGAGGAGTCGGTCACGACCGCGAGGTCCGGCACCGACTCGCTCGCGAGGTCGCGGGCCACCACGAACGACCCGCCCGCCGCGGCCGCCCCGAGGACCAGCGCGGCGGCGGCGTACGGCCAGGAGCGTGGTCTCGACGCCCGCTCGTCGCTGGCGCTCCTCGCTGCTCGACCACCGACGGGGGCCCGCTCACCGACAGGGGACCGCTCGTCGCTGGTCGCACCTCGACCGGCAGACGACGTGGGGCCGGCGCCGGCGTGCGTGACGTCGGGGTCCAGCGGCAGCCAGGGCAGCGTGGGACCGTCGTCGACCGGGCCGAGGGACTGCTCGACCGCGGAGCCGACGGCCTCGACGAAGGTCGTGACGTCGGGCCAGCGGTCGTCGGGGTCGCGGGCCAGCGCCCGCCGCAGCACGGCGTCGACGGCCTCGGGGTGCCCGGGCAGCGGCTCGGGGGGTGCGGGGTCGGCGGCCTGCTGGAGGCTGGTGAACCGGAAGGCGGGGCGACCGGAGAGCAGCAGGTAGGCGAGCGCGCCGAGGGAGTACTGGTCGGCGCGTGCGTCCGGGGACTCCGCCTGCGCCTGCTCGGGTGCGACGTAGGACGGCGTACCGGCGATCATCGTCAGCCGCGAGGAGGCGTCCAGCGCCTTGCCGAGCCCCAGGTCGCCGAGCATCGCCCGCACCTGCACGCCCCCGGACCCCTCGACGGTGCGGAACAGCACGTTGGCCGGCTTCACGTCGCGGTGCAGCACCCCCCGGTCGTGCAGGGCCTGCAGCCCGGCGCCGACCTGGCGCAGCACCGCGAGGGACTGCCCGGGCGTGGGGGGCGTGCCGCCGCCCGGCGCCGAGGGGTCGTAGCGCGCCGCGAGCGTGCCCTGGTCGGCGTACGCCATCACCAGGTAGGGGCGGCCGTCGGGCAGCTCGCCGGCGTCGTAGACGGGCACGACGTACGGCGACTCGACCCGCCGCAGGTAGCGGCCCTCCTCGAGGAACCGGCGGTGCACCTGCCCGTCGTCGGCCCAGTTCTCGGCGAGCACCTTCACCGCGACCGGCGAGTCCAGCTGCTCGTCGTAGGCGAGCCAGACGGTCGCGAACGCGCCGGATCCCAACCGTCGACGCACGACGTAGCGTCCCAGGCGAGCAGGTGTGTCCGACACCCGGGCATGATGGGCCATGGAGGTAAAGCGTGACCAGTGCGGGGCCCCTGGACCCAGACGAGATCGACGACCTGGCGCGACGCGCCCAGGCCGGTGACACCGACGCGCTCGAGCTGCTGCTCGGCGCGGTGCAGCCCCGTGCGCTGGCCGCCTGCCGCAGCGTGCTGCCCCACCTGGCCGACGCCGAGGACGCCTGCCAGGAGGCGCTGCTCAACGTCAGCCGCAAGATCGGCTCGTGGCACGGCCGCGGCCGGTTCACCACGTGGCTGCACGCGGTGTGCGTCAACAGCGCCCGGTCGACGTACCGACGGCTGAAGAAGCAGGCCGTCCCCGCCGACCCCACCGAGCTGAGCGCCGCCGGGCCCCTCGAGCGGCCCGACCCGCGCACCACCTCGGTCATCGCCGGCACCCGCCTGGACCTGCTGGAGGCGATGGAGGTCATCGAGCGCGACCACCCCCAGCTCGTCCAGCCGCTGCTGCTGCGCGACGTGCACGGGCTGGGCTACGACGAGATCGCGCAGCTGCTGGAGCTGCCGCTCGGCACGGTCAAGGCGCAGATCCACCACGGGCGGAAGCTGACCCGGCCGCTGCTGGCGGCCGACGCATGACCGGGGTCTCGAGGCTCCTCGCTGGCGCTCGCTGCTCCACCAGCGAGCCGGTGGTCGAGGTGCGAGCGAAGCGAGCCACGAGACCCGTCGGCCTCGCGCTGCTGCTGGCGCTGACCGGCTGCAGCGCCGGTGGGCCGGACACCGAGGTCGAGGTGCTGGCCGAGCCCGGGCAGGTCGGGCTGGCGCCCGTGTCCCTCGGCGAGCTGCCCGCGCTCGACGACCCGGCGCTGGACGCCTCGGTCAGCCGGCCGCGCCGCGACCCGGTCTACCCCGGCGTCGGCCACCCCGTCCTCGACGCGCTGCACTACGACCTCGACCTGGCCTGGGACCCCGACGAGCGGCTGCTCACCGCGGAGCAGACCCTGCTGCTGCGGGCCGCCCGCGACAGTGACCGGCTGGTGCTCGACCTCAGCCCGGCGCTGGAGGTCGGCACCGTCCGGCTCGACGGCGAGGAGGTGCCCTTCGACCGTCGCGGCCAGGACCTGCGGGTCGAGGCCGCCGTGGCGAAGGACGACCGGCACGTCCTGCAGATCAGCTACTCCGGCAGCCCCGAGCCGGTCGCCGCGCCGACCACCCGCGGCGACTTCAGCACCAACGGCTGGACCGTCACCGAGGACGGCGACACCTGGACGATGCAGGAGCCCACCGGCGCCTACAGCTGGTACGCCGTGGACGACCAGCCCTCCGACAAGGCCACCTACGACATCACCGTCTCCGTGCCGTCCCCTCGGGTCGGCGTGGCCAACGGTCAGCTGCTCTCACGCACCGAGTCCGACGGGGTCACGACCACGCGCTGGTCGATGGCGCAGCCGGCGGCGTCGTACCTCGTGACCGTCGCGACGGGCGAGTACGACGTCAGCGAGGCCGTCTCCTCCTCGGGGGTGCCGCTGTCGTACTGGGTGCCGGTCGGCGACGAGGGCCGCGTCGACGCCGCCGCGGGGCTCGCCGAGGCCGACCGCGGCCTGGCGTGGCTGGAGGAGAAGCTGGGGCCGTACCCGTTCGACGCGCTCGGCTTCCTCTTCGTCGACTCGGAGTCGGGCATGGAGACCCAGTCGATGATCACGCTGGGGATGACCGAGTACACCACCTCGACCCCGGTGCTGGTCCACGAGATGGCGCACCACTGGTGGGGTGACCTGATCGGCCCCACCACCTGGCGCGACCTGTGGATGAACGAGGGCATGGCGATGTACCTCCAGGGCGCCTGGATGGCCTCCGAGGAGCCGTACACGCTGCCGCAGCTGATGGACTACTGGGCCCAGGACGAGCCGCAGATGCGCGCCGACGCCGGCCCGGCAGCCGACTACGACCCGGCAACCTTCGGCGAGGGCAACGCCTACTACTCCGGTGCGCTGATGTGGCACGAGATCCGCGGACTGCTCGGCGACGAACTGTTCTGGCGGCTGGTGCGCGAGTGGCCCCGCTCGCTGCCCTACGGCACCTCGGACTACGACGGCATCGTCGGCTGGTGGTCCCGCGAGGCCGGCCGCGATCTGGCGCCGGTGTTCGACGCGTGGCTGCGCGGCGAGGTGTCGCCGGCGCGGTGAGGGGCGGTTTCACCACCCGGGTGGTGAAACCGGCGCTTGTCGACCGGAACTCCGGTCGACAAGCGGCAGTTTCGGTCGACCAGTCACCCCGCGCAGGACAGACTCGGCCCCATGAGGTTCCTGGTGCTGGGCGGGACGGCCTTCCTGTCGCGGGCGGTGGCGGTCGAGGCGGCGGCGCGCGGTCACGAGGTGAGCGTGGCGGCGCGCGGGGCCTCGGGCCCGGTGCCGGACGGCGTACGCCACGTCGTGCTGGACCGCACCGAGGAGATCCCCGCGGACCTGGCGGCGCAGGTGTTCGACGCGGTCGTCGACGTGGCCCGCACCCCGTCCTGGGTCGCGCGGGCGGTGGCGGCCTGGCCGCGGGCGCACTGGACCTTCGTCTCGACGATCAACGTGTACGCCGACGAGACCACCCCCGGCGGCACCCCCGCGACCCTGCCGCTGGTCGACCCCCAGCCCGAGGACGTCGACCTGGGCAGGCACCCCGAGGCGTACGGCCCGATGAAGGTCGCCTGCGAGCAGCTGGTCCGCGACGGCGCCGCGCGTGCCTTCGTCGTGCGACCGGGGCTGATCGTCGGGCCCGGTGACCCCACCGGCCGCTTCACCTACTGGCCCGCCCGGCTCGCGGACGTCGAGCCCGGTGAACCCGTGCTCGCGGGCGGCGACCCGAGCGACACCGTGCAGGTGATCGACGTCCGCGACCTCGCCGCCTGGATCGTCACCGCCGCGGAGACCGGGCTGACCGGCGACCTCGACGGCGTCGGGCCCGCGACGGCGCTGGGCGACCTGCTGGCAGAGGCGTCCGCGGCGCTGGGGGCCGAGCCCCGCTGGACCTGGGCCTCCGACGCGGTCCTCGAGGTCCACGACGTCGCGCCCTGGATGGGGCCGCGGTCGCTGCCGCTGTGGCTCCCGCGCCCGGCGTACGACGGCATGCTCGCCCACGACTGGAGCCCCTCGCGCGACGCGGGGCTGGCGGCCCGGCCGATCGCGGAGACCGCGCGCGACACGCTCGAGTGGCTGCGCGCGACCCCCGACGCCGTCGTGACCGGACTGACCCGTGAGCAGGAGCGCGAGGTGCTGGACTCACTGGCCTAACCTGCCGCCATGCCGACCCGTCTCACGGCCCGTGACCTGATCGACCTCGTGCTCGACGAGGACTCCTGGGTCAGCTGGGACTCAACGCCCACCTACGGCGACATCAGCGAGTCCTACGCCGCCGAGCTGGCCGCGGCGCGGGAGAAGGCCGGCACCGACGAGTCGGTGCTCACCGGCGAGGGCCGCATGCGCGGGCGCCGGGTGGCGGTGCTGGTCGGCGAGTTCGGCTTCCTGGCCGGCTCGATCGGGCGGGCCACCGCGGACCGGCTGGTCGCGGCGATCTCCCGCGCCACCGAGGAGGGGCTGCCGCTGCTGGCCGCGCCGATCTCCGGCGGCACCCGGATGCAGGAGGGCACGCCGGCGTTCGTGCAGATGGTGCGCATCGCCGAGGCGGTGATGGCGCACCGCCGGGCAGGGCTGCCGTACCTGGTCTACCTGCGCCACCCCACCACCGGCGGCGTGATGGCGTCGTGGGGCTCGCTCGGCCACGTGACGGTCGCGGAGCCGGGGGCGCTCGTCGGCTTCCTGGGGCCGCGGGTCTACCAGGCGCTCTACGGGGAGGCGTTCCCCGAGGACGTGCAGACCTCGGAGAACCTCTACGCCCGCGGCATCATCGACGCCGTCGTCGCCCCCGAGGACATCCCCGACATCCTCGACCGCGCGCTGACCTGCATGCTGCCCGACCGCGGCGCGCTCGCAGCCGTCCCGGACCCGGTCGACGACCCCGTGCCCGACGTCGACACCTGGGAGGCGGTCACCCGCTCCCGGGACCCCGGGCGACCCGGCGTACGGCGGCTGCTGAAGTACGCCGCCACCGACGTCGTCCCGCTCAACGGCACCGGCCAGGGCGAGTCCGACCCGGGGCTGCTGATCGCGCTGGTGCGCTTCGGGGACGTGCCGTGCGTGTTCCTCGGGCAGGACCGCCGCGGCCAGACCGCCGCGCACCCGCTCGGGCCCGAGGCGCTGCGCGAGGCACGGCGCGGGATGCGGCTGGCCTCGGAGCTGGGGCTGCCGCTGCTCACCGTCATCGACACCGCCGGCGCCGCGCTGTCGGTCAACGCCGAGAACGGCGGCCTCGCCGGCGAGATCGCCCGCTGCCTCGGCGACCTGGTCACCCTCGACGCCCCGACGCTGTCGCTGATGCTCGGTGAGGGCAACGGCGGCGGCGCGCTGGCCCTGCTGCCGGCCGACCGGGTCGTCGCCGCCCAGCACGCCTGGCTCTCCCCGCTGCCGCCCGAGGGCGCGTCGGCGATCGTGCACCGCGACACCGACCACGCCCCCGAGATGGCGCGCGCGCAGCGGGTGCGGGCGCTGGACCTGCATGCGCTCGGCGTGGTCGACCGCGTGGTCGCCGAGAAGCCCGACGCCGCCACCGAGCCCGAGGAGTTCTGCCGCCGGACGGGCGCCGTGCTCGCCGCCGAGCTCGCCGGCCTGCTCACCCGTGGCCCCGGCGCCCCTGCCGACCGGGCCGCGCGCTACCTCGGGGGCTGAGGGCGCCGAGCGTCCGCGTGAGGTTCAGCGGCCCCCCGATGAACCTCACGGTCCCCCGCTGCACCTGCGTCGGGTCGGCGTGAGGGCGGTCGGCGAGCCTGAAGGTTCGACTGATGTCAGTCCGACCTCGCACATCGCGGTCGAAGGTTCGACCGCGCACCGATAGGTCTGACTGATGTCAGTCAGACCTTCCCCACCCCAGAGCTAGAACGCGTTACAGTCCCGAGCATGAGTCGCACGTACGTCGTCAGCGGGGCCGCGTCGGGGATCGGGGCCGCCACGGCGGCCATGCTCCGTGAGCAGGGCGGTCGGGTCATCGGGATCGACCTGCGTCCGGGGGACGGCGTCGACGTCGCCGCCGACCTGGGTACGCCGGAGGGCCGGTCGGCCGCGGTCGCGGGCGTCCAGGAGCTGACCGACGTGGTCCACGGACTCGTGCCGGCCGCGGGGCTGGCCGGGCGGACCGGCGTACCCGGAGACCTGGTCGTCTCCGTGAACTTCTTCGGCGCCGTGGCGCTGGTCCGGGGCCTGCACCCGCAGCTCGCGGCCGCCGCGGAGCGCGACGGGGACGCGGGCGTGGTGTTCCTGGCCAGCAACTCCATCACCGGCATGCCCGGCTGGAACGTGCCCACCGTCGAGGCGTGCCTGCGCGACGACGAGGAGGCCGCGCGTCGCGAGGCGGCGGCGGTCGACTCGGTGATGGTCTACCCCTCCTCCAAGGCCGGGCTGGCGTGGTGGGCGCGCCGCGAGGGCGTGAAGCCGGAGTGGGCCGGCGCCGGCATCCGGCTCAACTCCGTGGCCCCCGGTGCCACCGAGACCGCGATGGTCGAGCAGATGCGCGCCGACCCGCTGCTGGGCAGCGCCATCGACGCCTACCCGACGGCGATCGGCCGCACCGGCCGCCCCGAGGAGGTGGCCGCCCCGATCTGCTTCCTGCTCTCGGCCGGGGCGACCAACATCGTCGGCGCGTGCCTGTTCATCGACGGCGGCACCGACGCGATGCTGCACCCCATGGCGCCCCAGGGCTGGGAGATCGGCCCGGTCGACCTGGGGTGAGACCTCAGCAGTAGACACTGAGGCCCAGCAGCCCGATGTTGACAACCCTGTCGGAGGACACCGACCAGGCCGTTCCGGGCAGGGTGCCGGTGACCCGGACGGTCACCGTGTGTCCCAGCACACTGATCAGCAGGCCAGGGGTGACGTCGACGTAGCTGGTCACCGGCTGGGCTGAGCCGCTGGAGTCGACGATGCTCGCCTCGTAGACCAGGGGTGCCGGGCTGGTGCTGGGGGTCCACGACAGGCGGACCGCGCTGGAGTTCCCGGGCATGGGGCCGCAGCTCAGCGTCGGCTTCTCCAACGCCCCGGCCACCACGGTCGTCCCGGTCACGACGGCGGCGTCGGTCCACGTCGCGTGGGTCGTCCGCCCGGGGGCGACCAGCAGCAGCACGAGCAGCACCAGGGCCGCGGCGACGGCGCGCCGGGTCGCGGGGCCGCTCACGGCGACACCTGGGTCGCGGTGACGGTGAAGGTCGGCGAGAGGGTCTTCGACTGGGTCGTGTTGCCGGCCGCCACCGAGAACAACAGGCGCACGCAGAACGTCCGCGACTCACCGGGCTGGATGGCCGTCGTCGGGCCGAGCACGGCCGTCGAGGCGAGCGGCAGGGCCGCCGGGCCGTAGGTGGCGACCCCCGAGCAGCTGGCGGAGCGGGGGTACGTCGCGCTGCCCGTGGTCGCCGTCCCGTCGGTCACGGTGGCCAGGACCGCGGTCCGGAACGCCTCGAGCGACGTGGACACGGAGCTGGTGATGGAGACCGTGAACGGCGTGCTGCCGGCGTTGCTGAAGGTGAGGGACTTGGCGACGCTCTCCCCCGGGGCGAGTCCCGTCGTCGAGAGCGCCGACCAGGTGTAGGAGTCGACTCCCTCGACCTTCAGGTCCAGCGTGCCCGAGGTGATCGTCGACCCGGCGACGACCACCTCGTCGTTCCAGTAGGCGTAGGAACCCAGCCCGCCGAGCAGCCCGAGGGCACCCAGCAGCGCGACGGCCACCGGCACCCGCGCCCTGGCGCGTGGCGGGAGTCTGTGCCGGCTCATGCGACGGCCAGGCGCTCGTCCTCGCTCTCCGGCGCCGGGGTCGCGGTCGGGGCGGGCGCGGTCGGGACCGGGACCGGCCGGACGGGGCGGCCGGGCAGCACGGCGTGGGGTCGACGGCGCCCCCGCAGCAGCACGACCGCGGCGTACGCGAAGAGCAGCGCGGCCGCCCCCTGCACCACCCGCTCGTGCTGCTGGGGGGTGAGCAGGACGTTGAGCCGTCCGACCCACGGCAGGGAGTACCAGACCTCGCCGCGCACCTGGACCGCTCGCACCGGCGCCGCGTCGGCGACCGGGTTGGCATCGCCTCGCGTCGTGAGGACGCGCTCCCCGGCCGCGGACCAGCCGACCCCGACGACGCGGTGGGTGACCACGTCGGGCTCACCGGAGCGCAGCTGGTAGGTCACGACGTCACCGACCCGCAGGTCCGCCGCGTCCACCGGCCGGACCACCACGAGGGTCCCCGGGGGCAGCTCAGGGGTCATCGAGCCGGTGAGGACGGTGTACGGCGTGGCGCCCGCCAGTCTCGGGACCGCGACGGCCGCGACCACCAGCGCGGTGACCGCGATGCTCACGCTCCAGGCGGCGACGCGCACCACGACGCGCAGCCACCGCCACGACGGTGCGGCCTCCCCCCTCCGGGCACGTCCCGGGCGCACGTCAGTGCTCGGTGTTCGTCTGGGTCGCCGTGACGGTGATCGCGTCGAGCTGCGCGGTGACCGCGCCGTTGGAGTCGTTGTCGACGCCGACACCGAACGGGAACGCGACGGTGAAGAGCACCCGCAGGTAGGACCCGTCGTCGGCGTCGCTGAAGGCCACGGCGCCGGCGTCCGGGTCCACCGCGGTCTCGCCGGTGTCGTCGTCGGTGTCGTCGGTGTCGATCTCGTAGGCCGCGCTGAAGGTCAGCTCGTCCTCCAGGGCGCTGTCGGCCATGCTCGGCGCGTTCGCCGTGAGCTGGGCGGTGAGGTGGTCGCCGATGGCACTGATCTGGAACTGGCAGGCGCGCGTCAGGGTGCCCCCGGGCACGATCGTGTCGCTGGCGGTGTCGAAGTCGCTGCCGCCGTCGAGCTTCCACGACGCGCACGTCGGCGCACCCAGGTCGAGGGTCCCCGAGGTGAGCGTGGTGTCCGGCTGGACCTCGCTCGCGTCGCTCCAGTAGGCGAGCGACCCCGCGCCACCCAGCAGCAGCGCAGCCCCGGCCGTGGCCGCGAGCGCGGCCTTGATCGAGTTCCTCATGGCGTCCTCCCTCGGGGGCGCCCGGGCGCGGGCAGGCCCCTCCGGGAGTTCCATCGGCTGCCCGCGCAGGTAAAGCAGACGGTCTGGACAGGCTGTCCAGACCTCAGTCCGGGCTCGTGTGGCCCAGCGCGGTCCCTGGACCGCGCTGAGCCACACGAGGCACTCAGAACAGCAGCGCGGAGGCGGGGTCCTCGAGGATCGCGGCGACGTCGGCCAGGAAGCGGGAGCCCTTCTCGCCGTCGACGTGGCGGTGGTCGAAGGAGAGCGCCAGCGTGGTGACGTGGCGCGGCACGATCTTCTCCTCGCCGTCCTCGACGACCACCCACGGCTTGCGGGTGATCGAGCCGAAGCACAGGATCGCCGACTCGCCCGGGTTGATGATCGGGGTGCCGGCGTCGACGCCGAAGACGCCGACGTTGGTGATCGTGAACGACCCGCCACTCATGTCGGCCGGCTGCGTCTTGCCCTCGCGAGCGGTCGCGGTCAGCCCCCCGAGCGCCTCGGCCAGCTCCCGCAGGGTCATCGCGTCGGCGTCCTTGACGTTCGGCACGACCAGCCCGCGCGGCGTGGCCGCGGCGATGCCGAGGTTGACGTAGTGCTTGTAGACGACCTCCTGGGCGGCCTCGTCCCAGAACGAGTTGATCTCCGGCGTACGCCGGATGGCCAGCAGGCACGCCTTGGCTAGCACCAGCAGCGGGCTGACCCTGACGTCGCGGAACTCCCGGTGCGACTTCAGCCGCTCCACCAGCTCCATCGTGCGGGTCGCGTCGACGGTGACCCACTCGGTCACGTGCGGGGCGGTGAAGGCCGAGTCGACCATCGCCTGACCCATCATCTTGCGCACGCCCTTGATCGGCTCGCGGGTCTCGCGCTCGCCGGTGGCGAGTGGTCTCGACGCCCGCTCGCCGGCGCTCGCTGCTCGACCAGCGACCGGCGAGGCCGCGGCGGCCTGGACCTGCTCGCGCGTGACGGACCCCTGGGGGCCCTCGCCGGCGAGCGAGGAGAGGTCGACGCCGAGGTCCTTGGCCAGCTTGCGGACCGGGGGCTTGGCGAGGACGCGTACGTCGGAGGGCGCGGCCGGCGTGGTCTGCGCGGGCGGCGGGGAGACCTCGGGCAGCTCCTCGAGCTCCGGCGCCGGGCTGGTGCCCGGGTCGAAGGCGGCCTGGGCCTGCTTGTTGGCGGCCTCGGCACCCGGCGCGCGTCGCGCCCGGCGGGTCGGGCCGCGGTCGGCCTTGTTGCGACCGACCAGGCTCTCGCCCTCCCCGCCACCGGAGGCCGCGGGGTTGGACAGGTCGATGTCCATCTCCGCCTCGGGCGTGGGGGTCGCCGGGGAGGCCCCGGCTGCGGCGCCCTCGTCGGCGCCGATGCGGATGATCGGGGTGCCGACGGCGACGGTCTCGCCCTCGGGGACCAGCAGCGCGGTCACCTCACCGGCGTACGGCGAGGGCAGCTCGACGATCGACTTGGCGGTCTCGATGTCGCAGACGATCTCGTTGACCTCGATGACGTCGCCGACCTTGACCCGCCAGGCGACGACCTCGGCCTCGGTCAGGCCCTCGCCGACGTCGGGCAGCTTGTACTCAGGCATCAGGTTTCCTCTCAGGTCACCGGGTCTCGAGGCTCGGGCGCGGCCGCCCTCGCGCCTCGACCGACGGCGGGCATCAGAACGAGAACGTGCGGTCGACGGCGTCGAGCAGCCGGTCGAGGTCGGGCAGGAAGTCCTCCTCGATGCGCGAGGCGGGGTACGGCGTGTCGAAGCCGCCCACCCGCAGCACCGGGGCCTCCAGGGAGTAGAAGCACTCCTCGGTGACCCGGGCCGCCAGCTCGGCACCCATGCCGAGGTTGACGTGCGCCTCGTGCACGACCACGCAGCGGCCGGTGCGGCGTACCGAGTCCAGGACCGGGCCCATGTCGAGCGGGCTGAGCGTGCGCAGGTCGATGACCTCCAGCGAGCGGCCCTCCCCGGCAGCGGCCTCGGCGGCGGTCAGCGCGGTGCGCACCGTCGGGCCGTAGGCCAGCACCGTCGCGTCGGTGCCCGGACGGGCCACGCGCGAGGTGAACAGCGGCGGCGGGGTGGTGGAGGTGTCGAGCTCCATCTTGTCGGCGTGGTACTGCCGCTTGGGCTCGAGGAAGATCACCGGGTCGTCGGAGGCGATGGCCTGCTGGATCATCCAGTAGCCGTCGACGGGGTTGGAGCAGGCGACGACCTTCAGCCCCGGGGTGTGGGCGAACTGCGCCTCGGGCGACTCGCTGTGGTGCTCGACCGCGCCGATGCCGCCGCCGAAGGGGATGCGGATGACCATCGGCATCGGGCTGTGCCCCTTGGAGCGGTAGCGCATCTTCGCGACCTGGCACACGATCTGGTCGTAGGCCGGGTAGACGAACCCGTCGAACTGGATCTCCACGACGGGTCGGTAGCCGCGCAGCGCCATGCCGACCGCGGTGCCGACGATGCCGGACTCCGCAAGCGGGGAGTCGATGACGCGGTCCTCGCCGAAGTCCTTCTGCAGGCCGTCGGTGATGCGGAAGACGCCGCCGAGCTTGCCGACGTCCTCGCCCATGAGCAGGACCTTCGGGTCGTCCTCCATGGCCTTGCGCAGGCCCATGTTGAGGCCCTTGGCCAGGGTGATCTTCTCGCTCATCAGTGGCTCCCCTCGAACGACGCGAGGTAGTCGGCGAAGCCGTCGCGCTGGGCGGCGAGCTCCTCGGGCACCTCGGCGTAGACGTGGTCGAACATCGCCATCGCCTGCGGGTCGGGCATCGCCTTGCAGCCCTCGCGCAGGTGGGCGCCGAGCTCGTCGGCCTCGGCCTTGACGTTCTCGACCAGGCCGTCGTCGACCAGGCCGTTGCGGCGCAGGTAGACCTCCAGCCGCGCGATCGGGTCCTTGAGCTTCCACGACTCCACGTCGGCGCTGAGCCGGTAGCGGGTCGGGTCGTCGGTGGTGGTGTGGGCACCCATCCGGTAGGTGTAGGCCTCCACGAACGTCGGGCCCTGCCCGTCACGGGCGCGCTGCAGGGCGGCCTGCGTGACGGCGTACGTCGCCAGCACGTCGTTGCCGTCGACGCGGATGCCCGGGAACCCGAAGCCCAGCGCGCGCTGGTAGAGCGGGATGCGGGTCTGGCGCTCGATGGGCTCGGAGATCGCCCACTGGTTGTTCTGGCAGAAGAACACGACCGGGGCGTTGTAGGAGGCGGCGAAGATGAAGGACTCGTTGACGTCGCCCTGGCTGGAGGCACCGTCACCGAAGTGCGCGATGACCGCCGCGTCACGCTCGGGGTCGCCGGTGCCGACGACGCCGTCGCGCTGCATGCCCATGGCGTAGCCGGTGGCGTGCAGGCACTGGGCGCCGATGACGATCGTGTAGAGACCGAAGTTGAACTCGTGGGGGTCCCACGAGCCGTGGTCGACGCCGCGGAAGAGGCCGAGCAGCTTGAGCGGGTCGATGCCCTTGCACCAGGCGACGCCGTGCTCGCGGTAGGTCGGGAAGACGTAGTCCTGGGTGCGCAACGCTCGGCCCGCACCGATCTGCGCGGCCTCCTGGCCCAGCAGCTGGGCCCAGATGCCGAGCTCGCCGTGGCGCTGCAGCGCGGTGGCCTCGGTGTCGATGCGCCGGGTCAGCACCATGTCGCGGTAGAAGCCGCGGATCTGCTCGGCGGAGAAGTCGAGGTCGAACTC
>Ga0208328_1000157_pt1 | contig 36264 bp, 43 predicted proteins | sample DeeseametaMP2633_FD_184170 | JGI IMG/M metagenome (GOLD analysis project Ga0208328, IMG submission 184170) | Marine microbial communities from the Deep Atlantic Ocean - MP2633 (SPAdes) | ecosystem: Environmental > Aquatic > Marine > Unclassified | place: Northeast of Antigua and Barbuda, North...
CCGCGCCTCACTTCCCGCCCCAGGGCTTCAGCTTTCGTTCCAAAAAAGAGTTGGCCACCGCCAGCTCCCCGATCTTGGCGTGGAGCTCCTTCACCTGCTCCTCGTCAATCTCCGGCTTCTTGCGGCCCCCGCGTTCGAACACACCGGAGGCGCCTTCGAGCAGGGCACGCTTCCATTGATGGATCATCGTCGGATGCACCCCGAACCGGCTTGCCAGTTCGGCAGCCGTCTCCTCGCCTTTCAGGGCTTCCAGCGCGACCTTCGCCTTGAACTCAGGCGCGTGCTGCTTCCGTTTCGACATCTCTGATCTCCTTCTCGTCGAAGATCAGCAGACTGCAAATCGTAGCTTATGTCAGTGTCCGAATTTCGGGGGGTAGCTCAGCGGTCCGTTGTCTTGTGCGACTTGCGAAGCTGGAGTAGCTTCGGTGTCAGGCTTGACCCGCGCCTCCTCCCTCCAATTGGGGAAGTATCGCACATACGGGGTGACAGAGATCATCGAACCATTTGTTCGAGCGTCCGCATAAGGAGGGGTTGCGATTCTGGCTCGGAATGGAGGTTCCGTGATGCGTCTATCCGCACCGATCTATCAATTGAAACGCCGCGCCAAGCTGTTGGCGCGAGACCAGAATATTCCGCTGTATCAAGCGCAGGCCCGTATCGCTGCGGATGAAGGGTTCACGGCGTGGAGCCTGCTGGCCGCGCAAGCATCGAAAAATGGCGATGTCGGCGCATTGCTCCCCCGACTTTCGAATGGCGACATGCTCTTGATCGCTGCACGGCCAGGACACGGAAAGACACGTCTCGGGCTGAGGCTTTTGCTTGATGCAGCGATTGAAGGGCGGCGGAGCGTATTGTTTTCGCTTGAATATACGGAGCGAGAGGCAATGGAGCGCTTTCGTGCTCTTGCGAACCCGTTGCCGAAGACCACGCCAGAAATCATTGCCACGGATGACATCTGTGCCGACTACATCATTAACCATCTGGCAGGTTCACCAGAGGGAACGGTAGCAGTGATTGACTACCTGCAAATTCTTGACCAGCGGAGGTCGACGCCGCCGCTTTCAGAGCAAGTGGAAGTGTTGAAAACATGCGCTCGCGAAACTGGCGTCATTCTGGCGGCAATTTCACAGATTGACCGTTCCTATGAGCCAGAGGCAGCTTCGGTACCTGGTCTTGCCGACCTTCGCCTTCCGAACCCTATTCCACCGGGAGCCTTCTCCAAAGCCTGCTTCCTGAACGCGGGCGAGGTTCGTTTTCAAAGCCTGATCTGACTAAATTCGCCAGTGCGCTTGCCGCCGCACTGGCGAACCGCGACCAGCAGCTCTGTCCGCATTGCTGACACAAACCTGACAAAACCGCACAGATGTTGCCCTCGGTTTTTATCCTTACTAAGTGATTGTTCCTAGGCGGCGCAGAACGCTCGACCCAGAACGACCGCTAGAGCAACAGAGGAGACTGGCTTGGTGTATGAGGTATTCAACGTGGGGGAGACGATCCTGCTGGACGGCGAGCCACTGTCGCTGGTCACACCACATGGTGTCGAGAATTGGATCGAGAAAGGCGTGAAGCACAGCTATCGCTACGATCAGGTACGTGATCCGCTCGACGGCAAGATGAAATATCGCTGTCTCTACGAGAAAGACGGGGCAGAAGTGCCCTTCGTGCTGGTCAGTGATCCCGACGAGGGCGACGGGCGCGTGGTCCTGTTCGATGACGAGCCGGACGCGTGATTCTCAGCATCTGAGGGTACGTTGCGGATTGATCCGCCTGTCGCGCGATGCGCTGAAAGTTATCCCCAGAATCTGGGGATGAAATTGTGTAAAATACCCACCTCGGCGATGTGTTGTTGGCCAATCGCTGTCATGCTCAGAATTCCATCGTTTTTCGACAGTCGATCAGCATCTAATCGATAGTACCAATGGGTGCTTGAGCCGGACTACAACAAATAGGCGGCACCCGGGAGGAGGTGGATGCCGTCGCTTGTTCCGGATTGATTCAGGGAGGAGGAATGAACCATCCGAACTTTAACTTAGGTGAAATGCTGCGCCTGCACAATGTCTTTCCGGAGATTCTTCCTGCATTGCAGCATTGTGCCGGGAGGAAGCACCGGACACCAAATTATCAACCTGCCGCTGTGCATGCCCCGTTTTCCACCGCAAGGCAGTGATTGTTGTGGTTTTGCCCCCGTTTCGCCGGACCCTCACGCACGGGCGCTCGAAGCGTCGATCTCGGCTGCAAGCTGCCGGCATTTTGCGCTCGCCCATTCATGCGCATCGGCGCCGAACAGGAGCCGTCGGGCGGCGCCGGAAGAGGACGCTTCGGCGACGATCAGGGCGGCAAGCGCCGCCGGATCGTTCTGTTGCGCGCCATTCGCTTCCGCAATGAATGTGCGAAAGCCGTCAACCGCCTCGGCATAATCCGCGATCTCGATATGACCCTGTCGTGCGGTGGACGGGTCAAGGAAGTTCGTGCGCATCATGCCAGGTTCCACAATGAGAGAGCGGATACCCAGCGGTGCGATCTCTTCGGCGACGCCCTCCATCCAGCCTTCGAGAGCGAACTTCGACGCCGAGTAGACCGACCCGCCGGGGTTTGAGACGAGGCCGTTTACCGAAGATATGGTAATCACAAGGCCCGAGCGCTGCCGGCGCATCGTGGGCAGCACCGCACGCGCCACGTTCATCGCCCCGAAGAGGTTAATCTCGAACTGTCGGCGCACGTGTTCCTCCGGGATCGTTTCGAACCACCCAAGCTGGGCACGGCCGGCGTTGTTGACCAGGACATCGATCCGGCCAAACGCCTCCATGGCCGCGTCATGCGCAGCCGAAGCCGCCTGGGCATCGGTCACGTCGAGGGGCAGCATGAGCAGGCTGCCGTCCGGAGCGGAGAGGCGTTCGGCAAGCCCGTCAACGGTTCGGCTGGTCGCCACGACCTTGTCGCCGGCGCACAGTGCGTCTCGGGCGAGCAGATACCCCAGGCCGCCGCCCGCGCCGGTGATGAACCATACCTTCTCCGTCATTATCAGCTCCTCTTATTGTGCCGACTGGATATTAGCTTATCTATGCAGTGAGGAATTAGTGCCTATAAATTTGTAGGGCAAAGTAGTATGGCTACTGAATGGAGCCGCGAAAGTTCTCTGACCTCGTCATCTTCCACCGGGTTTCGGCCGAGCGCAGCTTCACCGCCGCGGCGCGCAGCCTGGGCGTGACCCAATCCGCCGTCAGCCAGACGGTCAAGCGGCTCGAGGCCGATCTGGGACTTAGGTTGCTGTCACGCTCGACACGCAGCCTTGCCCCGACCGCGGCGGGCGAGCGGCTTCTGGCCACACTCGCGCCGGTCATCGCGGAGATCGATGCAGAAATCGAAGATCTGGAACAACTGCGTGAGGAGCCGGGCGGACGCCTGCGGGTGACCTGCGGCAAACACGCCGCAGATACGTTCGTGTGGCCGGCCTTCTCGCGGCTGATCGTTGCCCATCCCGAAATTGAGGGCGAACTGAGCGTGGAGAACCGCTATGTCGACGTCGTTGCCGAACGGTTCGATGTCGGGATACGGCTGCGCGATGATCTGGAGATGGACATGGTCTCCGTGCCAGTGGGACCACCCTTGAGAGTCGCCGTGGTGGGGGCACCGTGGTACCTCGACAGCTGCGACCCACCGGTCACGCCGCGTGACTTGTCTACCCATCGCTGCATCGGCTTCAGGAACGCGGGTGGCAACCTGTCGCCTTGGTCGTTCGAGAAAGACGGACTTGCGGAGACGGTAAAGGTGTCGCCGTCCCTCATCGTCAATGACGGCGACGCGCTCATAGGGGCAGCTTGCGCGGGAATGGGCTTGGCCTACATGCTCGAAGACCTCGCCGCGCCCGCCCTGAACGACGGGAAGGTCGTCCAGGTCCTCAATGATTGGTGCCCGCCGTTTCCGGGCTATCACGCCTTCTATTCGAGCCGGCGTCATCCGACCCGTGCTTTCACCCTCTTTCTGGAGACTTTGCGGCAGGAGACCAGCCCTAGGACCGGCAAGTAGCGCAACTGCCTCCTACCCGCCGTTTGTCGCAGAGTGAATGAGTGGCCCGTGTCGGACAGAAAATCCTCACCAGAACTGTATGGTTATGAGCGTCGTTTGCCCCGGTGGCAGAAACGCCTGAGTTTTGGGACATTGAACGTTGCGGAAAATGTCCGGAAGGAGCCCGAAGAGGCCATTGCCGTTACGCTGTGGTTACCACCTATGCAGGCACAGATACTCTACGAAAGCGCGTAAAGGCGCGGGCACATGTTCGCGTCCATGATAGAACAGCAATGGCCCGTCGAAGCTCTGCCACCAAGGCTCCAAGACCGGCACCAGAACGCCGCTGTCAATCTGCGGCTGCAGCCATTCCTCGTAGAGATGAACAATGCCGCACCCATCGACCGCCATCGAAACCGCCAGATCGACTGCGGTGACATCGACTGTCGCAGGACCTTGCACCTCAACGCGGACGATCTCGCCCTCTTTCTCGAATTCCCAAGGCATCGGATGACCGCCCCCGACGAATGCCGGTAGGCAGGCATGCCGATCAAGATCCTGCGGATGAAGGGGATACCCGTGCCTTGCCAGGTAGGCGGGCGAGGCAGCGGTGGCAAATCTCTGGCGCGACGGCCCGATGGGCGTAAGCACCATGTTCTTCGTCACCTTATCGTCATAGCGGATACCGGCATCGCATCCCGCAACCAGGATATCGACGATTCCATACTCCGCGATGATCTCTACCCGGACATCCGGATAGGCCTTTGAAAACCCGGGCAAGAGGCGTGGCAGCACAAGGCGCGCAACGCCCAAAGGCACATTCAGCCGGAGCGTGCCGCTCGGCGTGCCCCGATATTCATTGGCACTCTCCAGCGCCGCCTCCATCTCCAACATCGCGCCCTGAAGGCGGTGCAGCAGATGCGCCCCGGCCTCTGTCGTGGTGACGCTGCGGGTCGTACGGTTCAACAGCCGGACCCCGAGTTGATCTTCAAGCCGCCTCACCGCGCCACTCAGGCTGGACGCGCTCATATCGGATATCTTGGCCGCTTCGCGGAAGCCACCGGCTGTGGCGACCGCAATGAAGGCGCGGGCCGCGGAGAAGTCACCCTTCATTGTGCAAATTTCCGTACAGAATGTAGATTCATAACCATCTTATTCTGAACGAATGCCTTGTCTATGTCTTCCCCACAAGGAGAATATCATGACAAGCACAGCATCTATCGCAATCATCACCGGTGGCAGCAGAGGCATGGGCCGGGATACCGCCCTCCGGTTGGCTCAACGTGGCGTATCTTCCATCATCACCTATCACTCCCGGCAGGATGAGGCCGACAAGGTGGTTTCGGACATCCAGAAGATCGGAGCGCAGGCTGCCGCGCTTCAGCTTGATGTCGGCAAGGCGTCCAGCTTCCCGAACTTCGCTGACAGCGTTCGCACCACCCTCCCACACATGGGAGCCGACCGCTTCGACTATCTGGTGAACAATGCGGGGATCTCCTCCACGGCGACCCTCTCAGACGGAACCGAAGCAGAAATGGACGCGCAATTCGCGGTGCATTTCAAGGGACCATTCCTGCTGACCCAAGCGCTTCTGCCGCTGATGAATGACGGGGGGCGTATCGTGAATATCTCGTCGGGGCTGACGCGCTTCGCATTCCCGGGCCGGGCGATCTACGGGCCGATGAAGGCGGCGGTAGAAACCCTGACACGTTACATGGCGCTGGAGCTTGGTCCGCGCGGTATCGCCGTCAACGTGGTCGCGCCCGGAGCGATCGCAACCGACTTCAGCGGCGGTGTCACCCGCGACAACCCCGAGGTCAACAAGGCGCTGGCATCCCGCACCGCACTCGGTCGCGTCGGCGGCCCCGAAGACGTTGGCCCGGTGATCGCCAGCCTCCTCACGGGTGCGTTCGGTTGGGTCAACGGACAGCGGATCGAGGTCACCGGCGGCATGAATCTCTGACGATCACTCGTGGTGCATGAGCCTTTCTCGATGGCCCTTTCCTCGTCAGTGGCCGTTGAGGATGAGGGCTCTATCGGCGGCAGGGAAAGCCACACTGGGCACGGTTTCCTGCTGCCGCGAACGTCCAGAAAGCCCCCACTGCGGACCTCCCGTTTACTTTGCCTCTCGCCCGAAGGCGAGAAATTTGCTATCGTTTGGTCTGCGCCATGGTGGTGGTGGAAGGCGCGACCGTTTCAAGTCAAACGGGAGACACCACCATCATAGTTCTCGGAATCCTTGCATCTTTCGCGGCCATTGCGGGCCTGTGCTGGTTGGTGTTCAACCTCGCGGTCTTTGCCCTGCCGTTCCTCGTCGGACTTCATACGGGCATCTGGGCCTATGGCACCGGCGCAGGCTGGTTCGGCGCAATCCTCGTCGGCGGCTTTGCCGCCGGCCTGACGCTTGCCATCGGTCAGGCGCTGATCACGCTCGTGCGCCCGCTCTGGGCGCGCTTTGTCATCGCGCTGATCTTCGTGGTGCCGGCGTTGCTCGCTGGCTTCCGCGCAACCCTAGGGATCGCCAGGGCCATGATGCCCTCGGAGACCTGGCAGATGATCTTCGCCGTCATCGGCGCTGGCACTGTAGGCGTTTCCGCCTTTCTCCGCATTGCCGGTTCGGCAGCCGAGCCTTCGGACAGCTCTCCCGTGAGCGCCTGACACTGCAGGCGATCCGATGAGGCGGGGCCTGATCAGCGCTGGAAGAGCTGACCACCCGATCATCAGGATGCCGGTATGGAGCGATGTGCGGATCGGCATGAGGCCCGCGTCGCGGCCTGTGGCCGTGCGGTGGGAATGGCGGACCGTTCGAGCGGCAAATCGCACCGTGATCGGGGGCGGTACGTCGGGCGGGGCGCCTGGAGAGTGATGCGTATGGCCTGTCGCGGGTGAGCAAACCTGCCGGTGGAAAGGCCGGTCAGGCTGGCGGGCATCCGCGGTTGCCATCGTCTCCGTTCTGACCCGTCCCATGTCCGCTCCATACGGCCCTTTCAATGGCCTGATCTGGCCGAAGACCGGCTCTGCCTCGACCGGCTTGGCGCAACAGCGCCGCCATAACTTTCTTCCCCTGGGCTGTGCCCATTCCGCGCGGAACAAGAAAGTTCTGCCTTTGCTGTCCAGCCCCCGGCAAAGCGGGGGTGCACCGCCGGTCGTCTCCGGCCTGTCGATCGCCATCGGGCCGCAATGGTGCGGACCCGGAAACGGAAAACGGAGACTTAACATGGCAACCATCGGCACCTTCAAGAAGACCGGCAACGAATTCACCGGCGAAATCGTCACCCTCAGCGTCCAGGTCCAGGGCGTGCGCATCGTTCCCGACACCCGCGCCACCGGCGAGAACGCCCCCAGCCACCGGGTCCTGGTGGGCCGCGCCGAGATCGGCGCCGCCTGGTCCAAACGCTCGGGCGAGGGCCGCGACTATCTGGGCCTCAAGCTCGACGATCCGAGCTTCACCGCCCCGATCTACGCCAATCTCTTCGACGACGAAGACGGCGAGAGCTACGCTTTGATCTGGTCCCGCCCCAACGGTCGCCGCGGCGAATAACGCCGTCGCGAGGCCCCGGTCGAAAGGCCGGGGCCTCACTCGTCACGCATATGGCCGAAACGCGCTACGACTTCCTGTGCAGCCACTCAAATCGTCTGCACCAGAACAAGGCCTTGCAAGCCTGATAGACGCATCTTGCACAGCCGAGGAGATCTACATTGCGCCCATGTTGGCGACGTCTCATTCAAGTCCTGCTTGCGTGCAGCCCTACAAGTCGCGACAGCAACATCACGGTGTAGAGCGTACCGCCAATGGCTTCGAATGCGACGAATGACTGAGCATAGAAGCCGACCGGCGTGATGTCACCATAGCCTAGCGTCGTCAGCGTCACGTAGCTGAAATAGACCATCTGCTGCCAGTCGATCGCGGCACCGGAACTCGCCACGAAAGACCCCGGCACGCACCATTCGATGAAGGCGAGTACGGCGGCAAAGCCCGATCCGATGACAAGATAGAGCGAGGTCGCGGAGATCAGTACGTCGGTCATCACCGTCCTGGCTCCGAAGGTGTAACGCGCCAACACGATGACCATGCCGAGGTGATAGACAATGGAGGTCAGGTAAACGGCCAATGCAGCGCCGTTCGAGGGGGCGTAGGAATTTAGAAGACCTGCTATGAGCACGGCGAGCCCTGCGCCCGCGACGCAGGTGCGCAGGCTGCGGTGATCCGTGAGCGCCCAGGTCGCCACCACGAAGATCGCGGCATAGAAGCCATAGAACAGCGCGGGCCATATCCCACCCGCTGCCGACAGCGGATAGGTCAGATTGTGGATCAGGATTGCCGCCAGAAAAGCGGCATTGGCGACAACCTTGTTCTGGGCCGTCGGCAGGGACAGCATCTCAACCCGCCTTCCGGTGGCCGAGTGCGGCCATGGCCAGCATGATCAACAGAACACCCGCGCCGAGCCACAGCCCGTTCAGGTGCAGGCTCAGGGCCAGCCAGTTCCAGACCGCCAGCGCCGCTACGGCCAGAAGGTAGAGGCCACGCAGCCGTTCCGCCGTGACCCGGTGGAAAATCGTGCAGCCAAGCAGAAACAGCGACGGCCCGGCAAAGGCGATGATCGCGGTCTCGGCATGGATCGCGTCATGTGGATGAGCCACGATCATCTCAATGGCGACAGCGGTCACGATGGCACCACAGACTGCGACCCCATGCGCATAGGCCAGACCCGCGCGCGCGAGGCTTGTGTGATCTGTCGCATGTTCGAACCTATGCTCGCCCGGTTCGGAAAGATCGACGAAGTAAATCCACCACAATGTCACGATCAGCAGGAAGCCGATCAAGGCGGCGAACCCGGTGTCGAGATGGATTTCGTGGCTGACCAGATAGCCGCCCAGCAGCAAGATGGATTCCCCGAGCGCGATGATGAAGATCAACTGATTACGCTCGAATAGATGCAACCCCTTCAACGTCCAGCTCGACATCGGGGTTGCCCCCTTACCGGGCAGCCAGAAGCCGAAATAGGGCGCGGCATAGTCGATCAGCACGGCGACGATCCAAAGTTCCAGACGCGCGGGCGCGATGAAGGCCCCCGAGATCCAGAAGAGGCCGGAGATCGCGCTCCATGCGCCAAGCTGGGCATAGTTCTGCCCCATGACCTGACCGCGAAATACAAGAGCCATATAGCCCGCCCGGATCAGGGCCATGGCCACATAGGCAAAAGCGAACAGTTCCGCGCGTTCACTGAAAGCCTGTGGTGCGGCCACCGCCATCAGGAGCGCACAGCCCATCAGGACGATCATCAACCCGCGTCCACTGGGATGGTCCGGGTTGACCCAGTTCGCTGCCCAGGCGGTGTAGTTCCAGGCCCACCAGACCGCGGCAAACAGCGTCACATATTCCAGCGCCCCAAGCCAACTCGCGTGTTCGAGGAGGTAATGGGATAGCTGGATGATGGTGAAGACGTAGACGAGATCGAAGAATAGCTCCATCGTCGTGACGCGGGGCGTGTCCTCTGGGCGGAGCGCCCGTAGCGCGTTCGTCGGAGCAAGGCGGTGCAATAGGTTGGACATGAATGCTTCCTGTTGAGTTTTCCTGACTATCCCTGAAACCCGCCTGCGTTCAAATACAGGCGTTCCTCGGGTGTCAGCGCGCGTTTGAAAATCGGCTGCCTGTGGGGAAACCGGCCGAAGCGCGCAATGATGTCGCGATGGCGCCTGGCTCGGTGAAGTCCCGAGGGTAGATAGCGGCGATGCAGCGCGACCGATTGATCCTGATCCTCCAGCGCCTCGGAATGGGCGAAGGGCAAGAGCATGAACAAGCGGAGGTCCTGCGGCACTCGGTCGATAAAACCCTGCCGCCAGGCATGACGCGCCACAGACAGGGCCTTAGGATCTGCGCGATACATCTCTCTGGTGCCACGGAACGCATTGCGTGGATATTGATCGAGCAGGATCAACAGGGCCAGGCAGCCCTCCGGCGTGGTCTGCCATGATGCCAGATCGCCCGTCGTGGCCGCGTCATACAGATGCGCGAAGCGCGTGCGAAAGACGGCGTCAAAGGCAGGGGCCTGAGAGAACCAATTCTCCGTGGCGCCGCGCCACCAGGTGATCACTTCTGATATCCGGGCATCTGTCATTCCGACCGCCACGCCAGAAGCCAGGCGGCAACACAAGGGACGCCGAAGACGACAAGGAAGATCGGCAATTCTTCGGTTACGGAATATCCGGCGCGGACCACGCCGATCCAGAGATTGGCTGCGGAAGCGATCACCCAGAGGATTGCATAGACAGGAAATGCCCGGTGCAGGGAAATGCCGCGCCAGAGGGCTATGACATAGGTGATTGCCAGCAAGGTAAAGCCGCCTAAGATCACGAGAACAGTGTGCATATTGAAACTCCTGAACCGGTCGGACCTTTGATTTGATGGACGGCGGAGCATTACGTGGCCCCGCCGCCCCGGGCGCTATTCGTAATCCGGAACCACTTAACTGTCCCGGCGGCTTACTTGGTCGTGTAGCCGCCATTCACAAGGATCGTCTGGCCGGTCATCCACCATCCGCCCGAGACCATGAACGTGATCCAGGGGACGATATCCTCGATGTCAGTCAGGCCGGTTTTCGAGAAGGGCGAGAGTGCGGCGGCGGTCTTGTGATATTCGACCGCCTCTTTTTCCTCCGCCGGATAGAAGAACGGAGTGTCCATCGGCCCCGGTCCGATCGCGGTCACCGAGATGCCGCGGCCGCCCAGTTCCTTCGACGCTGCGCGGGTAAAATGCTCGACCGGTGCCTTCAGCCCCTCATAGGCCGCGTAGAAGGGGGTATAGCCCCCCAAAAGCGAGGTCACGATGGTGCAGATTTTGCCGTTATCATTGACGTGCTTGCCAGCCTCTTTCAGGAAGAAGAAGGCGGATTTGACGTTGACCGCGCAGGACTGATCGAAAATCTCTTCGCTTACCTCGGCCATCGGTTTCTTCACCACCATGCCGACGGTATTGATCGCGATGTCGGGGCGACCGACGGCAGCGACCGTATCCGCGAAGAGCTTTTCCATCGCCGCGGCCGAGGTCAGGTCTGCCTGAAAGGCCACCGCTTCGGCGCCTGCGGATTTGATTGCCGCGACGGTGTCTTCAGCCGCTGCCTTGGTGGCATCGCTGTTGTAGTGAATGGCAACGGCTTTCGCGCCGGAGTTCGCGAACTCACGCGCCAGCAACCCGCCCAGGTTCTTCGCGCCCCCGGCGATCAGAACCACTTTTCCTTCAATGCTGTTTCTCGACATCGATTGTCCTTTCCACGTTGCGTGCGTCGTTCGGAGCGACGCCTTGCGTGGAATATGGCCTGTCACTTCATTCGGATAATCGTGCCATTCTTGACATCATCCGCCAGAAATGACGAACAATAGGTATGGATCGAATTCAACAAATGCAGGTGTTCGTACAGGTCGTGGAAAGCGGGAACTTCACCCGCGCAGCGGAGGCCCTTGGGCTCCCGCGCTCAACCGTGTCCAGCACGGTGCAGGCGTTGGAGGACAGGCTCGGCGTGCAGCTTCTGCAGCGCACGACCCGCGTGGTGCGCCCGACGCAGGAGGGGGTGCAATTTGCCGACACCGCCCGTGATCTGGTCGACGCGTTCGCACAGGCCGAAGGACAGTTCCGACTACGGCACGATGACATTTCGGGGCGCCTGCGGGTTGATATGCCCAGCCGGATCGCGCGTCGTCTGATCATCCCGCATTTGCACGAATTCCGTGCCCGTTATCCGGCGGTGACGCTGGAGATCAGTGCCACCGACCGGATGATCGATCTGGTGTCCGAGGGGATCGACGCGGTGGTACGTTTGGCCGTTTTGGAAGACAGTGAACTGATCTGCCGCCGGATCGGTGATGTGCCGATGCTGACCTGTGCCGGGGCGGGGTATCTGGCGCAATATGGTACGCCGCTGACCCCTGCCGATCTCGCGGATCATCACCTTGTCAATTACGCCCTGCGCATGCCCGCGCTCTCATCCAAATGGGAAGGTCTTGAGGGCGGACGTGAGATCACCGTCGCCATGCAAAGCCACCTTTGCGTCGACAATGCGGAAAGCTATGTAGCCGGTGCGCTCCACGGGCACGGGCTGATCCAGGTTCCCGTCTATGACGTCGCCGATGACATCGCGGCGGGTCGACTGGTCGAGGTGTTGGGCGAGTTTCGGCCCTCTCCTGTGCCGATTTCGATCCTCTTTGCGCGCCGGCGTCATCTCGCCCCTCGGCTCAGAGCATTCATGGATTGGCTGGAGGAGGTGTTGCGGCGTGAGGGTGTCACTGCTGCACCCTAGCGCGGGACGAACTTCGTTCCGGATTGACATTAAGGGATCATATCGGCAGCACGCTGGAAGAACTGACTACCCGATCGTCAGGATGCCGGTATGGAGCGATGTGCGGATCGGCAAGAGGCCCGCGTCGCGGCACGTGGCTGCGCGGTGGAGGTGGCGGAGCGTTCGAGCGGCAGACTGCACCTGTGATCGCGGGGGGCACGTCCGGCGGGGCGCCTGGAGTGTGATGCGCATGGCCTGTCGCGGGCGAGCAAACCCGCCGGTGGAAAGACCGGTCAGGCTGATGAGCATCCGCGGTTGCCATCGTCTCCGTTCTTTGTCCGTCCCATCTCTGCTCCATACGGCCCTTTCAATGGCCTGATCTGGCCGAAGACCGGCTTTGCCTCGACCGGCTTGGCGCAACAGCGCCACCATAACTTTCTTCCCCTGGGCTGTGCCCATTCCGCGCGAGACAAGAAAGTTCTGCCTTTGCTGTCCGGCCCCCGGCACGCCGGGGGTGCGCCGCCGGTCGTCTCCGGCCTGTCGATCGCCATCGGGCCGCAATGGTGCGGACCCGGAAACGGAAAACGGAGACTTAAAATGGCAACCATCGGCACCTTCAAGAAGACCGGCAACGAATTCACCGGCGAAATCGTCACTCTCAGCGTCCAGGCCAAGGGCGTACGCATCGTCCCCGACACCCGGGCCATCGGCGAGAACGCCCCCAGCCACCGGGTCCTGGTCGGCCGCGCCGAGATCGGCGCCGCCTGGTCCAAGCGCTCGGGCGAGGGCCGCGACTATCTGGGCCTCAAGCTCGACGATCCGAGCTTCACCGCCCCGATCTACGCCAACCTCTTCGACGACGAAGACGGCGAGAGCTACGCGCTGATCTGGTCCCGTCCCAACGGTCGCCGCAGCGAGTAGCGGCGCCGTGAGGCGCCGGCCGAGAGGCCGGGGCCCGCCCGCCGAACCAGGCAACCGAATCAGTTTTCCGGTTCGGCGGCGCCAAGACGAAAACGCGATATAAACGCTGAAGAATTTCGGTGGAGATTCATGCGAAGACGACTATAATAGTCGTAGTTCTGGCGTGCGCGCCGGGCCGGATGGGAGGTGATCTGCATGATCACCGCCCGACAATCGCGGGCCGCGCGCGCGCTTCTTGGCTGGACACAGGAGCAGCTTGCGGATGAGGCCCGGGTATCTTTGACCGCGCTCAAGCGCCTCGAGTCCGAAAGCGGGCTCGAGGTCTACGAGACCACGCGCGATCAGGTTCGACGGGCGTTCGAAGCGAATGGCATTCTGCTCCTGAACTCCGACCAGGGGATTGGAGTCATGCATGTGCAGGCGAAGGCCGTCGCTAAGAGCTGACTATTCCGGCAGGTTTCGCCGTGAACGGAATTGCGCTATTGCCGTGCTCACGAAAACGTCAACCTTCTGTGCTAGGACTGCACAGAAGCCGCAGTGGGGATGCGTGTGACGATCAGCAGCTTGCAGGATGTGCCGCCGCAGGGGGCCGTGGTGACGGATTATGACCGTCGCCACATGGCGCAGTATATGCGTTTGCTCGATGCTGCAGGCGAGGGCGCGAGCTGGCAGGAGGCGGCGCAGATCATTCTGGGTTTCGATACGCAGAAAGAGCCGGAGCGGGCGCGCCTGGTCCACGACGCCCATCTTGAACGCGCGCGCTGGCTGAGTTCCGAGGGCTATCGGCAGTTGGCGGCGGGGCGCACCGGCTGAGAAGGTGATGCGTGCCACGCATCACCTGATGCCTTGGGGCGGACTTCCCAAGTGATTGATCTCTCGGAATCCTTTTCCTGAGATCAACCCAGGGGAGAGGCGATGCCATGCAACCCGACCGCTCGAATTGGCGTGACCAGGCGGCCTATGACTATCTCGATGATCTGGCCGCGCCGGAACTCGGCTGGGAGTGCCTGCGCCGCAATCCCGAATATCAAGATGACTATGCAGAACTTGCAGGGGGACCACCTGAGAGGGCTGACCTGAGGGATCAGGTCGGCCGTCGATGGGGTCTGTGCTTTCCCGATACGGCCCGGTTTGACCGCGACTGTCGCCGAGATATTCTGGCGCCCCGAAATCGATACCAGCGCCGTGATCCTCGCGGTCGCCCCCGAGGCACTCGCAGGAGAGACTGGCGCGCCCGGCGATGAGATAGTTGCCCCGAAGGGCAGGGCATCGCCCATTGGCAAGCACCTGCGCCACAGGCTGCCGGACGGGACATACCTGCATCTCGTCGTTCCCCTGAAAGACCGTGGTCGGCTTGTTGCCACTGTTCCTCTCGGCCCCGAGGGCCTTGATCGCATCGAGGCGATCCAGCGGCTGCTGGCGGACCAGCATAGACGTCGTTCAATCCCGCGCGACACCCGCCTGACCGCGCAGCAGAAAGCGCGCCTGCGGCGTGTCCTTCAGGCCTCCGACGCCGCTTTCCATGGCGCGACCCAGAAGCAGATCGCCGAGGTGCTGTTCCGGAGCGGTCGCCTGGACCGCGATGAATGGCAGGTCTCCTCGGCCCGTTTTGCCGTTTCCAGCCTCCTTCGCGAGGGCCGCGACCTGATCGCCGGCGGCTATCGCAAGCTCCTTCATCACCAGCGCCGCCTCTAGGTCGGCGATCGCACGCCGCGGTGTGCGAATTTACCCCTGCCAACTCCCCACTGCATCTGACCGGGCGCGCTTCGCCATCGTGACCGTCATCAGCCGCTGTTTCGCGGCACTGGTCATACACAGTAGGGAGACGCCCGATGTCCGCCATCTCAACCGAACTTCCCCCGCGCTATCTGCGCACCAAGGAAGCAGCGCAGTTCCTCAGCCTGTCCGCTCGCACGCTGGAGAAGCACAGGACCTACGGCACCGGTCCCGCCTACCACAAGCTGGGCGGGCGTGTGGTCTATGCGATCGAGGACCTGCAGGCCTGGGTCGGACGCGGTGCTGTCACCTCGACCTCCGACCCGCGCGGGCAGGTGCTGCCAGCGAAACGCCACACGCTCGCCAATCTGCCGCAGCCCGGCCGTTTCGTACGCTGACGCACCGGCAATGCCGTCATGACCGATGGACGCAAACCCCATTCCGAGCGCGGACAGCTCGATCTGTTCCGCGCGCTGCCCGGTGCCTTCGCCCCCAGAGATGCGCAGGACCTCATGGCCTATCCCTTCTTCTCCCTCGCCAAGTCGAAGCGCGTTGCGCCGATCGACTTTGCGGCGGGCAGCGTCAGCATCCGGGTCGAGGCTGTTCCCGATCACGGCATGGCCACGATCTGGGATGCTGACATACTGATCTGGGCCGCGAGCCAGATCGTCGAGGCGCGTGACGCGGGGCTGCGCACATCCCGGCTGATGGTTGCCACCCCATACGAGATCCTCACCTATGTCGGTCGCGGAACCAGTGTGCGGGATTACCAGCGCCTGAAGGCGGCGCTGGATCGCCTTCAGTCGACGACGATCTCCACCTCGATCCGGCAGCCGGCTGAAGGACGTCGCCATCGCTTTTCCTGGATCAACGAATGGCAGGAGCGCAGCGACAGGGACGGGCGCCCGGATGGTATCGAGCTGATCGTGCCTGACTGGTTTTACCAGGCGGTACTCGACAATGCGCTGATCCTCACCATCGACCGGGCGTATTTCGACCTGACCGGCGGGCTCGACCGTTGGCTGTATCGCCTGGTGCGCAAGCACGGTGGCCGGCAGCGGGATGGCTGGCGTTTCGACTTCCATCATCTTCACCAGAAGTCCGGGGCGCTGTCCCCCTTCAAGCGCTTCGCCTTCGAGCTTCGCGACATCATCAGGCGGCAGCCGCTTCCGGGCTACACGCTCTTTCTCGAGACAGAGGTTGGTGGCCGCAAGCTGTTGGCTTTCGAGCCTACTCCTGGCTGTAGAAAACCTGTGAATGGGCTCGTGCTATCGGGAACCCGGGCTATCGTGCTATCGGGAACCGGAGACTCGTGCTATCGGGAACCCAAACAGGGGGTAACACACGGAAGCAAAAGCGAAAATCGCCCCCTTAACTTAGAGTCTAACAAAGAATCTAACTTTGAAGAGCGCGCGCGTGATGTGGAAAACCTCATCCGTGCCACCGCAAAAAGCCTGAGCCAGGCCGGTAAGACGAAGGCAGCCGTCGCCCCATCGGTGCCGCGAACGGCTTCTGATCAGGGTGTCGCAGCAGCCTCCGATCATCCAGATACGCCTCGCCTTCCTCTCGAATTGCCGGGAGGTGGCGAATGATCATCGCTTTGCTCAATCAGAAGGGTGGCGTCGGCAAGACGACGCTGGCGCTCCATATTGCTGGTGAATTGGCGCTGCAGGGCAAGCGTGTCACCCTGATCGATGCCGACCCGCAAGGCTCCGCCCTGGACTGGTTGCAGCAACGCGCCCGCGAAGGTCTGCCGCGGCTCTTCGGCACCCTCGGCCTGGCCCGTGACACCCTGCACCGCGAAGTCCCCGAACTTGCCCGCACAGTCGATCATGTCGTTATTGATGGCCCACCGCGTGTTGCGGGGCTCATGCGCTCAGCGCTGTTCACCGCCGATCTGGTGCTGATCCCGGTACAGCCCTCGCCATTCGATGGCTGGGCCTCTGCTGAGATGCTGTCCCTCCTTGCGGAGGCCCGCATTTATCGGCCGGAACTTGTCGCCCGCTTCCTGCTCAACCGCTGCGGCGCGCGCACCGTCATCACCCGGCACACCGCCGAGACACTGGCCGATCACGATCCTCCTGTGCTTGCCAGCATGATTGGCCAGCGCGTCGTCTTTGCTGATGCGGCGCAAACCGGTCGCCTCGCCAGTGACATCGACCGTCAATCGGCTGCTGCCCGAGAGATCGCGGCGCTGACGTCTGAGATCGGGCGCCTCGGTCTTGGGAAGGTGGCGGTATGACCGGGCGTAATGACAAGCGTGGTTTCGCCGCGCGGCCGGTCGATGTCGAGACCTGGATCAAGGCTGGCGAGGCGCCATCCGCACACGGTCGCGCGGCGGCGATCTACACGGCCCGGCTCACCATCGACATCACCCCGGACCTGCGCGGTCGCATCAAGGTCGCAGCTTTCAGCCGCGGCGTCACTGTCGCTGACATGCTGCGCGAGTTGCTCGGGCGCGAATATCCAGAACCCGAAGGAGAACCTCAATGACCGGCTTTGTGATCTCCGGCGTGACCGGAGACGGATCGTTCGACGCCCGTTTCCGCGGCGAGCTGACGCGCGTGGAACTGACCTGGGTGGAGAAGCGGATCGAGTTCTGGATCAGGTTCGGCCAGGAGGCCGGAACGCAGATCCTCGATCGCAGCCGCCGCATCGTCTTCTTCCGTCCCGGCGCCGTGTTTGGCTTCGTCCGTTGGGCGGCGAATGACTACGGCACCGTTGTCTCGCGCATCGACATTGTTCGCGCGATCGCGGCTGGCAACTCCTACCAGACGCTGCCCTTCGTACGCCCCGGTGGCGAGATTTTATTGAAGATCGAAGGTTGGCCCAAGGTCGAAGAGGTTCTGCGTCATGTCGATGCGATCGAGGGTCTTGGCATCGACCCTGCCGAGGTCGATCCCGACCACTGGCGTCATGTCGGGCACTGGATGAAGGCGGGCGAAGCGCCGCGACCCTATTCGGCAGAACGCCATGATGCGTGGCTCCGGCGTCGGGAGATCGGAAAATGACCCGTGTCCGCTACATCATGGTGACGGTTGCCGCGCTCGCCGCCGTCATCGCCGGCAGCATTCCGACTGCGCCACGGCTGGTCTGGAACGCCTCGGCCAGCGTGCCGATTGGTTTCTACACCATTGCGCCGGTGGACCGGCTCGCGGTGCCAGATCTGGTCGTGGTCATGCCGCCCGAACCCTTTGCGGGTTTCATGGTCGCGCGCGGCTATGTCGGTCGCAATGTGCCGATCCTGAAGCGCGTCACCGGGCTGCCGGGACAACGGGTCTGCCGGGACGGCGCCGCGATCACCGTCGATGGCAGACACCTGGGGGAGGCGCGAGCGCTCGACAGCCAGGGCCGCGATCTTCCCGTCTGGCAGGGCTGCCGCACCATCGTAGAGGGCGAGGTCTTCCTGATGAACCCGGCGGTCTCTGACAGCTTCGATGGCCGCTACTTCGGTCCGTTCCCCACCTCGGCAGTGATCGGCCGGGCCAGTCCACTGTTCACCGACGAGGGTGGCGATGGCCGCCTCGTCTGGCACACGCCGGAGCGGTGACGCGCGTTTATGGCGGGACGTGCCAGCGGCCTGCCTCCCATTCACCTCATGAGGAAGGAGCCTCCAATGCCACAGATCGGCCAATTCATCCGCACCCCGTCCGGCTATTCCGGACAGCTTCGCTCGCTCTCTCTCGACCTGGAACTGACCTTTGTTCCCACCGACAATGTCGATTCAGAGAAAGCTCCCGCCTATCGCATCCACCTCGGTGACGAGGAGGGCCCGGAGGTTGGCGCGGGCTGGAAACACACCGGCGAAACCGCAGGGGCGTTCGTCTCGGTCCTGCTCGATGATCCGGTTTTCCGGCATCCGATCCGCGCCCGCCTGTTCCAGTCGGATGAGGAGGGCAGGGACTGGGGGCTGCACTGGACCCGCCCGAAGAAGTGCGATGAGCGGGACTGACGATGATCATGTCCTGCACCCGTCCCGCCTCGGGGAGAGGTGGCATCTGCCGCCGCATACTCCTTCTTCTTTCCGGCCTCCTCATCCCGGTCACCGCCACGCAGCCGCTCTTGGCGCAAACCAGCGTGCCCGAACACGCAATCGCCGCGCATCCCTACGCCGCCCAGGTCACCGAGGCATCGCAGCGCTTCGGCATTCCGACGACATGGATCATGGCCGTGATGCGGGCAGAGAGTGCGGGCGATCTGCGTGCGGTGTCTTCCGCTGGCGCGATGGGGTTGATGCAGGTCATGCCCGACACCTGGGCCGGGCTGCGCATCCGTCATGGCCTCGGCCGAGACCCTTTTGAGCCGCGTGACAACATCCTCGCGGGCACGGCCTATCTGCGCGAGATGTGGGACCGCTACGGCAATGTCGCGGCGATGCTGGCGGCCTATAATGCCGGTCCCGCCCGCTACGACGAATACCGCTTGGCGGATCGTCAGCTGCCCGCCGAGACGCGCGCCTATGTCGCTGCGCTTGCGCCCGTGCTGCTTGGCGAGCGGCCATCGGACGGCACTTTTGCTGCAGCCCAGCCCCGCGATTGGCGTGAGGCGGCAATCTTCATCAGTCGCGACGACGGGACCCCTGCGACCGATCCTGAGTTGCCTCACCGGACCGTCGGCGTCGCTGCTTTACCCGTCCCGGCGGTGCCGCAGGCGGGCATCACCCCGCAGTCTGAGGGCCTCTTCGTCCAGCGGGAGACTGGTGAGGTCCGGCCATGACCCGGGAGATCGCACTTCGCATTCCGTCGTGCTCTGGCGCGCGTTCGAGGGGACGGACGGTGGTGGCTGGCACCACGACCGAAGGATGGCAGGATAAAAGGGCGCACGGTGCGCGGCGGTTGGGCGGTTGCTTTTGTTCATGTTTTCGCCGCGTTCCGCACCGTGTGGCGTGTGCGCGCACCTTGCGAGATGTGCCTAAGTTTCTGAAAATGTTTCCTGTTTCGCACAGTTCGGGGATTTCCCATGCCCGATGATCGCGAGTTCCGCATCCGCCCGGGGCGTATCCGTTCGACACGGGCGCAGCAGGCACGGCCCTTCATCGCACAGGCCCTGGCTGCCGCGAAAAAGGCCGGGGGTGGTGTCTCGCGGGCCGGGCGCGTCACCCCGGGTAATCGGTCCCGCTTCGGGCGCGGTCAACGCGCCAGTATTCAGGCCAACCGCCTCATCACCGCCCGCACACGCGGCGCGGTGGTCAAGGCGCGTGTGGTGCGGCACACCGGGACGTCCGCGCCTCTCGGAGCCCACCTCGATTACCTGCGCCGGGACGGCGTGACCCGGGACGGGGAGAAGGCCAGGCTCTTCGGGCCAGGAACGGAGGATGCCGATGGCCGGACCTTTGCCGGGCGGTGTCGCGATGACCGTCATCATTTCCGGTTCATCGTCTCGCCCGACGACGCGCCGGACATGTCCGACCTGCAATCCTTCACCCGCGATCTCGTCGGGCGGATGGAGCAGGATCTCGGCACATCTCTTGAGTGGGTCGGAGTCGATCACTGGAACACCGCCCATCCGCATGTCCATCTGATCGTGCGGGGTACGCGCGACGACGGCCAGGATCTCGTGATCTCGCGGGACTACATCAAGGAGGGCATGCGGGACAGGGCACGGGATCTCATCACCCAGGAACTGGGCCCACGCAGTGATCTCGACATCCGCCGGACGCTTGAACGTCAGATCGGGGCCGAGCGCTGGACGCAGCTCGATCGTCAGTTGCTGCGGGATGCGGGGCGTTCGCGCATCCTCGACATGGCGCCGGATGCGGATCGCCAGCCGGACGCGTTTCACACACTGAAGGTCGGGCGTCTGCGCCGGCTGGAAGTGCTCGGCGTCGCCGACCAGATCGGACAGTCGCAATGGCACATCAGGGATGATGCAGAGGCAGTCCTGCGGGAGATGGGGGAGCGTGGCGACATCATCAAGCGGATGCATCGGGCACTTACGGACCGGGGGATCGAGCGCGAGTCCTCGAGCTACGTCCTTGCCGCGGAGAGCCTCGATGTTCCCGTCATCGGTCGTCTGGTCGAGCGGGGTCTCGATGACGAGCTGAAGGGGACGGCCTATGCCGTAGTCGATGGTGTCGATGGCCGGAGCCACCATATCCGATTGCCTCATCTCGACGCCGCCGGCGACGGCGCCCCAGGCTCTATCGTGGAACTCCGCACCTATGACGATGCGCGCGGCCAGCGTCGCGTCGCGCTGGCGGCTCGGTCCGACCTGGACCTCGCTGCGCAGGTGACCGCGCCTGGGGCGACCTGGCTCGACCGGCAGGCCATCGCGCGGGAACCGCTCGCGCTGTCGGACCAGGGTTTTGGTGCCGAGGTCCGGGAGGCCCTGGAAGCCCGGGCCGATCATCTGACCTCGGAGGGGCTGGCCGAGCAGAGGGGCGGCATAGTGGTCTTTGCCCGGCGCCTGCTCGGAACCTTGCGCGACCGGGAGTTGCAGGCGGTTGGCACGCAGCTCTCAGGGGAAACCGGGTTGCCGTTCAACAAGGCGGATGCTGGCGATTACGTCAGCGGCCTCTATCGCCAGCGCCTTGCACTGGCCTCGGGGCGATTTGCGATGATCGAAGGCTACGGTGCCGACGGCGCTCTCGGCTTCCAACTCGTGCCCTGGTCCCCCTCCCTCGAAAAGCACCTCGGCCGGGATGTCACCGGCGTCGCGCGCGCGGACGGCGGGGTCGATTGGGACTTCGGTCGCAAGCGCGGCCTCGGCCTCTGATCAAACACCGGAAAGGAGCGACAGTCATGTCCGCAACCAAGATCCTCTGGGGGCAGATCTCCATCGTCTTCCTCATCATTCTGGCCACCACCTGGGGCGCGACGCAATACGTGGCCGCGAGCCTCGGCTATCAGGCGCAGCTGGGCCCGCCCTGGTTCGTGCTGTTCGGGACGCCCGTCTACTATCCACCGGCCATCTTCTGGTGGTGGTACTTCTACGAGGCCTACGCGCCACCGGTCTTTGCGACTGGCGGGATCATCGCTGCCTCGGGGGGCTTCATCGCCATCGGTGTGGCCATCGCCATGTCGGTCTGGCGTGCCCGCGAGGCCCGCAACGTTGCGACCTATGGATCAGCCCGATGGGCCGAGAAGGGCGAGGTGAAGGCGGCTGGATTGCTAGACCCGGATGGCGTGGTCCTGGGTCGCTATGAGCGGGAATATCTGCGCCACGATGGGCCGGAGCATGTGCTGTGCTTCGCGCCGACGCGATCCGGCAAAGGGGTAGGGCTGGTCGTGCCCTCGCTTCTAACCTGGCCCGGCTCGGCCATCGTTCATGACATCAAGGGCGAGAACTGGCAGTTGACCGCCGGGTTCCGCGCCCGGCACGGTCGGGTCCTGCTCTTCGATCCGACCAATCCGAACTCTTCGGCCTACAACCCCCTGCTGGAAGTGCGCCGGGGGGAGTGGGAGGTTCGCGATGTCCAGAATATCGCCGACATCCTCGTCGATCCCGAGGGGAGCCTGGAGCGGCGGAACCACTGGGAGAAGACCAGCCACAGTCTGCTCGTCGGGGCGATCCTGCACGTCCTCTATGCCGAGAAGGATAAGACACTGGCCGGTGTCGCCAACTTCCTGTCTGACCCGCGGCGTCCCGTGGAGTCCACACTCCGCGCGATGATGCGGACGTCACACCTGGGCGAGGCGGGGCCGCATCCCGTGGTCGCCAGTGCCGCCCGCGAGTTGCTCAACAAGTCCGAGAATGAACGCTCCGGTGTGCTTTCGACGGCGATGTCATTCCTTGGGCTCTACCGCGACCCTGTCGTCGCTCAGGTCACGCGCCGCTGCGACTGGCGGATTGGTGACATTGTCGGGGGAGTGCGCCCCGTCACGCTGTATCTCGTGGTGCCGCCCTCTGACATCAATCGCACCAAACCGCTCATCCGACTGATCCTCAACCAGGTCGGCCGACGCCTGACCGAAGACCTGCAGGGCAAGGATGATCGGCATCGGCTGCTTTTGATGCTCGATGAGTTCCCGGCGCTCGGCCGGTTGGATTTCTTCGAGAGCGCGCTGGCCTTCATGGCGGGCTACGGCCTGAAGAGCTTCCTCATCGCCCAGTCGCTGAACCAGATCGAGAAGGCCTATGGTCCGAACAACTCGATCCTCGACAATTGCCACGTCAGGGTGAGCTTCGCGACCAATGATGAGCGCACGGCCAAGCGGGTTTCTGATGCTCTCGGTACCGCCACCGAGATGAAGGCGATGAAGAACTATGCCGGGCACCGTCTGGCCCCCTGGCTCAGCCATCTCATGGTGTCCCGGTCAGAAACTGCGCGGGCGTTGCTCACCCCCGGAGAAATCATGCAGCTGCCGCCAACCGATGAGATTGTCATGGTGGCCGGCACTCCGCCGATCCGGGCGACGAAAGCACGGTATTACGAAGATGCGCGGTTCACCGAGCGGGTTTTGCCGCCGCCCGACTTGGTGGAGGTGGACACCTCGGGGAAGGATGACTGGAGCAGTCTGGCAGTCCCAAAGCAGGACGGCGAGATGGAGCCAGTCTCCGAGGCGGGATCGGAGGATGAGGACCCGACAGCGTCGGAGCGCCGTCTTCAGCCGGAGCTGGCGCAGCCTCAACCGGTCGACAGGCAGTCCCCCATTGAGAACGAGTTTGAATTCGACCTACCCGAGGATGAAGAGGCTGGCGCCATCCGCAATCGCCGCATCATGCAGCAGATGCGCGGTGTCGCGCGCCAGGTTTCCCTCAATCCTGACGACGGCATGGAGCTTTGATCATGACCACCAGCCGCAAAAAGACGAAGATCTCGGTCTACCTCGATCCTGAGGTCATGCAGATGCTGGCAGACTTCGCCGCCCGGCGCGACAGATCCCAATCGATGGTGGCCGAGGCCGCGATCGCATCCTTCCTCTCTCCGGATGACGCGGAGCGCCGGGATGCGGTTCTCGCGAGGCGCCTGGATCAGGTCGACAGGCGGATCACCCGACTGGAACGCGATGTCGGGATCTCCGTCGAAAGCCTGGCTGTGTTCATCCGTTTCTGGCTTGCGACGACACCGGCTCTGCCGGAACCCGCAGCCAAGGCTGCAAGGGCAAAGGCAGGGGAGCGTTACGAGGCATTTATCTCGGCTCTCGGTAGACGCCTGGCCCAGGGGCCGAAGCTGCGGCAGGAGGTGTCGGAGGATGTGGATGGGGTTGGCAGGTAACCAGAAACAAAGATCGTGTAGGTGTACGGCTTCGATCCAAATGACGGCTCGTAGGCAAGAGTGAAATCTATGGATTGATTAACTCAAGCCAGGCGTGAGTGACTGCGCTGCGGGCGCGTGGCTCCCGATCTGTGGCAGGCTTCCCTTTCTGTCTCAGTCCCCTGTGCCTTGGTCCAACTTCACAGCATGTTAGCCGACGTCGCATCGCGCGGCATTTTTGAGAGCGCAACAAATGAACTCTTGCTCAATTGATGAGGAATGGGATCGGTACACCAAAGGTCTGTGCGAGCAGAACAAAGTTCAGCGACAGCACTGCAATTGCGCCGAGGATCGCGAGAACCCGCGTTACAGTTCCTATGGCGAAGGTACCCATGACGCAGCGACGCGATGTGAAGATAACCAGTGCGATCATTGGCACTGGCAGGGCGATCGACAGCACCACCTGACTCATCACGAGGGCGTCAGTGGCATTGTAGCCAACGGCGACAACAGCGAACGCTGGCACCATCGTCACCAGCCGCCGGACCCAAATCGGTACATGGAAGTGAAGGAAACCCTGCATGATCATCTGCCCGGCCATCGTGCCCACCACCGAGGACGACACACCCGAGGTGATCAACGACACTAGGAATACGGCGGCCGCAGCCGAGCCGAGAAGTGGTGTCAGTGTATGATAGGCGGTCTCGATTTCGGCCACGGTACTATGGCCTTGATGAAAGGCAGACGCTGCCATCATCACCATTGCCATGTTGACCATGCCGGCGACCGCGAGTGCGATCACCACCTCAATGTTCGAGAACCGTAGCACCTTGCGTCGGTCTTCGTCGTGACGGACCTCCGCACGATTTTGTGTTAAGCCTGAATGCAGATAGACCGCATGTGGCATCACCGTGGCCCCGATGATTCCGACCGCAATGGTCAGCGCGGTAGCGTCAGGCAGGTTCGGGGTCACCAGCCCCACGGCGGCGGAGCCCCAGTCGATCGGTGCGATGAAAATCTCGATCAAGTAACACAACGAGATAATCGCGACCATTGTACCAATGATTAGCTCCATTGGGCGGAAACCCCGGCGCTCGAAGATCAAGATACCGTAGGTCACGATGGCGGTCACCACCATGCCCCAGATCAGCGGCATATTGAACAGGAGCGCCAAGCCGATTGCGCCACCGAGAAATTCAGCGAGGTCGGTGGCCATGGCGGCAACCTCACTAACCGCCCACATCGCCCAGACGACAGGGCGGGGAAAATTATCCCGCGACATCTCGGCCAGGTTCTTGCCAGTGACGATCCCCAGCCGCGCAGACAGGGACTGGAACAGCATCGCAATCAGGTTGGCCAGCAGGACCACCCACAGAAGCACGTAGCCATAGCCGGCACCCGCTTGGATGTTGGTCGCATAGTTGCCTGGGTCGACATAGGCGATTGAGGCTATCACTGCGGGACCGACGAAGAGGAACTTGCTGCCAAAGCCACGCCGCTCGCCAGAGAGAACGGCGCTCATACCACGGCGCGTGCGCTCTGTGCTGATCATCAAGTCGTCCCCGGTATGCCTAGGCTTTTTAATATAGCCAAGGCTTCATATCCTGCAACAGTAAACATCATACAGGCTGGACAGCAGACGATCGGTGTAAAGATAAAGCCTGGGCTATATTGATTTCCTTACATTCAAAATGCTACATTCCCTCGCACTTCAGATGAATGAGTTCAGGACCGCGATGACCGAACACGATACGCCCCCGACCGAGATTTCGCCCACGGAACAGGCGGGGCGTTTCGCCCGTGCACGAGAGAAGCAGTCGATGGCGATCCTGGAGGATTACGTAGAGATGATCGGCGACTTGATCGCGATGCATGGCGAGGCCCGGGTTGCCGATATTGCCGAACGTATGGGTGTGGCCCATCCTACCGCCACCAAGGCGGTGGCGCGGCTCAAGCGAGAGGGTCTGGCGACCTCACGCCCATATCGCGGGGTCTTCCTTACCGACAAGGGCGAAGCGCTCGCAAATTGGGTACGCGTTCGCCATCGAACGGTGGTCGACTTACTGATCGCAGTCGGCGTGCCTCAGGAAACCGCCGAGGCGGATGCAGAGGGGATCGAGCATCACGTCTCCCGTCGCACGCTGAAGGCCTTCGAAGCTTATTTGACTGGCAAGTGATCACGTCGATGAGGTTCTGCGCGAACCGATACCTTCACGACTACGCTGATAATAATCAGCGAGTCAGAGCAAGACTGGGCAATCTTGGGAAAGAGATTCTCGACACGTCGCATTGTCCTCTTACAAATGCGAAATTCCACGGGGTACAAGTCTGCGCATTTCCGTCGTACACCCAGAATTTCCCGGAAGTAAGCACTCCCTGTTCCCGAAATTGCGGTGGCCGTCACATGATCAGTACATCTCTGGTTCGGCGCCGTTGATTCCAGGTTTCGCCACGACCTAGTGACCGATGACATCCTACTTGGTGGGTGAGGCATGTTCCGCCGTTTTCCTGTCTTTGCACGCCACGCTACGAAGACCCTCGGAACCCTGTTGAGTTCTAGGCATTTACGGCTTTCTTAATCGACCCCGATCCAGGGCGGCCTGTTGGAGGCGCCCGTAAGGGAACGGGGCCGGCATGGCGAAGTCCGATCAGAGACCAGAAGTGATCCGGAGAGGCGCGCGGATGCTGCGCACCGCGCTCGGGCCGGCGATCGCCGGGTTTCTGGACGACCCCATGACCGTCGAGGTGATGCTCAACCCCGATGGGCGGCTCTGGGTCGACCGACTTTCCGAGGGGCTGGCCGACAGCGGCAAGATGCTGAGCGCAGCGGACGGCGAGCGCATCGTTCGACTGGTCGCGCACCATGTCGGCGTCGAAGTTCATAGCCTGTCCCCTCGCGTTTCCGCAGAACTGCCGGAAACCGGTGAGCGTTTCGAGGGGCTCTTGCCGCCCGTCGTCGCGGCTCCAGCCTTCGCCATTCGCAAGCCCGCTGTCGCCGTCTTCACACTCGAAGACTACGTAGAAGCCGGGATCATGACCTTGATGCAAGCCAAGGCGCTGCGCCAGGCGGTTGCGACCCGTGCGAATATCCTGGTGGCGGGGGGCACCTCGACAGGTAAGACCACGCTGACCAATGCGCTGCTCGCCGAGGTGGCGAAGACCTCCGATCGCGTCGTGATCATTGAGGACACCCGAGAACTGCAGTGCGCCGCGCCGAACCTCGTGGCGATGCGCACCAAGGACGGCGTTGCAAGCCTGTCCGATCTGGTGCGCTCTTCGCTGCGTCTGCGCCCCGATCGTATTCCGATCGGTGAGGTGCGTGGCGCCGAGGCGCTTGACCTGCTCAAAGCCTGGGGAACCGGCCATCCCGGCGGCATCGGCACCATCCATGCCGGTACCGGGATCGGCGCGCTGCGCCGTCTCGAGCAACTCATCCAGGAAGCCGTCGTTACCGTGCCCCGCGCCATGATCGCGGAGACCATCGACCTCGTGGCCGTCCTGGCCGGGCGCGGCTCCGCACGGCGTCTGGCCGAACTCGCCCGCGTCGAGGGCCTGGGGCCGGACGGCGACTACCGGATTTCACCTGCCATATCAGATCCCACCACTCACGAACAAGGAGATCCCGAATGATCCGTCACGCCCTGCGCATCCGCCAGCACATCGCCACGGCCGCCGCCGCCACCTATGTCAGCCTGTTCATCGCTCCGGCTGCGCACGCCTCCGGGTCCTCCATGCCCTGGGAAGCGCCTCTTCAATCCATCCTCGACTCCGTCGAGGGGCCAGTGGCCAAGATCGTGGCGGTGATCATCATCATCGTCACCGGTCTGACGCTGGCCTTCGGCGATACCGGCGGCGGCTTCCGGCGGCTGATCCAGATCGTCTTCGGGATTTCCATCGCCTTTGCGGCCTCGTCCTTCTTCCTGAGCTTCTTCAGCTTTGGTGGCGGAGCGCTGATCTGATGGCGGTGAGTTTCGAGGCCCTCGACGCGGTGCCGGGGATCAGCGTGCCGGTCCACCGTGCGCTGACCGAGCCGATCCTGCTCGGCGGCGCACCGCGCTCGGTTGCCATTCTGAATGGCACGCTCGCCGGTGCGGTCGGTCTCGGGCTTCAGCTCTGGCTGGTCGGGATCCTGATCTGGGCCGTCGGCCACATCGCTGCTGTCTGGGCGGCCAGGCGCGATCCGCTCTTCGTCGAGGTCGCCCGCCGCCATCTGCGCATTCCCGGTCATCTCTCGGTGTGAACCCCCATGATGAATCTCGCAGAATACCGTCGCACCGCCTCGCGCCTCGCCGACTACCTGCCCTGGGTGGCGCTGGTCGGGGAGGGCGTGGTCCTCAACAAGGACGGCTCGTTCCAGAGGACGGCGAAGTTTCGGGGTCCCGATCTCGACAGTGCCGTCGCGGCCGAACTGGTCGCGGTCGCCGGGCGGCTGAACAACGCTTTCCGTCGCCTCGGTTCCGGGTGGGCGATTTTTGTGGAAGCTCAGCGCTCTGAGGCCGCGACCTATCCCGCAAGCATCTTCCCCGATGCGGCTTCTGCGCTGGTCGATGCCGAGCGCAAGGCCGATTTCGAAGAGGAGGGGAGCCATTTCGTATCCGGCTACTTCCTGACGCTCCTCTGGCTTCCACCGGCGGAGGACGCGGCACGCTCAGAAACCTGGCTCTACGAGGGCCGCGAAACCTCGGGTGTGAACCCCTGGGAACAGGTGCGCGGCTTCATCGACCGTACCGATCGCGTGCTGGCGCTGCTCGACGGCTTCATGCCGGACTGCCACTGGCTCGATGACGCCGCTACGCTGACCTACCTGCATTCGACGATTTCGACCAACCGTCATCGCGTGCGCGTGCCCGAGGTGCCGGTCTATCTCGACGCGCTCTTGCCCGACCAGCCGCTGGCCGGTGGGCTGGAGCCGCGTCTGGGCGATCATCATCTCCGCGTCCTGACGATCACCGGCTTTCCCGGCGTCACGACGCCGGGCCTGCTCGACGAGCTGAACCGGCTGGCCTTTCCCTATCGCTGGTCGACCCGGGCCATCCTCATGGACAAGCTGGATGCAACCAAGCTGCTAACCCGGATACGTCGTCAGTGGTTTGCCAAACGCAAGAGCATCGCCGCGATCCTCAAGGAGGTGATGACCAACGAGCAATCCGCGCTGGTTGATACAGACGCGGCGAACAAGGCCGCTGACGCAGATATGGCCTTGCAGGAACTCGGCGCGGATCTGGCTGGCATGGCCTATGTCACGGCCACGATCACGGTCTGGGACGAGGACGTCCGCCGCGCTGACGAGAAACTGCGGCTGGTCGAGAAGATCGTCCAGTCCCGTGATTTCAGCGTCATGGTCGAGACGGTCAACGCCGTCGATGCCTGGCTCGGAAGTCTTCCCGGACATGCCTATGCCAATGTCCGCCAGCCACCCGTCAGCACATTGAATCTCGCTCATATGATCCCGCTCTCGGCGGTCTGGGCAGGGCCGGAACAGGATGAGCATTTCGGCGACGCTCCGTTGCTCTACGCCAGGACCGAAGGCTCCACCCCGTTCCGGTTTTCTCTGCATGTCGGGGATGTCGGGCACACCCTCGTCGTCGGCCCGACCGGCGCCGGCAAATCCGTGCTGCTGGCGCTGATGGCGCTGCAGTTCCGGCGGTATCCGCGCAGCCAGATCTTCGCCTTCGACTTCGGCGGCTCGATCCGCGCCGCCTCGCTTGCCATGGGCGGCGACTGGCATGACCTCGGCGGAGAGCTGACCGAAGCGGACGAGAGCTCCGTCATGCTACAGCCCTTGGCACGCATTCACGAGACGTCGGAACGTGCCTGGGCGGCCGACTGGATCGTTGCCATCCTGACGCGCGAGAACATCCAGATTACCCCCGATGTGAAGGAACATCTCTGGACGGCGCTGACCTCGCTGGCCTCGGCCCCTGTGGGCGAGCGGACCATGACCGGCTTGGCGGTCCTGCTGCAGTCCAACGATCTGAAGCAGGCACTCCGCGCATACTGCGTGGGTGGACCCTATGGCCGGCTGCTCGATGCCGAGACCGAACAGCTGGGATCGGCGGATGTGCAGGCCTTCGAGATCGAGGGGCTGGTGGGAACTGGCGCGGCGCCCGCCGTCCTCTCATACCTGTTCCACCGGATCGGTGATCGGCTCGACGGACGACCCACGCTGCTCATCATCGACGAGGGTTGGCTCGCGCTCGATGACGATGCCTTCGCGGAGCAGCTCCGCGAGTGGCTGAAGACGCTGAGGAAGAAGAACGCCTCGGTGATCTTCGCGACGCAGAGCCTCAGCGACATCGATGGCAGTACCATCGCGCCGGCGATCATCGAAAGCTGCCCGACGCGGCTCCTGCTGCCGAACGAGCGGGCCATCGAGCCTCAAATCACCGCGATCTATCGCCGCTTCGGCCTCAATGACCGACAGATCGAGATCCTCGCGCGGGCCACGCCCAAGCGCGACTACTACTGCCAGTCGCGGCGCGGCAACCGGCTGTTCGAGCTGGGTCTCAGCGATGTCGGGCTCGCGCTCTGCGCGGCGTCGTCCAAATCGGATCAGGCGCTGATTGCCGAGATCTGTGCTGAGCACGGCCAAGACGGCTTCCTCGACGCTTGGCTGAAGGCGCATGGCCTCGATTGGGCCGCCGACCTGATCCCCGACCTCACCAATCTCGCTATCGACGCAGAGGGGGCATCTCCGGCCTCCGCTGTTGTTGAGGACGCCGACATCGACCTTGAAGAAGAGGAAGTCACACCATGACACGCAAGATCACGTTTCGGTTCGCCGGCACGTCGCTGCTCGCCCTCGCGCTGGCGATGCCCATCGCCATGTCGCCCATCGCAGCGCCGCCCGCCCATGCGCTCTTCGGCATCGGCGGGGGGCCCTTCATCGTCTACGACCCGACCAACCACGCGGAAAATCTCCTGACCGCGGCGCGGGCTCTGGAGCAGATCAACAACCAGATCGCACAGATCCAGAACGAAGCGCAGATGCTGATCAACCAGGCGCGCAATCTCGCCAACCTGCCGTATTCCGCGCTCCAGCAGATCCAGCAGAACGTCAGCCGCACGCAGCAACTCTTGGCCCAAGCGCAGAACATCGCCTTCGACGTTCAGAGCATCGACCAGATGTTCCAGCAAGACTATGGCAACCTTTCCCTGACGGCGACCGACCAGCAGCTGATCGCCGAGGCTCGGTCCCGTTGGGAGAACACTGTCGGTGGACTGCAGGATGCCATGCGCGTGCAGGCCGGTGTCGTCGGCAATATCGACGCCAATCGCGCCGAGATGTCCGCGCTTGTGGGGCAGAGCCAGAACGCGGTCGGTGCTCTGCAGGCCACGCAGGCGGGCAACCAGCTCCTCGCCCTGCAATCGCAGCAGCTCTCGGATCTGATCGCGGTGATCTCGGCAAACGGTCGCGCCAACGCGCTGACCGAGGCCGAGCGCGCCACCGCTGCGGAACAAGGCCGCATCCAGCGCGAGCGCTTCCTGACGCCGGGCTCGGGCTACCAGCCCGGCAACGCGCAAATGTTCAACTGAGGCCGGGAGGGGAGACGATGGAGGGGAAGGTGCTGGCCCGGATCGTGGCCATCGTGTTCGTGGCGATCGCTATCACCGCCACAGTGATCGAGGTCACGCGGGAGGAGGGGCCCGCGCCGGCCAGCACCGCGCTCGCGCTCCAGCCGTCTGCCGATCCTCTCCGCGCGACGCTGCGCCGGTGCCAGCAGCTTGGCGAGGCCGCTTCCAGCGATGCCGACTGCCTCGCCGCCTGGGCAGAGAACCGCGACCGGTTCCTCGGCCGGACGCCTGCATCTGAAGCGCCGCAGCGTCCGGGAGATCAGTGAGCCATGGGTGGAACCGGCGTCATCGACAACTTCCTGGGCATCTTCACCAGCTATATCGACAGCGGGTTTGGGCTGCTCGGCGGCGAGGTCGCCTTCATTGCCACCACGCTGATCGTCATCGATGTGACGCTGGCGGCCCTGTTCTGGGCCTGGGGCGCCGATGATGACATCATTGCCCGACTGGTGAAGAAGACGCTCTTTGTCGGGGTCTTCGCCTATATCATCTCCAACTGGAACAACCTCGCCCGGATCGTCTTCGAGAGCTTCGCGGGCCTCGGTCTGATGGCCTCCGGCACCGGGTTTTCCGCCGCCGATCTTCTGCGCCCCGGCCGCGTCGCCGAGACCGGGCTCGAGGCCGGACGGCCGCTGCTCGAGAGTATCTCCGATCTGATGGGCTGGGTCGCGGTCTTCGAGAACCTCGTCCAGATCCTTTGCCTGTTCTTCGCCTGGGCGCTGGTGATCCTCGCCTTCTTCATCCTCGCGGTTCAGCTCTTCGTTACCCTGATCGAGTTCAAGCTCACGACTCTCGCGGGCTTCGTGCTGATCCCCTTCGGCCTGTTCGGCAAGACCGCCTTCATGGCCGAGCGCGTGCTGGGCAACGTCATTTCCTCCGGCATCAAGGTTCTGGTCCTCGCCGTGATCATCGGCATCGGATCGACGCTCTTCGGTCAGTTCACCGCGGGTTTCGGCGGCGTGACCCCGACCATCGATGATGCCATGGCGATTGTGCTGGCCGCCCTGTCTCTGCTGGGCCTCGGAATATTCGGCCCTGGCATCGCCTCGGGACTGGTGTCCGGCGGGCCGCAACTCAGCGCGGGGGCGGCCATAGGCACCGGCCTTGCCGTTGGTGGCGCTGCGATCGGGGCCGGAGGGGCAACCATGCTCGCAGCACGCGGAGCCGGATCTGCACTCTCCGGAGGCGCCGCCCTCGCACGCGGCGGCGCGGCCGCGGCGGGCGCTGCCTCGAGCGCCTACACGCTCGGCTCGATGGGCGGAGGAGGTCTCGCCGGCGGGATGACTGGTGTAGCGCGCGCCGGGGCCGCCGCCTCGGCATCACCGCTCAAGAAGGCGTCCTCTCGCGCGGCTGGCGGCATCCAGTCCAGCTACGCCGAGGGCGTCAAGGGCGGTGTTGCGGCGACGGGCGGAACCACCTCGATGGGCACGGTCGGCGGAGCGGCGCCCGTGCCTTCTTCCAGCCCGTCCGCCTCCGATGGCCCGCCAGCCTGGGCGAAGCGCATGCGCCATAGCCAGGCCGTGAGCCATGGCGTGCGCGCTGCCGCCCATGCCGTCCGGTCGGGTGACAGCCACGGCTCGGGCACCTCCGTCAATCTCTCCGAAAGGGATCGCTCATGAACCTCTTCAGGCGCTCCGCCACCCATTATGGCAAGACACCTCAGCCAGAGACGCCTTACCAGAAGGCCGCGCAGGTCTGGGACGAGCGTATCGGCTCCGCCCGCGTTCAGGCCCGCAACTGGCGCTACATGGCCTTTGGCAGCCTGATCCTGGCGGCGGGTTTTGCCGGCGCCCTGGTCTGGCAATCCGCACGCGGCACGGTAGTGCCCTGGGTCGTTCAGGTCGACGCGCTCGGCGAGGCCCAGGCTGTCGCCCCGGCTTCCGCCGACTACGAGCCGACCGATCCGCAGATCGCCTTCCATCTCGGTCGTTTCATCGAACAGGTCCGGTCGATCCCCGCCGATCCGATTATCGTGCGGCAGAACTGGTTGCGCGCCTATGAGTTCACCACGGATCGTGGGGCGGCCGCGCTCAACGACTTCGCTCGCGCCAACGACCCCTTCACACGCGTCGGTCGTCAACAGATCGCTGTCGAGGTGTCCTCCGTCATCCGGGCCTCGCCGGGATCGTTCCGCGTTGCCTGGACCGAGCGCCACTACGAGAACGGCCAGCTTTCCACGACCGAGCGCTGGACCGCGATCCTGACCGTCGTGATCCAGACGCCGCGCAGCGCCGAGCGCCTGCGCGCCAATCCCCTCGGAATCTATATCAATGCGATCTCCTGGTCGCGGGAGATGAGCCAATGACTGAACAGCATCTTCATGCAAACAGGTCTTCGGACATCAGGACGCCGACGTTGGTTGCTCTGCTGCTGTCCGCGTCCTTGTTGGCGGGGTGTGCCAGTAACCGGGTGCCGGAATTCAGCTATGACGAGTCCGTGCCGCCGCTGCCCACTCCGCCCGGCTCGGCTGCCGAGGAACGCCCTCGGCCCTTGCACACGCCGCCAGTCTGGACTGTGGCGCATGGCGGAGCGGCGGCGGGCACGCCGACCGGACGTATCGAAAACGCCAATGCCGCCGCCCGGGTCGAACCGCGCCGCGAAGGATATTACAATGCGATCCAGATCTATCCCTGGTCGGAAGGAGCCCTCTATCAGGTCTATGCCGCGCCGGGTCAGATCACCAACATCGCACTCGAGCCGGGCGAGCGTCTGACCGGCGCAGGCCCGATCGCCGCGGGAGATACCACGCGCTGGATCATCGGCGACACGGAGAGCGGGACCGGATCCACCGCCCGCGTCCACATCCTCGTCAAACCGACGCGGGACGACATCTCGACCAATCTGGTGATCAGCACTGACAGGCGGGTGTACACGATCGAGCTGCGTGCGCGCGAGGCGCTCTACATGCCCTCCGTCGCCTGGGCTTATCCGGCTGCGCCGCGTGGCGGTCGACAGGCTGTGGCGCCCGCGCCGACCATCCCGGCACCATCTGCCCGCAATCATCGCTACGGCTTGCAGATCCAGGGGGACAGCCCGCCCTGGCGACCGGTCTCGGTCTTCGACGACGGCCGCCGCGTCTATGTCGTCTTCCCTGCTGGCATCGCCCAGGGCGAGATGCCGCCGCTCTTCGTGCTCGGCGCCGACGGAGAACCGCAGATCGTGAACAGCCGTATTCACCGGAACGTTCTGATCGTGGATCGCCTCTTCGGTGCGGCGGAGCTCCGGCTGGGAGCAGGAGACCGCCAGCAGGTGGTCCGGATCGTGCGCATGGAGGAACGCGAGGCCGATGCGCGGACGGAGGGGGATTCGCGAAGGGGAGGGGAGTCATGAGTGACACCGATCCTGCAGCTCCGATGCGTCTGCGCCCCGATCCGCCGCGCGTGACGAGGCTGTCGCGCAAGGTTCTGGCCGGTGTCGGAGCTGTCACCCTCTTCGGCATCGGGGGTGCGCTGATCTATGCGCTTCAGACCCGTGAGGCAGGGCCGGGAGGTGGAGCACTCTACTCCATCGACAATCGACCGGCAGCGGACGGCCTGGAAGGGCTGCCGTCCGACTATACCGGACCGGTTCTGGGGCCTGCGCTGCCCGGTGACCTCGGGCGGCCGATCCTCGATGCGCAGGAGCGGGGAGTGCCCGTAGGCACTCCGCCGATTGTGGGCCCGACCGTCGATCCGGACGCGGAGCGCCGCAGGGCAGAGGAGGAAACCGCGCGTCTGAGCGGTGTCTTCTTTCAGACGGCGTCTGGCAGGGCAACGACGGCCGGGGTCGGCGTGAACCTTCCGGGCCTTGGGGGCTCCGAGCAACCTGAGGGGAGCCGGCATTCGGCTTTCCTCAACGGTCCGGTGGACCGGCAGACCGTCGCATCGGATCGCATTCAGCCGCCAGCCTCGCCGTACATCCTTCAGGCGGGAGCGGTGATCCCGGCCGCGCTCATCACCGGCATCCGCTCTGATCTCCCGGGGCAGATCACCGCGCAGGTCACCGAGAACATCTATGACAGCCCGACCGGATCGCTGCTGTTGATCCCACAAGGTACCCGCATCATCGGCCAATACGATGACGGCGTGACGTTCGGCCAACGCCGCGTGCTGTTGGTCTGGAACCGCGTGATCCTTCCCGGGGGCCGATCCATCGTTCTCGAACGTCTGCCAGGCGCGGATGCGAGCGGCTATGCCGGCCTCGAAGATGGCGTTGACTATCACTGGTGGGATCTGATGCGCGCGGCGGGTCTGTCCACGCTGCTCGCTATCGGCGCGGACCTCGCCACCGATGACGAAGACCGCCTGGTCAAGGCGATCCGCGATGGAGCGGTGGACACAATCAACCAGGCCGGCCAGCAGATCGTCCAGCGTCAGTTGCAGGTCGCGCCTACGCTGACCATCCGTCCGGGGTTCCCGGTCAGGATCATCGTCACCCGCGATCTGGTATTTGAACCGGCAGGAGGTTGATCATGTCGAAACTGAAGCTTGGGCCGCTGGCCGATGACAAGCCGGTGAAGGTGACAGTGGAATTGCCCGCGTCCGTTCATCGCGATCTTGTCACCTATGCCGAGGTGCTGAGGCAGGAGACGGGGCAGCCTGAAAGTGACCCTGTCCGGCTGATCGCGCCGATGCTCGAACGGTTCATGGCTACGGATCG
>Ga0208328_1000158_pt1 | contig 36115 bp, 38 predicted proteins | sample DeeseametaMP2633_FD_184170 | JGI IMG/M metagenome (GOLD analysis project Ga0208328, IMG submission 184170) | Marine microbial communities from the Deep Atlantic Ocean - MP2633 (SPAdes) | ecosystem: Environmental > Aquatic > Marine > Unclassified | place: Northeast of Antigua and Barbuda, North...
AACCACCGGGCGCTGGCTCAGCGTCACCGTGTTGCCCTCGACGCGGCTGATGGTGTGGACCCGCCAGTTCTCGTCGTCGCGGTTCGGATAGTCCTCGTGGGCGTGCGCCCCGCGGCTCTCCTTGCGCGCCTCGGCGCCGACGATGGTCGCGAGCGCGTTGGGCATGAGGTTGGTGAGTTCCAGCGATTCCATCAGGTCCGAGTTCCAGATCAGCGTCCGGTCGGTTACCTTCAGATCGCCCATCTTGCCGGCGATGGCGGTCATCTTCTCGACACCCTCCTTGAGGGTCTTGTCGGTCCGGAATACCGCCGCGTCGGCCTGCATGGTACGCTGCATCTCGAGGCGCAGCTCGGCGGTCGGCGTGTCACCGTCCGCGTTGCGGATGCTGTCGAAGCGGTCGAAGGCCTTGTCCACCGACACCTGGTTCAGCGTGTGCTTGGACGCTGCGCGGTCGACCACCTCGCCGGCGCGGATCGCGGCGGCGCGGCCGAAGACCACGAGGTCGATCAGCGAGTTCGACCCGAGACGGTTGGCACCGTGCACCGAGGCGCAGCCCGCCTCGCCCACGGCCATCAGGCCCGGAACGACGGCGTTCGGGTTGTCCGCGGTCGGGTTCAGCACCTCGCCCCAGTAGTTGGTCGGAATGCCGCCCATGTTGTAGTGCACGGTCGGCAGCACCGGGATCGGCTCCTTGGTCACGTCGACGCCGGCGAAGATCTTCGCCGATTCCGAGATGCCCGGAAGCCGCTCGGCCAGCGCCTCGGCCGGCAGGTGCGACAGGTTCAGGTGGATGTGGTCGCCATGTTCGCCCACACCGCGGCCTTCGCGGATCTCCATGGTCATCGAGCGCGAGACGTAGTCACGCGGCGCGAGGTCCTTGTAGGTCGGTGCATAGCGCTCCATGAAGCGCTCGCCCTCGGAGTTGGTGAGGTAGCCGCCCTCGCCCCGTGCGCCCTCGGTGATGAGGCAGCCCGAGCCGTAGATGCCGGTGGGGTGGAACTGCACGAACTCCATGTCCTGCAGCGCGAGACCCGCACGGGCCACCATGCCGCCGCCGTCGCCGGTGCAGGTGTGCGCCGAGGTGGCCGAGAAGTAGGCCCGGCCGTAGCCGCCGGTGGCCAGGACGACCATCTTGGCGTTGAAGATGTGGAAGGTGCCGTCGTCGAGCTTCCAGCAGACCACGCCCTGGCAGACGCCGTCATCGCTCATGATGAGGTCGATGGCGAAATACTCGATGTAGAACTCGGCGTTGTTCTTCAGCGACTGGCCGTAGAGCGTGTGCAGGATGGCGTGGCCGGTACGGTCGGCCGCGGCGCAGGTGCGCTGCACGGGCGGGCCTTCACCGAACTCGGTGGTGTGGCCGCCGAAGGGGCGCTGGTAGATCTTGCCTTCCTCGGTGCGCGAGAACGGCACGCCGTAGTGCTCGAGCTCGTAGACCGCAGCGGGGGCCGAACGCGCGAGGTATTCCATCGCGTCGGTGTCCCCGAGCCAGTCCGAGCCCTTGACGGTGTCGTACATGTGCCACTGCCAGTTGTCGGGGCCCATGTTGGACAGCGACGCGGCTATGCCGCCCTGTGCGGCGACGGTGTGCGAGCGGGTCGGGAAGACCTTGGTCACGCAGGCGGTGCGCAGGCCCTGCTCCGCCATGCCCAGCGTGGCGCGCAAGCCGGCGCCGCCGGCCCCCACGACCACGACGTCATAGGTATGCGTCTCGTATTCGTATGCAGCCATTTTCCTGGTCTTCCTGTCTCAGAGCGCGATCTTGACGAGCGCGAAAAGCCCGCAGGCGATCATGACGTAGCTGAAGCCGACGTAGGCCATGATCAGAAGCTTGCGGGTGGTGCCGGCGGTGTAATCCTCGATCATCACGCGCCCACCCTTGTGGAAGTGGATCATGCCGACGATCAGCACGAGCGCGGTGAGGATCGCGGGGAAGGGCCGCGACATGGTGGCCAGCGCCGCGTCGTAGCCGGAGCCGAGCGCGTTGCCGAAGATGAAGATCCAGGCCGGCATCATGAAGGCGAGCGCGACCGAGGACACGATCATGAACCAGTGGTGCTCTGCGCCGGTGTGGGCCGAGCCCTTGCCAACGGCGCGCTTGCGGTCGGTGATGTAACGCATCGTGACGTCCCCCTCAGAGCCAGATGATGATCACGGTCAGGATCGTCAGCACGACCGACCCGTAAACGCAGATCCAGCCGAGTTTTTCGGCGGTTTCGATGTCCAGCCCCTTGCCCGCGTCGAAGACGAGGTGACGGAGGCCGCCGAGGTAGTGGTACCAGATCGCCCAGAGCGAGCCGAACATGATCAGGTCGCCGACGAAGGAGGTGATCCACCATTCGGCGGTTTCGAAGTATTCGGGTCCCGCGGCGAGCGCGAGAAGCCACCAGATCAGCAGGAGCACCGCGACCATCATCGCGTTGCCGGTGATCCTGATCATCACAGAGGTCACTGCGGTGAGCTGGAGGCGGTAGTATTGAACGAACATGAAGGGGGAGAGCGGGCGCTCGATCCGTTTCGCTTCGGCCATGGCTAGTCCTTTCGGTTCCCTTGTGCTCGGGTTCTAGCGGGTTTTCTCCCCCTCTGTCACCAGACTGCACGCGCAGCGAGCGCGTTTTTTGCCCGCTTTTGGAAAAAATAGGCGGGATATGTGATCACACCCAAAAAGCTGTGATCACATTCTCGACGCTAACATTCTGCATCGCGGAAAACTGGGCGGGGACTTGATTCTGTGCAGGCCCGCACGGTGCGGACCCGGGGCTCACTCGGGGAAGCCCAGCCGCTTGAGCGCGAGGGCGCCCATGCTGCGGCGGGCGGGATCCGCCGAGTTAAGATCTCGGTGAATGCGGGACACGAGCCCGCTGAACTTGCGGCGTTTGACCAACGCGTCGATGGCTTCGGGGATCTTGCTCGCCGGCATCGCCAGGACGTCGCTCGTGCCGCTTGGGAGCGGAGTGCCAGACATCGGGGAACCTCTTCTGCAAAAAGGACGATTCTCTTTCACCACCCCGATTGTAAAGATCGGGAAACACTAACGCTAAAATTTAGTTAATGTTCCCCTGCGGCTTAGTGCGGCATGAGCGCCCAGTAATCGAGATCGAGCAGAACCTCGGGCAGGTACTTGCCGTCCTCGCCCCGCAGCGCGAAGGGCTCCCCGCCCTTGGTGGCCACCAGCCGCAGCCGGATCGCACCCACGCCCGGCGCCGGCGTGTCGGCCTTGTCGAGCACCTCGGTCCACGCCTTGACGGTATCGCCCGAGAAGCACGGGTTGGCATGGGCGCCGCCGTTCAGCCCCACGATCATCTGCGCGTTGGCAAGCCCGTTGAAGCTCAGCGCGCGGGCCATCGAGATCACGTGACCGCCGTAGATCAGCCGCTGGCCGTCGGGCCGGAACGTGGCGTCGAAATGCACCTTGGCGGTGTTCTGCCAGAGGCGCGTCGCCATCATGTGCTCGGCCTCCTCGATGGTGACGCCATCGACGTGGTCGATGGTCTCGCCCGGCTCGTAATCGCCCCAGCGGTGCGGCTCGCCCGCGAGGGTGAAATCGTAGTCCGAGAAATCCAGCCCCTCGGGGATCACCAGATCCTCGGGCGCCAGCACCGGCTTCAGCTCAGGCATCACCGTCTCGGGCGCCGGAGCGTCGAGATCCTTCTTCCGCACCATCACCCAGCGGCAATATTCCATCACGGTCTCGCCGTTCTGGTTGGTGCCGGTGGTGCGCACGTAGACCACCCCGGTCTTGCCGTTCGAGTTCTGCTTGAGCCCGATCACCTCGGAGGAGGACCGCAGCGTGTCGCCGGCGTAGACCGGCTTCAGCCAGCGCCCCTCGGCATAGCCGAGGTTCGCCACCGCGTTCAGCGACACGTCCGGCACGGTCTTGCCGAAGACCACGTGGAACGCCGCCAGATCGTCGAGCGGCGAGGCCGGCAAACCGCAGGCCCGGGCAAATTCGTCCGAAGAATAAAGAGCATGCCGCGCCGGGTAGAGCGCATGATAGAGCGCCCGCTCCCCGCCCGAGACGGTGCGCGGCACGGCGTGCTCGATCACCTGGCCGATGCTGTAATCCTCGAAGAACCTGCCCGGGTTGGTCTTGGCCATCACAGCTCTCCCAGCTTGAGGTCGGGGGTGTAGTCGCCCTCGGCCTCCTTCACCACGGCCTGCCCGCAGCGCATCACGCCGTTGGCGGCGTCGAAGGCGTAGGTGGGCTGACCGTAGAGCTCCCAGCCCTTGTTCAGCGCCGCCGTCACCTTGTGACAGAAGGCGGAGGTGTCGTCCTCGGAGAGAAAGCGGTAGATCTTCATTCTTTGCTCCAACAGGTTAGCCGAAGGTCGGGTAGCCGAGCCAGGTGTGGATGTAGCCGATCACGAAGAGCAGCAGCACGCTGATCGCCGCGAACATCGCGTCCTTGCCGATGCTGCCCTTCGCGGGCGGGGTCCAGCCGGGCTCGGTCCGGTTGATGACCATGATCTCGACGATGGCCCAGAGGCCCAGCCCGCCGAACAGCACGAAGGAGGGCACGTCGCCGTTCACCAGCAGGTGCGCCACCGCCCAGAGCAGGAAGCCCGTCAGCATCGGGTGACGCATCTTGTAGAAGAGCGCGCCCTTCTTCGGGCCCGGCGAGGTGAAATAGAGCGCCGCCAACATCAGCAGGTTGTTGATCCCGACCGTCGCCGGATGCCGCCCCCAGAAGAAGGCGCCTTCCGCCATGCGGTAGCCGAAGATCATCAGCAGGACCGACACCAGCAGCGCGAGCGCGATCGCCCCCTTGCCCTTGCCGCCCATCGCCGCCCGCTGCGCGGGGGCGAGTCGCTTGAACAGGTGCGCAGCCCACCACAGGGCGACGCCGAGAATGAGAAGGACCATGGGTATCTCCTTTGGTCGGACCTCTTTCCCGGCACAGTGCGATTATTCTGCCATGGCAGCAATGGCATCCGCTTTCGCGAGGATGCTTTGCGCGGTCGCCACGTGCAGGTTCTCGACGATCTTGCCATCGACGACCGCGACCCCCTGCCCCGCCTTCCCGGCGGCCTCGAAGGCCTCGATCTGGCGCTTGGCGAGGTCGATCTCGGCCTCGGTCGGGGCGAAGGCGGCGTTGGTGATCGCGACCTGCGCGGGGTGGATCAGGGTCTTGCCGTCGAAGCCCATGTCGCGGCCCTGGTCGCATTCCGCCTTGAGTCCCTCGTCGTCCTTGAAGGCGTTGTAGACGCCGTCGACGATGACGCAGCCCGTGGCCTTGGCAGCCAGCAGGCAGAGCCCGAGCGAGCTCTGCATCGGCAGCCGGTCGGCGCGGAAGCGCGAGTTCAGCTCCTTGGCGAGGTCGTTGGTGCCCATGACCATGCCCCAGAGCTGCTCGTGCGCGCCGATGGCGGCGGCGTTGAGGATGCCGCGCGGCGTCTCCATCATCGCCCAGAGCGGCTTGTCGGTGAGCTTCGCCAGCGCGTCGAGCTGTTCGGGGCTCTCGACCTTGGGCAGCAGGATGGCATCGCAATCCATGTCGTTGGCAGCGACCGCATCGTCCTTGCCCCAGTGGGTGTCGAGCCCGTTGATCCGAACGATCTTCGTGCGCTTGCCGTAACCGCCCTGGCGCAGCGCCGCGGCGAGGGTCTCGCGCGCGGCCTCCTTCTCTCCGGGCGACACCGCGTCCTCGAGATCGAAGATGATCGCATCGACCGGAAGTGTCCGGGCCTTGTCCAGAGCACGGTCCTTGGAGCCCGGAATATAGAGCACCGAGCGGTAGGGGCGCATCGTGAGGTCCATGTTTCTCCTCCCTCTCGAAGAAATAATGTTGCGTGGTAGAGGCCAGTTTTTTGCGAAAAGTGCAAGAGGATTTGTGCCGCGACGCAGAAAAAAGCACCGCATTTGAACTGTTGCGCCCTGGCAGGGGGGACCGCGCGGGTCCGTTAACCTTTCCTTGGACATTGTTCCGCAGGCTCGGAACAGGCGGCGGAAACGGTCCCCGCCGCGGGAGCGAAGCCAACCGAAGCCGAGGGCAAGACAGGCACGGGACGCGGACGAAGAGCCGCCCGGCCCGGCGCCATAGCCGAAAGGGCAAAGCGATGAATGCGATGAATGCGATGAAAGCAGTTATGACAGTCGTGGCGGCCGTGATCGCGGCGGTCTCCGCCGGAACGGCCCGCGCTCAGACCCCCGCCTGCGCCCCGCGCGACCAGGTGGTCGAGAAGCTGGCCACGAAATACGGCGAGACCCGCCGGAGCATCGGGCTCGGCAGCAACAACGCGATGATGGAGGTCTTCGCCTCGGGCGAAACCGGCACCTGGACGATCACCGTGACCTCCGCCGCGGGCGTCACCTGCCTCGTCGCCAGCGGACAGGCGTTCGAGACCCTCGCCGAGGCGCTGCCGAAGCCGGAAAGCGACGCGTGACGCGCGGCCGCCCGATCCGTCCGAGAATCGAAGGACTCGCGCCTGACTGCCATTTTTGGCGGCAAACCCGGCCCCCTCACGTGGCGATTTACACACTCTGGGCGGGCGCGACCGTTCGTATGCTAACCTATCGTTTTCCTTGTCTTTAGCGCCATCATTTCAGAATCGCTCCGCGCCATGCGCCGCCCGGGCCTCCCGCAGCACCCTTGCACCTGTGCAGGCAAACCCTTACGCAAGCGGCGGAATTGTCAAATGGAGCGGAGATTAGATCCATGGCCAGACCCAAGATCGCCCTCATCGGCGCGGGACAGATCGGCGGCACGCTTGCCCACCTCGCAGCCCTGAAGGAACTGGGTGACGTCGTTCTCTTCGACATCGCCGAAGGCACCCCCGAGGGCAAGGCGCTCGACATCGCCGAGTCCGGCCCCTCGGAAGGCTTCGACGCCACGCTGAAGGGCACGCAGGACTACGCCGACATCGCCGGCGCCGACGTCTGCATCGTGACGGCCGGTGTGCCGCGCAAGCCCGGCATGAGCCGCGACGACCTGCTCGGCATCAACCTCAAGGTCATGAAATCCGTCGGTGAAGGCATCCGCGACAACGCTCCGGATGCCTTTGTCATCTGCATCACCAACCCGCTCGACGCGATGGTCTGGGCCCTGCAGAAATTCTCGGGCCTGCCCGCGAACAAGGTCTGCGGCATGGCAGGCGTGCTCGACTCGGCCCGCTTCCGTCACTTCCTCGCGACCGAGTTCAACGTGTCGATGAAGGACGTCACCGCCTTCGTGCTCGGCGGCCACGGCGACACCATGGTGCCGTCGGTCCGTTACTCGACCGTCGCCGGCGTTCCGCTGCCGGACCTCGTCGAAATGGGCTGGACCACGCAGGAGAAGCTGGACGCCATCGTGCAGCGCACCCGTGACGGCGGCGCCGAGATCGTTGGCCTGCTGAAGACCGGCTCGGCCTTCTACGCGCCCGCGACCTCGGCCATCGAGATGGCGGAGGCCTATCTCAAGGACCAGAAGCGCGTCCTGCCCTGCGCCGCCTACTGCGACGGCGACCTCGGCGTGTCCGACATGTACGTGGGCGTGCCCACCGTGATCGGCGCCGGTGGCATCGAGAAGATCATGAACATCAAGCTCAACAAGGAAGAGCAGGAGATGTTCGACACCTCGGTCAAGGCCGTGAAGGGCCTCGTCGAGGCGTGCAAGGGCATCGACAGCTCGCTCGCGTAAGACATTTCGCCGGGGCGTGGTTCAGCGCCCCGGCACCCCCCGGATCAGTCCGGCAAGGTCCTCGGGACCGGTATAGCGCTTCGAGCCGCCAAAGACCGGCGACTGCTCCAGCGTCCCTCCCTTCAGAAGCCGCTTGTAATGCTCCGAGCCATCCGCGTGCTGTCCGCGCTGCGCGATGTACTCGACCCCCTTGCGCCCGCGCGTGAGCGGGTAATGCAGGAAGGCGGCGATGCTCTCGGAACAGCGGAGCGCCGTGTCGGCCTTGTGCGGGCCGCCGGCAAACCGCATCCCCCGCTTCCAGCGCAGCAGCCCGAGCTTGGTGCAGTTGAGCGACCCGCTGAAGAGCTTGCGCGACACCTTCCGCCCGAGCCAGCCCGCATCGGCGTTCACCGGCCGGTCGAGCCCGAAGCGGTTGCGCACCACCCAGGTCGCGAGCGGCCCCGCCCCCTTGGGCTTGGGGTAGAACAGCCGGTGCCGCGCGCCGCCGTTGAAGATGACCGGCGGCGACGGGTGCTTGGCCAGAACCTTGGGCGTGACCGGCCGCATGATGTAGCCATCGGGAAAGCCCGCGGGCGCGTCGAAGAACGGAAAGCACTCGGCGAGGCTGCGGCCGCTGCCATCGGGATAGACGTGGTCGGACAGCGGCAGGTCGCCATACATGTCGATCATCAGCGTCAGCACCACCTCGGCGCCTTCGGCATCGAGCTCGGAGAGGTACGACCCGATCTCGCGCCCCGGCATCCCCGGGTAGACGAAATGCTCGTCGAGATCCGGCACGAGGCTCCAGCGGCCGGTGCAGAGCGCGTCCATGATCTCGCCGCGCCACTCCGCCTTGTCGGTGCCGAAATGCGAGTCCGGCTTCGGATGGAACACCGTGACGTCAGGCTGGGCCGCGAGGAACTCGGAGGTGCCGTCGGTCGAACGGTCGTCGACGATGAGGAAGGTCGGGCGGCAGATCCGGCGGTAGTGATCGAGGAAGTCGGCGAGGATGTTGACCTCGTTATGGGCCAAGGCGACCACCGGAAGCGCCGTTGCATCGTGCCGGTCCTCGCCGTATCTCACCAGTCTCTGCACGTCTCGAGCCTCCGTTCATCGCGGTTTCCACCTCGATACCGCGCCCGGCCCGAGCTCACAATCGCCAACCGGACAGGCAGTTCGGCGTGATTCTGCCCGTCACGCGCTAACATCGGCGGGGTCTGCCGGAATTTGTGATCACAGCGCTAAAACGTGTGATCACAAAGCGAAAAAATTGCTCGCAATTCGCCGGGTCCGGCAATATTTCGACTGACGCAGGCCGATATGCATGGGTATACCGGCACCGAAATCGCAGCAAGACGGGAAGATTCTTTCATGAACATCCATGAATATCAGGCGAAGGCGCTTCTGCGCGACTATGGCTGCCCGGTCTCCGACGGCCGTATCGTGCTGACTGCCAACGACGCCAAGACCGCCGCGGGCGAGCTCGACGGCCCGCTCTGGGTGGTCAAGGCGCAGATCCACGCAGGTGGTCGCGGCAAGGGCTCCTTCAAGGAATCCGAGGCTGGCGAAAAGGGCGGCGTGCGCCTTGCCAAGTCGGTCGAAGAGGCCGCCGAGGAAGCCAACCGGATGCTTGGCCACACGCTGGTGACGCACCAGACCGGTCCGGCAGGCAAGCAGGTCAACCGCATCTACATCGAGGACGGCTCGGACATCACCTCCGAATTCTACCTCGCCCTGCTCGTCGACCGCGTCACCTCGCGCGTGTCCATCGTCTGCTCGACCGAGGGCGGCATGGACATCGAGGAAGTGGCAGCCTCGACCCCCGAGAAGATCCTGTCGTTCTCCATCGACCCCGCCGTCGGCTATCAGGGCTTCCACGGCCGTCGCGTCGCCTTCGCGCTCGGGCTGTCCGGCAAGCAGATCCGCCAGTGCACCAACCTCCTCGCGAACCTCTACCGGATGTTTGTCGAGAAGGACATGGAGATGCTCGAGATCAACCCGCTGATCGTCACCACCGACGGCGACCTCAAGTGCCTCGACTGCAAGGCCGGCTTCGACGGCAACGCGCTCTACCGCCACCCCGACATCGTCGGCCTGCGCGACGAGACCGAGGAAGACCCCAAGGAACTCGCCGCCTCGCAGCACGACCTGAACTACATCGCGCTCGACGGTGAGATCGGCTGCATGGTGAACGGCGCAGGCCTTGCCATGGCAACCATGGACATCATCAAGCTCTACGGTGCAGAGCCCGCCAACTTCCTCGACGTGGGCGGCGGCGCAACCAAGGAGAAGGTGACCGAAGCCTTCAAGATCATCACCTCGGACCCGAACGTGAAGGGCATCCTGGTGAACATCTTCGGCGGCATCATGCGCTGCGACGTGATCGCAGAGGGCGTGCTCGCCGCGGTGAAGGAAGTCGGTCTGCAGGTTCCGCTGGTCGTGCGTCTCGAAGGCACCAACGTGGATCTCGGCAAGGAGATCATCGCGAACTCCGGTCTGAACGTGATCGCCGCCGACAACCTCAGCGATGGCGCCGAGAAGATCGTGAAGGCCGTGAAGGGCTGATCCGGGTGCGGTCGATGCAGCATATCACCGACAGCGTGGAACGTTCCGCGCGCGTGGCGTGTTCCCCCAGCAAAGGAGGACTCCGTCATGTCGATCAAGCTGCCCGGCCGCAACACCCTGCCCACCGTCTCCGCGAAGCCGCTTCCGGCACGTCGCGACCGGCTTCTGCCGGTGGCCTATGCCGGCGGGATGCTCGCGATCGGAGCGGCTCTGCTGGTCGCCAAGCCGAAGTTCGGGCACGTTCCGCAGCCCAACCGCATGGGGGACGGACCGCGGCTCAGCCGCTGGCGCCGTGCCGCGCAGCGCGGTCGGGATGGCGTGCAGACCTTCGCGCCGTCCAACGTGACGGACTCCATCGGGCGTTCGCTCATGCTGGGGGGCGTTGCGCTCCTGCTGGCGCGGGCGCTGGACGAGATCGCGGGACGCGACGGGCAGTAACCGGCCCCCTTCCCTTCACCGAACACAGCGGACAGCGCGCGCCCTTGGGCCGTGTGCTGTCTTTCCGTATCACCGGCCCGCGTCCCGCGGCGCCGTCTCAAAACGCGCGCCGCGCTTTCGCGGCCAACTAGGGAGAACGCCAACCATGGCAGTCCTCGTCGACGCAAACACCAAAGTCATCTGTCAGGGCTTCACCGGCTCGCAGGGCACCTTCCACTCCGAGCAGGCCATCGCCTACGGCACCAAGATGGTCGGCGGCGTGACCCCGGGCAAGGGTGGCCAGGACCACCTCGGCCTGCCCGTCTTCAACTCGGTCCACGAGGCGGTGCACGTGACCGGCGCCAACGCCTCGGTCATCTACGTGCCGCCGCCCTTCGCGGCCGACTCGATCCTCGAGGCCATCGACGCCGAGATCCCGCTGATCGTCTGCATCACCGAGGGCATCCCGGTTCTCGACATGATGAAGGTCAAGCGCGCCCTGATCGACAGCTCCTCGCGCCTGATCGGCCCGAACTGCCCGGGCGTCATCACCCCGGACGCCTGCAAGATCGGCATCATGCCCGGCCACATCCACAAGCGCGGCAAGGTGGGCGTCGTGTCCCGCTCGGGCACGCTGACCTATGAAGCCGTGAAGCAGACCACCGACCTCGGCCTCGGCCAGTCCTCGGCCGTCGGCATCGGCGGTGACCCGATCAAGGGCACCGAGCACATCGACGTGCTCGACATGTTCCTCGACGATCCGGAAACCGAAGCGATCATCATGATCGGTGAAATCGGCGGTTCCGCCGAGGAAGAGGCCGCGGCCTTCATCGCCGAGCAGAAGAAGAAGGGCCGCTGGAAGCCCATCGCAGGCTTCATCGCCGGCCGCACCGCTCCTCCGGGCCGCCGCATGGGCCACGCAGGCGCCATCGTCGCCGGCGGCAAGGGCGACGCGGAATCCAAGATCGAAGCCATGAAGTCCGCGGGCATCGTGGTTGCCGACAGCCCCGCCACCCTCGGCGAGGCCGTGATGGCCGCGATCAAGGGCTGAGCTATCTTCGTCCGCGGCGGGCAGTCCCGTCCGCCGCGGACACGAAATCGTGGACGGGCCGGGACTTGCCTTGCCCGCCGCGACACGGAAGTGGAGCATCACGAAAAGGACCCTGCCGACGAGGTCCCTTTCCTGCTGCTTCACCGATCGGTCAGAAAGGAAGACGCGCGATGACGGATCAAAGCCCCAACGACCAGTTCCACGCCTCCAGCTTCATGCAGGGGGCGAACGCGGAATATCTTGAACAGATGTACGCCCGCTACGCCAACGACCCGAATGCGGTCGACGAAGCGTGGGCCGAGTTCTTCAAGGCTCTCGGCGACGACGAGACCAGCGTCAAGAAAGAGGCGCAGGGCGCCTCGTGGGATCGTGCCGACTGGCCGCCCGCTCCGCAGGATGATCTGACCGCCGCCCTCACCGGCGAGTGGCCGATGCCCGCGATGCCCACCGAAGCCAAGGGCGCCGGCAAGAAGATCGCCGCAAAGGCCGCCGAAAAGGGCGTCTCGGTCACCGACGATCAGGTCAAGCGCGCCGTGCTCGACTCGATCCGCGCACTGATGATCATCCGCGCGCACCGCATCCGCGGCCACCTTGCCGCCGATCTCGACCCGCTGGGCCTGCACGGCCGCGACGCGCACCCCGAGCTGGACCCCAAGGCCTACGGCTTCACCGAAGCTGACATGGACCGCCCGATCTTCATCGACAACGTGCTCGGCCTGCAGGTCGCGTCGCTGCGCGAGATCATGGGCGTGCTCAAGCGCACCTATTGCGGCACCTTCGCCCTCCAGTACATGCACATCTCGGATCCCGAGCAGTCGGCATGGCTCAAGGAGCGCATCGAGGGCTACGGCAAGGAAGTGAAGTTCACCCGCGAGGGACGCCGCGCCATCCTCAACAAGATGGTCGAGGCCGAGGGCTTCGAGAAGTTCCTCCATGTGAAGTACATGGGCACCAAGCGCTTCGGCCTCGACGGCGGTGAATCGCTGATCCCGGCCATGGAGCAGATCATCAAGCGCGGCGGCAGCCTCGGCATCAAGGAGATCGTCTTCGGCATGCCGCACCGTGGCCGCCTGTCGGTGCTCGCCAACGTGCTGCAGAAGCCCTACCGCGCGATCTTCAACGAATTCCAGGGCGGCTCGTTCAAGCCCGAGGACGTGGACGGCTCCGGCGACGTGAAATACCACCTCGGCGCCTCCTCGGACCGCGAGTTCGACGGCAACAAGGTGCACCTGTCGCTGACCGCCAACCCCTCGCACCTCGAAGCGGTAAACCCGGTGGTGCTCGGCAAGGTCCGCGCCAAGCAGGACCAGTTGAACGACGTCGAGCGGAGGCAGGTGCTTCCGATCCTGCTGCACGGCGACGCGGCCTTCGCGGGCCAGGGCGTCGTGGCCGAGTGCTTCGCGCTTTCCGGCCTGCGCGGCCACCGCACCGGCGGCACCATCCACATCGTGGTGAACAACCAGATCGGCTTCACCACCGCGCCGCACTTCTCGCGCTCGTCGCCCTACCCCACCGACAACGCCCTGGTGGTCGAGGCACCGATCTTCCACGTCAACGGGGACGACCCCGAGGCCGTGGTCCACGCCGCCAAGGTCGCGACCGAGTTCCGCCAGAAGTTCGGCAAGGACGTGGTCATCGACATGTTCTGCTATCGTCGCTTCGGTCACAACGAAGGTGACGAGCCGATGTTCACCAACCCGGTGATGTACAAGCAGATCAAGAGCCACAAGACCACGCTCACGCTCTACACGGATCGTCTCGTCAAGGACGGCCTGATCCCCGAGGGCGAGATCGAGGACATGAAGGCGGCGTTCCAGGCCCACCTCAACGAAGAGTTCGAGGCCGGCAAGACCTACAAGCCGAACAAGGCAGACTGGCTCGACGGCCGCTGGTCGCATCTCGACGCGCAGAAGGAAGGCAACTACCAGCGCGGCGAAACGGCGATCAAGCCCGAGACCCTGGCCGAGATCGGCAAGGGCCTGACCACCACGCCCGAAGGCTTCCCGCTGCACAAGACCATCGGCCGCTTCCTCGAAGCGCGCACCAAGATGTTCGAGACCGGCCAGGGCTTCGACTGGGCGACGGGGGAGGCACTCGCCTTCGGCTCGCTGCTGACCGAGGGCTACCCGGTGCGTCTCGCGGGACAGGACTCGACCCGCGGCACCTTCTCGCAGCGCCACTCCGGCCTCGTGAACCAGGATGACGAAGAGCGCTACTACCCGCTCAACCACATCCGCGAAGGTCAGGCCCGCTACGAGGTCATCGACTCGGCCCTGTCGGAATACGCGGTCTGCGGCTTCGAATACGGCTACTCGCTGGCCGAGCCCAACGCGCTGACGCTCTGGGAAGCCCAGTTCGGCGACTTCGCCAACGGCGCGCAGATCATGTTCGACCAGTTCATCTCGTCGGGTGAATCCAAGTGGCTGCGGATGTCGGGCCTCGTCTGCCTGCTGCCGCACGGCTACGAGGGCCAGGGGCCGGAGCACTCCTCCGCCCGCCTGGAGCGCTTCCTGCAGATGTGCGGTCAGGACAACTGGATCGTCGCCAACTGCTCGACGCCGGCGAACTACTTCCACATCCTGCGCCGACAGCTGCACCGCAGCTACCGCAAGCCGCTCATCATGATGACGCCGAAGTCGCTTCTGCGTCACAAGCTGGCGGTCTCGACGGCGGCGGACTTCACCACCGGGTCCAGCTTCCACCGCGTCCTCTGGGACAGCGCGCAATCCGGCGAGAGTCAGACCCAGCTGAAGCCCGACGACGAGATCAAGCGCGTGGTGATGTGCTCGGGCAAGGTCTACTACGACCTGCTGGAAGAGCGCGATGCGCGCGGGCTGGACGACGTCTACCTGCTGCGGGTCGAGCAGTTCTACCCCTTCCCGGCGCTGTCGCTGGTGAAGGAGCTGGAACGCTTCAAGGGCGCCGAGATGATCTGGTGCCAGGAAGAGCCCAAGAACCAGGGTGCCTGGACCTTCATCGAACCCAACATCGAATGGGTGCTGGGCCGCATCGACGCGACCCACCAGCGGCCGCGCTACGTCGGCCGCGCCACCTCGGCCTCGCCCGCGACGGGTCTGGCCAGCCAGCACAAGGCACAACAAGAGGCGCTCGTGAACGAGGCGCTGACCATCGAAGGGAACTGACACAATGACGACCGAAGTGCGCGTCCCCACGCTCGGGGAATCCGTGACCGAGGCAACGGTGGCCACCTGGTTCAAGAAACCGGGCGACGCCGTGGCCGTGGACGAGATGCTGTGCGAGCTTGAGACCGACAAGGTGACCGTCGAGGTGCCCTCCCCCGTGGAAGGCGTCCTCGAGGACATCGTCGCGAAGGAAGGCGATACCGTGGGCGTGGACGCGCTGCTGGCCAACATCGCGCCCGCTGGCGAAGCCGGCTCGACCACCGTCGAAGAGCGCCCCTCGGCCGCCAAGCCCGCCGCCCCCTCGGGCGACGCGGCCCCGGTCGACGTGATGGTGCCGACGCTGGGTGAATCGGTGACCGAAGCCACCGTCTCGACCTGGTTCAAGAAGGTCGGCGACAGCGTCCAGCAGGACGAGATGCTCTGCGAGCTCGAGACCGACAAGGTCTCGGTCGAGGTCCCCGCGCCCGCATCCGGCACGCTGACCGAGATCCTCGCCCCCGAGGGCTCGACCGTGGAAGCCGGCGGCAAGCTCGCCGTGCTCTCGGGCGGTTCCGGCGCCGCCGCCCCGGCCGCGGCCCCCGCCGATGCCGCACCTGCCGCCTCCTCGGGCAGCAAGGACGTGGAAGACGCGCCCTCGGCCAAGAAGGCCATGGCGGAAGCCGGGCTCGACCCGAAATCCGTGCCGGGCACCGGCAAGGACGGCCGCGTCATGAAGGAAGACGTGACCGCCGCGATCGCCGCCGCCAAGTCCGCGCCCGCCGCGGCCAGCGCCCCGGCAGCGGCCGCCCGCGCGCCGAGCCCGGCCGAGGACGCCGCCCGCGAGGAGCGGGTCAAGATGACCCGCCTGCGCCAGACCATCGCGCGCCGCCTGAAGGACGCGCAGAACACCGCGGCCATGCTCACCACCTACAACGAGGTGGACATGACCGAGACCATGGCCCTGCGCAGCCAGTACAAGGAGCTGTTCGAGAAGAAGCACGGCGTGCGCCTCGGCTTCATGTCCTTCTTCACCAAGGCCTGCGTGCACGCGCTGAAGGAAGTCCCCGAGGTCAACGCCGAGATCGACGGCACCGACGTGGTCTACAAGAACTTCGTGCACATGGGCATCGCCGCCGGCACGCCCCAGGGCCTCGTGGTTCCGGTCATCCGCGACGTGGACAACAAGTCCTTCGCCGAGATCGAGGGCGAGATCGCCGAGAAGGGCAAGCGCGCCCGTGACGGCAAGCTCTCGATGGCCGAGATGCAGGGCGGTACCTTCACCATCTCCAACGGCGGTGTCTACGGCTCGCTGATGTCCTCGCCGATCCTGAACCCCCCGCAGTCGGGCATCCTCGGCATGCACAAGATCCAGGACCGTCCGATGGTCGTGAACGGCAAGATCGAGATCCGCCCGATGATGTACCTCGCGCTGAGCTACGATCACCGCATCGTCGACGGCAAGGGCGCCGTGACCTTCCTCGTCCGCGTCAAGGAAGCGCTCGAGGATCCGCGCCGCCTGCTGATGGATCTCTGACGAATTAGCGGCTCTGCCCACGTCACTTTCGTGGGGAGAGCCGTACCTCACGAGGGCGAAAGCCGAATGGACAAACTCAGGCCCCTAATCGCGATTGCTTTCAGCGAACATCGTCATTCGTGGAAGGACGCTGACGCTGATTTTTTCGAGCGGGCTCAAACCGCAAAGAAAGAGAGACGACCACTAGAACCTGAGACGCTTCGTAACCTTGCCACGGTATACAAAGTTTCCCGTGGCCTCAGGAAAGGCAAAGAAGCTGAATACTCCCGCCTGATTTTCGAGAGAACCAGAAGCGGCTGGCCGACGGGACTTCCAGAACGGCTCGAATTGCTGAAGAGGATCGTCAACGAAGCTTCGGAAGGCACGGATCCTTTGACGAACGGTTCGCAAGCTTCATTGGCGTCAAAGGCTATTTGGTTTTTCTATCCGGAAAGATGGTTCCTGTATGATCGGTTCGTGTCTGCTGCGCTACGCATTCAGGGAGCCGGTACCCTGGACCGCGCTTGCTGCTTTGAAGGGCAAATCGCAGAACTTTGCGACAGCAAGTTCTTGCAAGATTTGAAATCAAACCTTGAGAAACATGCGCCGCAGCTTCACGCAGAGCGAGTCATCGATAAGTTCCTTATGTTCATTGGGATGTCGCTGTTCAGCTGTTCCGATCCAGCCACTGGAGTGGCCAAGGGCGCTTGGAGGAGGCCGGATGAATCCGACTATGCATTCGCCGACGATGTCTATGCTCTTTTCGAGAGCTCTGAATTAGTTGCTAGGTTGAGAGCCCTCTCGCTCCCCTGAGGGTAATGGTCCAGCAAGTTCCCACCCGTCATCCACGGCTACTATGATCGGAGACCACCGCATGAACCAGCTCCTTCTCCGCTACACCAGCTTCGACGCCGGCCACTTCGACGGCGACGCCGAGAACCGCGGCAACGCCGGGCTCACCCTGCTGCAACGCTGGCAGGAGAGCGACGGCGCCGCCACCTGGCTGCTCTTCAGCGTCAACGATGCCGGCAAGGCCACGTCCTGGCTGAGCCAGGCCGACTCGCTGGGCCACGCCCCTGCTGAGGCCCATTTCCTGAGGACCGCATGACCCCGGAACTCGCCGCCCTCGCCGCCACGGCCTTCATCCACCTCGCCGCCGTGCTCTGGTCGCAGCGGGCGCTCGAGGCCGATGTGGGGCGCGACGGCAACACCGGCCCCCGCGACGGGGTCGAGGCCCGCCTCTCCGCGCACACGCTCCGCCTGCGCCGCGCGCTGGCCAACCACACCGAGAACATCGGCCTCTTCATCATCGCCGTGGTGCTGGTTCAGTTCACCCAGAGCAACGGCTGGCTCACCGCCATCGCCGCCTGGGTCTTCGTCGTCGCCCGCGCCCTCTACCTGCCCGCCTACGCCTTCGGCTGGGTGCCGTGGCGGTCGCTGATCTTCTCGGCGGGCCTCGTCTCCTGCTTCGTCATGATCCTCGCGAGCCTGCTCTTACCATGACCCCGGAACTCACCGCCCTTACCCTCGCCGCGCTCCTGCAGGTCCTGCAGATGATGCTGTTCTCGGTCCTCGCGCAGAAGCAGGTGGGCAGCAAGTACGCCGCCTCGCCGCGCGACAGCAGCCGAGAACTCACCGGCCTCGCCGGCCGCGCGCAACGGGCGATGAACAACCACTTCGAAGGGCTGATCCTGTTCGGCATCGCCACCATGGTGGTGACCTACGCCGACAAGAGCAGCGCGCTCACCGTGATCCCGGCGCTGCTCTACCTCGGCGCCCGCGTGCTCTACCTCCCCGCCTACCTGCTCGGCTGGGCGCCCTGGCGCTCGCTGATCTGGGCGGTCGGGCTGTTCTCGACCGTCGTCATGCTGGTGGCGGCGCTCCTGTGACCTTCATCTTGCCAGATAAACTCCGGGGGTGAGGCGCGGCACGCGCCGAGGGGGCAGCGCCCCCTCCCCCTCCGAACCGACAACAGAAAGGACAAACGAAATGGCACAATACGACGTCATCGTCATCGGCGCGGGTCCCGGCGGCTACGTCGCCGCCATCCGCTGCGCCCAGCTCGGCCTCAAGACCGCCTGCGTCGAGGGCCGCGAGACCCTCGGCGGCACCTGCCTGAACGTGGGCTGCATCCCCTCCAAGGCGCTGCTGCACGCCAGCCACCAGCTGCACGAGGCCGAGCACAACTTCGCGGCCATGGGCCTCAAGGGCAAGGCGCCCACCGTCGACTGGAAGCAGATGCTCTCCTACAAGGACGACGTCATCGGCCAGAACACCAAGGGCATCGAGTTCCTCTTCAAGAAGAACAAGATCGACTGGATCAAGGGCTGGGCCAGCATCCCCGAAGCCGGCAAGGTCAAGGTCGGTGACGAGACCCACGACGCCAAGAACATCATCATTGCCTCCGGTTCCGTGCCCTCGTCGGTGCCCGGTGCCGACGTCGAGATCGACGAGAAGGTCGTCGTGACCTCGACCGGCGCGCTCGAGCTGCCCAAGGTGCCGAAGAAGATGATCGTCATCGGTGCCGGCGTCATCGGGCTCGAGATGGGCTCGGTCTACGCGCGCCTCGGCGCCGAGGTCGAGGTGATCGAGTATCTCGACGCCATCACCCCCGGCATGGACGCCGAGGTGCAGCGCAGCCTGCAGAAGCTGCTGTCAAAGCAGGGCCTCAAGTTCACCCTCGGCGCCGCGGTGTCGAAGGTCGAGACCAAGGGCGGCAAGGCCACGGTCACCTACAAGCTGCGCAAGGACGACAGCGAGCAGTCGGCCGAGGCCGACGTGGTGCTCGTCGCGACCGGCCGCAAGCCCTACACCGACGGGCTGGGCCTCGACGCGCTCGGCATCGCCACCACAGACCGCGGCCAGATCAAGACCGACAGCCACTGGCAGACCAGCGTCAAGGGCATCTACGCCATCGGCGACGCGATCACCGGCCCGATGCTGGCCCACAAGGCCGAGGACGAGGGCATGGCCTGCGCCGAGGTCATCGCCGGCAAGCATGGCCACGTGAACTACGGCGTCATCCCCGGCGTAATCTACACCTGGCCCGAGGTCGCCTCGGTCGGCGCCACCGAGCAGGAGCTCAAGAACGAGGGCCGCGCTTACAAGGTCGGCAAGTTCTCCTTCATGGGCAACGGCCGCGCCAAGGCGGTCTTCGCGGGCGAAGGCTTCGTGAAGATCCTCGCGGACAAGGAAACCGACCGCATCCTCGGCTGCCACATCATCGGCCCGTCGGCCGGCGACCTGATCCACGAGGTCTGCGTGGCGATGGAATACGGCGGCTCGGCCGAAGACCTGGCGCTGACCTGCCACGCCCACCCGACCTTCTCGGAAGCGGTGCGCGAGGCGGCTCTGGCCTGCGGCGACGGCCCGATCCACTCCTGATCCCGACGCTCCGGCCCCGTGGCTGGAGCGTCCGGCAAAGAATGGGCGCCCGCACCATGCGGGGGCCCTCTTCGTTTCGGCGATCACGCCCGCCTCGCTCGCGATCCGGGCGTTTCCGCTCACGGTGTCGCGCTCGCCGCTTCGGTCGTTTTCAGGGCGCGACGTTCAGGAACGGGTACTGGCTCAGCGCATCGGGGAAGACGGTCTGGCTGGTCAGCACGGTCTTCTCGTCGACCTAGTAAGGGCCCTCGGGCATCACCACGCGCACGGTCGGCGTCAGCAGACCTGCCGATTGCGCCTTCGCGCGCGCCTGCTGGTAGGCGCCGACACCGGCGGCACCCACGGGAGAGGCGGCAAACCCGGCGAGCAGCGCGCCGCGGGTGGTGAGGACGGGATCCCCGGGCATGGTGTCTCGCGAGTTCCTTGACGTCAGGAGCTCAACCCGCCCGGCCGGCGGTTCCGTTTCCGGAACCTGTCACGGCGGTGTGAGGGTCACCAGAGCGTCTGCTTGGCCCGCTCGGGGTAGGCGCGATCCCACGCCCCTGCCTCGATCTCGCCGCTGGTCATCTCGTCGAGGATCTCGCCCAGAGACGGGGTCTCGGCGCTGTCGTCGCGGCCCCAGAGGCCCGAGCGCAGCAACGCCTTGGGGCATTGCGCGTAGACCTCGGCGATCTCGATCACCGCGACCGTGGCGGGCAGCATGTTCTTGCGCGCGAAACGGCCGCGCAGGTCCTCGTCGTCGGTCAGCCACGCCTTGCCGTTCACCCGCACGACAGAGTTGTCGCCGGGCACCATGAACATCAGCGAGATGCGCCCGTCGGTGACGAGGTTGCGCAGGCTGTCGAGGCGGTTGTTGCCGCGCCAGTCGGGCAGCGCCAGCGTGCCGGGGTCGAGCTCGAGCACCACCGGGCCGTCGTCGCCGCGCGGCGTGCCATCGGTGCCGTTGGGGCCCACGGTCGAGACGACGCAGAAGCGCGAGGCGGCGATCCACTTGCGATAGGCGGGCGTGAGCCGCCCCGCGACCTTGCGCAGCGACGCCTCGGACGGCGTCCCGTACAGCGCCTCGAGCGCCGCGATGTCCTCAATCCTTCGCATGCTGCATGGCCTCCTCGTAAAGCCGGTCGCTGGCGGTTTCGATCTCCCGTTCCAGCTGGCCGAGGAATGCGTCCTTCGACAGGCCGGGTTCGATCACGGGCAGGAATTCGACCACGGCGAGCCCGGGCTTGCGGTAGATGCCCTTGCGCGGCCAGAACACGCCGACGTTGGTGGCCGCGGGCACGCAGGGCTGCCCGGACTGGCGGTAGAGCAGCGCCGCGCCCACCTTGTAGGGCATCTTCACCTGCGGGGCGACGCGCGTTCCCTGCGGGTAGATGATCAGCTGCCCGGGCTCGGCGGCGCCCTGCGACACGTCCCTGAGCATCTTGGCGATGGCCGCCCCGCGCTTGCCGCGGTCGACCGGCACGCAGCCGATCCGCAGCGCGTACTGGCCGAGGACCGGCGCCCAGAGCAGCTCGCGCTTCATGATGAACTTGGCTGCGGGCACCGCGCTGAAGATCATGATGATGTCGAGGAAGCTCTGGTGCTTGGCGGCGACGATCACCTCCTCCGTCGGCGGCGTGCCCCGGACCTCGGTCCGCAGCCCCACCATCCAGGCGGCGCACCAGCGCGTCCAGCGGCACCAGGTGACGCAGGCGACCCGCGCTCCGTGGGTCGACAGCATCGCCCACGGGAAGAACAGGATGCCGATCACCGCCATGCCACCGTACATCGCGACGAGAAACACCAGCGAGCGCAGCCACTGGATCGCGTAGCCCATCAGCTCAATCCTCCGAGTACGCGGCGCGCGGCCACCGCGGTTGCGACGAAGGCCACCGCCGCGGCCAGCGGCGGGACCAGAAGCGGCACCACCCAGTGCCAGCCCCGGAAGCCGAGCCCGGTCAGGAAGCCCGCGGTTTCGCCCGCGGGGGGCATCAGCAGCACCGCCCCGATGCCCAGCACCGTCCCCGCCGCGGCGCCCGAAAGCGCGCGCAGGGTGAAGCGCCGCACGAAGGCGCGGGCGATGTAGGCGTCGGTGGCGCCCACGAGGCGCAGCACCGCGATCACCTGCGCGTTGGCCGCCAGCGCCGCGTTGGCGGCCAGCGTCACCATGGCGCCCACGGTGGCGGCGATCATCAGCGCCGAGGCCCAGCCCAGCAGCCGCAGCCGCGAGGCCGCCGCGATCAGCGGCTTGCGCCAGCGCGCGTGGTCGTCGAGCACCGCGCCGGGCACCTCGGCCTGCAGGCGCAGGCGGAGCCCGTCGGGGTCGTAGCCCTCGGGCGTTTCCAGCACCTCGATGAGCTGCGGCACGGGCAGCTGCGCCACCGGCAGGTCAGGCCCGAACCACGGCTCGAGCAGCGCCTGCTGCTCGGCCTCGCTCAGGGCGCGGGCCGAGGCGACACCGGGGGTCTGCTGCAGCAGCCGCAGCGCGGTGGCGGTCTGCGCCGCCATCTGCCCGTCGGGCGCCGAGATCCGCACCGTCGAGGCCCTTGCCAGTTCGTCGCCCCAGCTCGTGGCCAGCCGTCCCGCCGCCAGCGACAGCGCCAGCGCGAAGACCGCGAGAAAGGCCATGGCGGCGGCGGCGAAGAGCGTCAGCCGCGCGGTGAAACCGGTGGGCGGCACCACCCGGTCGGCAGCCTTGTCGCCGCGGCCGAGCGCGAACAGCGTTTGCAGCGTTGCCTTCACAGATCGACCCCCGCCGCGTGCAGCCTGCGGTTGGCGATGCGCAGCACCCGCGTCTGCACCTGCGACTTGGCGGCCCGGATGAGCTGCAGGTCGTGGGTCGCGATCAGCACCGTGACGCCCATGCGGTTGAGCTCGATCAGCAGGCGCAGCAGCCGCTGCGACATCTCCCAGTCGACGTTGCCGGTGGGTTCGTCCGCCAGCACCACCTCGGGCGACATGATGACGGCGCGGGCCAGCGCCGCGCGCTGGCGCTCACCGCCGGACAGCTCGGGGGGCAGCGCGCCGGCGCGCTCGGTCAGCCCGACCCAGGCCATGAGTTCACGCAGGTTGTCGTCCTGCTCGGGCAGCGCCTGCCCCGAGACGGCGATCGGCAGGGCGACGTTCTCGGCCACCGAAAGGTGGTCCAGGAACTGGCAATCCTGATGCACCACGCCGATGCGGCGGCGGCTCATGGCGATGTCGTCGCGGTCCATCTGCCGGACGTCCTGCCCGAACAGCCGCGCGACGCCGGCGGTGGGGCGCAGCGCGCCGTAGCAGAGCTTGAGAAGGGTGGTCTTGCCCGCCCCGGATGGGCCGGTGAGGAAGTGAAACGACCCCGGCGCCAACTGCAGGGACAGTTCGCTCAGAAGCTCGCCGCCGCCATAGCTGTACGCCACGTTGTCTAGTTCGATCACGCCCGTTCCATCCCCGGAAAAACTCGGCCTGTTGTGCATGAGCCGCGCCGCATATGCAATCCGCGCCGCCCCGGGAAAATGGGCTTTTCCCATAGGGGTCGGTAACCTATTGTCGGCAAAGGAACGAGGCGTGAACGGTGCAGTTGATCATGGGGACGAGATGCGGCTGATATGCCCGAATTGCGGCGCGCAATACGAGGTGCCAACGAACGTCATCCCCGAGGGCGGGCGCGATGTGCAATGCTCGAACTGCGGCCACACCTGGTTCCAGGCTCATCCCGACGACGACACCGATCTGACGGGCGAGCTTGGCCACGGGCTTCCCGACGACGACTGGAAGGCCGACCTTCCGCCCGAGCCTCCCGCCCCGGAGCCCGAGGCGGAGCCGGACCCCGAGACCATCCCCGAGCCTGACCCCGCGCCTGAATCCGAGCCCGAGGAGGAGCCCGAGCCGCTGCCCGTGGCCCCGCGCCCGCGCAAGCCGCGCAGCCTTGATCCCTCCGTGGCCGAGGTGCTCCGTGCCGAAGCCGAGCGCGAGGCCCGCAACCGCGCGGCCGACACGCTCGAGACCCAGCCCGAGCTCGGCCTGCAGGCCCCCGACGAGGACGACGCGGCCCGCCGTGCGCGCGAGGCGCGCGAGCGCATGTCGGCGCTCCGGAGCGAGGACACCGCGGCCTCGCTGCCTGGCGACGAGAGCACGGCCGCTGCGGCAGCCTCCGCAACCACCGCGGCCAACACCCGCCGCGAGTTGCTGCCGGACATCGAGGAAATCAACCAGACCCTGCGCGCCACCGAGCGCCGCGGCATGGAGACGCCGCAGGGCCGCGCCGTGCTCGAGGACGAGGAAAAGACCGAGCGCAGCGGCTTCGCCAACGGCTTCCGGCTGGTTCTGGCCATCGCGATCATCGCGATCGCGCTCTACCTGCTGGCGCCCAAGATCGCCGGGGTCTCCCCCGGCGCCGAGCCCTTCCTGACCGCCTATGTCGCCAAGATCGACGCGCTGCGGCTCTGGCTCGACGGCCAGGTAGCCGCGCTTCTGCAGATGTTCGGGGGCGCGCCCGCCGAGTGAGCGCGCGACGGCGGGGCGCTCAGCCCCGCCCCTTCCACGGCACCAGCGCCTTTTCGGCAAGCCGCATCAGGATGTCGATGCCGAAGCCGATGACGCCGATCAGGATGATCCCCATGATCACGATGTCGGTGAGCTGGAACTTCGACGCCACCATGATCATCATGCCCGCGCCCTTCTCGGCGGCCACCAGTTCGGCGGCCACGACGGTGCCCCAGCACACGCCCATCGCCACCCGCGCGCCGGTGAAGATGTCCGGCAGCGAGTTCGGCACGATGACGTGGCGCATGATCTGCCACTTGCTCGCGCCCAGCGAATAGGCGGCGTGGACCTTCGAGATACTCACGCCCGACACGCCCGAGCGCGCGGCGATGGCCATGATCCAGAGCGCCGCGAGGAACAGAAGGATGATCTTGCCCAGCTCGCCGATGCCCGCCCAGATGATCACCAGCGGGATCAGCGCCAGCGGCGGCACCGGGCGCATGAACTCGACGATGGGGTCGAACCAGCCGCGGAACCAGTCGCTGAGCCCCATGGCGTAGCCCAGCGGGATGCCGATCAGCGCGCCGAAGAAGAAGCCCGCGATGACCCGGAACAGCGACCAGCCAAGGTGCTCCCACAGGGTGCTGCCGCGATAGCCCTCGCGGGCGATCTCGCCCAGCCGCGCCATCACCGCCTCGGGGGGCGGCAGCCAGATCGGCTCCATCTGCCAGCCCTTGGCGGGCTCGAAGTTGAGCGTGCCCTTGGGCGACATGCCGATGCGGCCAAACTCAGTGATGACCTCGCCGCCCGGCGCGATGGGCTCGCCGTTGACCGCCACCACGGTGTGGCCCTCGTCGCGGCCGTATTCGTCGTTCTCGTCCACCCGCACCAGGCCCGAGCGCCAGGCGCCCACGGTGGCGGAGTCGTCCTTGGCCCAGCCCTCGCCCGGGTCGACCTCGGGCGCGTCCACCTCCTCGCCCACCGGGAAGACCCGGATGGTGACGGTGGCGTCGTCGGGCGCCACGCCCTCGGCCTCGGCGGTGTAGGTGAAGGTGGCGTCGCCCACGAAGGGCCCCGGCGCGTGCAGGAAGCCCGGCACCCAGGTCGAGCCGGTGAAGGCGCCCCAGAGCAGGAAGATGGTCAGCACCGAGACGACGCTGGCGATGCGGTTGGGCCGCACCGCGCTTTCGTCGCCGAAGGTGACGGTCTTTCGGGCGGTGAAATCGCCGGTGGCGCGATGCACCAGCAGCTTCACCAGCAGGAAGGAGCCCACGAAGATCGCCGTGTAGATCAGGAAGACGATCATGTCGCGGCCCCCCCGGTCACTTCGGCGCGTCCCATGATCTCTTCCTCCATGTCCCAGATCATCCCGAGGATCTCCTCGCGGGTGCGGGCGAACTCGGGGTGCTTCTTCACCGCGCGCAGGTCCTCGCCCACGCCGATGTCGGCGAAGGGCAGACGGTACTCGCGGTGGATGCGCCCGGGACGCGGCGCCATCACCAGCAGGCGCTCCCCCAGCAGCAGCGCCTCTTCCACCGAGTGGGTGATGAGGATGATGGTCTTGCCGGTCTCCTTCCAGAGCTTCAGCACGAGGCTCTGCATCTTCTCGCGGGTCAGCGCGTCGAGCGCGCCCAGCGGCTCGTCCATGAGGATCACGTCGGGCTCGTTGGCAAGGCAACGGGCCAGTGCCACGCGCTGCTGCATGCCGCCGGACAGCTCGTAGACCGCCTTTTCCTTGAAGTCGCGCAGCCCCACCACCTCAAGCAGGTGGTCGACGTTGGCGCCCCAGTCACGCTCGCGCCGCCCGGCCATGCGGGGACCGAAGCTCACGTTGTCGCGCACGTTCATCCACTCGAAAAGCGCGCCCTGCTGGAACACCATGCCGCGCTCGGCGGCGGGACCGGTGACGCGGTGGCCGTTCAGCCGGATCTCGCCCGAGGTGGGCGCAAGGAAGCCCGCCACGATGTTGAGAAGCGTGGTCTTGCCGCAGCCCGAGGGGCCCAGCACCGAAAGCAGCTCGCCCGCGCCAAGCTCGAGCGTCACGTCCTTTAGCGCCTGCACCGAGCTGCCGTTGGGCAGGTCGAAGCGCATGGAGATCTGGTCGATGGAAAGTCCGTTCATTCCCGTCCTTCACGATGTCAGGTGCCGGGGCCGCAGGGGGCCGGCAAGGGCGCCCCTGCAAAAATCTCGTGCAAGATTTTGCGCGGGCCGGACGACAGGCCGCCCCGCGCGCCGCATCACATTCCCGAAGCCGCCTCGAGCGGGCCGGTGTTGACCGCGTCGGCGTAGCTGTCGAGCGCCGCGTCGATGGAGCCGGCGGCCACGAAGACATCCGCCACGCCCTTCATGAACTCCTGCGCGCCGCCGCCCAGCCACTTCTCGGTGAGCTGCTCCTCGACGCTCGGGAACACGAAGGTGCCAATGGTCTCGCGGGTGGCCTCGAGATCCATGCCGGCGTCCTTGGCGATGACCGGAAGCATCTTCTCGTGGTTGGCCTCGTCCGCCCACATCTCGTTGGCGTCGCGGGTGACCATCAGGAACTTCGAGACGAGGTCCGAGTTCTCGGCGACCCAGCCCGCCGGGCCCGAGGTCACGTCGAAGACGAGGATGCCCAGCTCTTCCTTCTCGGCGCCGGTCAGCAGCACGTTGCCGTGCTCCTTCATGCGGCGCAGCGAGCCGCCCCAGCCGCAGGCCATGTCGACCGAGCCCTGCGCGATCGCGGCGGCGCCGTCCGGCGGCGCCATGTCGACGATCTCGAGGCTGTCGAGCGGCACGCCGAAGTGGTCCATCTGCTTGAGGAAACCGTAATGGGCGGCGGTGCCCAGCGGCACGGCGACCTTCTTGCCAGCGAGCTCGCTTGCCGAGTCCTTGTCGATCTCGAGCGCTTCGGCCACGACGCAGTTGTCGTTGTCGGCGTAGCTCACCGCCACGTCGAGCACCTGCAGGTCCTGCCCGGCGCTGGCGGCCACGACGAAGGGCGGCACGCCCTGGCTCACCGAGAGCTGCACGTCGCCCGAGGCCATCGCCGCCGACATGGCGGTCCCGGTGTCGAAGCTCACCCAGTTGATGTCGACGCCCATGGCCTCGTCGTAGAGGCCCTCGGCCTTGGCGTATTCGAACGGCATCGGCCACTCGAGGAAATAGCCCACGGTGACGGTCTCGGCATGTGCCGCACCGGCGAGCAGCGCAGCGGCTGCGGCGCCGGCCATCAGGCCCTTGAATCTGGTCATCTGGAAACTCCCCTGTTCTGGTGCCCGGCTCATCACGACCGCGCTTTTTTTCGCGGGCCTGTCCTCCGACCCGGCCCCCCGCACCATTCCCACCGGAAAACCCGCACCCGATCAATGTTTTTCCGGAGAATTCTGCCGGAAAGATCGTCAGGTTGCCCAGTGAACGGGCCGATGCCCCGGCCGCGCCGCGGCGCTCGATTTCCATGCGGCGGCGCGGCGATCCCTGCTGCCCCCGGCGGTTGGGGTGTTGCCTCGGCCGACCATGTGTGTGCTAACATTCGCCGCAACACGGCCCGCGCGCCGTTCCCTTGCAGACCGGGAGTCACGATATGGACGGCACCACCACCCAGAACGATCTCAGCCACGTCGTCGAGGCCGACAAGCGCCACGTCTGGCACCATCTCGTGCAGCACAAGGCCTTCGAGACCTCGGACCCGCGCATCATCGTCGAGGGCAAGGGCATGCGCGTCTGGGACCAGCACGGGCGCGAGCACATCGACGCCGTCTCGGGCGCCGTCTGGACGGTGAACGTGGGCTACGGCCGCCAGAGCATCGTCGACGCCATGTCCGAGCAGCTGATGAAGCTGAACTATTTCGCCGGCGCCGCGGGCTCGGTGCCCGGCGCGCTGTTCGCCGAGAAGCTGATCTCGAAGATGCCGGGCATGAGCCGGGTCTACTACACCAACTCGGGATCGGAGGCGAACGAGAAGGCCTTCAAGATGGTCCGCCAGATCGCGCACAAGCGCCATGGCGGCAAGAAGCACAAGATCCTTTACCGCGAGCGCGACTACCACGGCTCGACCATCGGGGCGATGTCCTGCGGCGGGCAGGTCGAGCGCAACATGCAGTACGGCCCCTTCGCGCCGGGCTTCGTCGAGGTGCCGCATTGCCTCGAATACCGCGCGCAGTGGGACCTGAGCGGCGAGGCCTATGGCCAGCGTGCCGCCGATGCCATCGAAGAGGTCATCCTGCGCGAGGGCCCCGACACAGTGGGCGCGCTCTGCCTCGAGCCGGTGACCGCCGGCGGCGGCGTCATCGTCCCGCCCCCGGGCTACTGGGAGCGCGTGCAGGAGATCTGCCGCAAGTACGACATCCTGCTGCACATCGACGAGGTCGTCTGCGGCGTCGGCCGCACCGGCACGCACTGGTTCGGCTATCAGCATTACGGCATCGAGCCCGATTTCGTGACCATGGCCAAGGGCGTCGCCTCGGGCTACGCCGCCATCGCCTGCTGCGTGACCTCCGAACGGGTCTTCGACCTCTTCAAGGACGATGCCAGCGATCCGATGAACTATTTCCGCGATATCTCGACCTTCGGCGGCTGCACCGCAGGCCCCGCCGCGGCGCTCGAGAACATGCGCATCATCGAGGACGAGAACCTGCTCGAGAACACCACCAGGATGGGCGACTACATGCTCGACCGGCTGGGCGAGCTCATGGACAGGCACGCCGTCGTCGGCGACGTGCGCGGCAAGGGCCTGTTCCTCGGGGCCGAACTGGTCAGCGACCGCGACGCCAAGACCCCGGTGACCGAGGCGCAGGTCGGCGCCGTGGTGGCGGGCTGTGCCGCCGAGGGCGTCATCATCGGCGCAACCAACCGCTCGGTGCCGGGGCTCAACAACGTGCTCTGCTTCGCGCCCGCGCTGATCGCCACCAGGGACGACATCGACCAGATCGTCGGCGCCGTCGACAAGAGCCTGACGAAGGTCTTCGCCTGACACGATGAACACGATGAACACGATGGACGAGATGAAGACCAACGATGACGGCCAGCCGATCGGCCGGCCGGTCGACGGAGCCTTCCCGCGCCCCCTGCCCCCGCGCAGCCCCAACGAGGGCCGTTTCGTGCGGCTCGAACCGCTGACCGTGGCCCATGCCGCGGGGCTCTACGAGGTCTTCGCCGAGGACGCGGGCGGGCGTGGCTGGACCTACCTGCCGCGCGGGCCCTTCGCCGACCTCGCCGATGCCGAAGCCTGGGCCGCCACCGCCGAGCAGAGCCGGGACCCGCTCTACTTCGCCATCTGCGCGCCCGACGGCACCCCGCTGGGGTTCTGTTCCTACCTGCGGATCGACCCGGCCAACGGCGTGATCGAAGTGGGCTTCATCCACCTGTCCCCGCGCCTGCAGCGCACCGCCGCCGCGACCGAGGCCATGTACCTGATGATGGCCCGCGCCTTCGACGAGCTCGGCTATCGCCGCTACGAGTGGAAATGCGACGCGCTCAACATGCCGTCGCGCCGTGCCGCCCAGCGACTCGGGTTCAGCTACGAGGGCACCTTCCGGCAGGCGGTCATCGTCAAGGGCCGCAACCGCGACACCGCGTGGTTCTCGATCATCGACAGCGAATGGCCCGCGCTTCGGGCGCGCTTCCAGGCGTGGCTTGATCCGTCCAACTTCGACGCCGACGGCCGCCAGATCCGGCCGCTGTCCGAGGCCTGAGCGTCAGCGCTCCGACGCCGCCTGCCGCGCCTGCCGCAGGCGGTCGCTGAGACCGTGGATCTCGTCGCGCAGGCGCACGAGATCCTCGACCGGCAGCCCGATCCGTTCCGCCAGACAGCCCGGCACATGGGCCGCCCGCGCCTGCAGCGCCCGTCCGGCCTCGGTGAGGCGGACCAGCACCCGGCGCTCGTCCTCGGGGTCGCGGCTGCGCAGGATCTGCCCCTGTGCCTCGAGCCGCTTGAGCAGCGGCGTGAGCGTGTTCGATTCCAGCCGCAGCTCGCGCCCGAGCGCCCCCACCGTGCGCCCGTCCTCGGCCCAGAGCGCCGTCATCACCAGATACTGCGGATAGGTCAGGCCGATGTCGTCGAGCAGGTCGGCATAGGCCTGCTGCATCGCGTGCTGCGCCGAGTAAAGCGCGAAACAGATCATGTCGGGAGGTGTCAGCTGCATTCCCGGAAAATAGATCGCACGCGACAGGATCGCAAGGGAGTTGACTCGTGGCGGTGCGACACCTAATTATATCGTACACGATATAATCGCAAACGAAGGAATAGCCTCATGTCCGTCGATCCCAAGTACTGGGCCGAAGCCACCGCGTTTGGCGGCGGCCGCAACGGTCACGCGAAACTGGCCAGCGGAATGCTGACTGTCACCATGTCGAGCCCCAAGGAGCTTGGCGGCGACGGCAAGGGCCACAATCCCGAAGAGCTCTTCGCGCTTGGCTACGCGGCCTGCTACCTCAGCGCGATGCGCTTCGCGGCGCAGAGCGAGAAGCTCGGCACCGTGCCCGAGGATGCCTCGGTGAACGCCCATGTGGGGATCGGCCCGCGCAGCGACGGCGGTTTCGGCCTGAAGGTCACGCTCGAGGTCTCGCTGCCGGGGCTGGAGCGCGACGTGGCCGAGAAGATCGCCGAGCGCGGCGACTTCATCTGCCCCTACTCGAACGCCACCAAGGGCAACATCGAGGTCGAGATCGTCGTCCTCTGATTTCCCCTCTCGCGCGCGCCCCGCACGTACAGGCGGGGCGCGCGCACCGGGGTCAGGCACGCCAGGTGCTGAAGGCAAAAAGAAAGGACCGCCGAAGCGGTCCTTGGAATTCGAAGCCTCCCGAGGGAGTTTCCAAAAGGATCAGCCGTTGACGCTGTCCTTGAGGGCCTTGGCGATGGTCATCTTGACCTGCTTGTCGGCCTCTTTCTTGAACTGCTCGCCGGTCGCCGGGTTGCGGACCATGCGCTCCGGGCGCTCGCGGCAATAGATCTTGCCGACGCCAGGAAGGGTCACTGCACCACCGTCGGCGACTTCCTTGGTGATGATGCCGGTGATCGCGTCCAGCGCGGCGGACGCGGTTTTTTTGTCTGCGCCCATCTCCTCGGCCAGTGCGGCCACAAGCTGGGTTTTGGTCATCGGTTTCGCCATTTCATGGTCTCCTTAACTGCCCGAAGTAATGGGCCTCGTCGCGTAAGCGTAACATTATATGGAGTTCAAACACAACGAATAGTGGCTGTTTGCAAGGGAAAACTGCGCATATTGCGGTGTTTCGGCGGTGTTCCACCACTTCAGAGGAAAGCTGTTTCCTCAAAGCTACGCAGCTTCCGGCTATGCAGCCTCTCGAGCGGCATTCCGCGAAGCCGTTCCATCGCGCGAATGCCGATCATCAGGTGCCGCGCGACCTGCGTCTTGTAGAAGTCCGAGGCCATGCCGGGAAGCTTCAATTCGCCGTGCAGCGGTTTGTCGCTGACACAGAGCAGCGTGCCGTAGGGCACCCGGAAGCGGAAGCCGTTGGCGGCAATCGTCGCGCTTTCCATGTCGAGCGCCACGGCCCGGGATTGCGACAGCCGCTGCACGGGACCGGACTGGTCGCGAAGCTCCCAGTTGCGGTTGTCGACCGAGGCCACGGTGCCGGTCCGCATCACCCGCTTGAGGTCGTAACCGTCGAGCTGGGTCTCCTCGGCCACGGCGGTCTCGAGCGCGACCTGAATCTCGGCCAGCGCCGGGATCGGCACCCAGACCGGCAGGTCGTCGTCGAGCACCTTGTCCTCGCGCAGGTAGGCGTGGGCCAGCACGAAATCGCCCAGCGACTGCGAACTGCGCAGCCCGGCGCAGTGCCCCACCATCAGCCAGGCATGCGGGCGCAGCACGGCGATGTGGTCGGTGGCGGTCTTGGCGTTCGAGGGTCCCACCCCGATGTTCACCAGCGTGATGCCCGCGCCGTGCGGGCGCTTGAGGTGATAGGTCGGCATCTGCGGCATCTTGGGACTGAGCGGCAGCGCGGCCTCGGCATCGGTGATCTCGGCGTTGCCGGTCGAGACGAAGCTGGTGTAGCCGCTGTCCGGATCGGCGAGCTGCTGGCGGGCATAGGCCTCGAACTCGCTGACGTAGAACTGGTAGTTGGTGAACAGAACGTGGTTCTGGAAGTGCCTGGGATCGGTCGCGGTGTAATGCGCGAGCCGCGCCAGAGAGTAGTCGACCCGCTGCGCGGTGAAGGGCGCGAGCGGCCCGGCGCCATCCTCGGCGGGCTTGGCGACACCGTTCACGATGTCGTCGTTGGTGACGCTCAGGTCGGGCACATCGAAGACGTCGCGAAGCACGAAGCGCCCCGCCCCCTCCTGCGGCACCGTGAGTTCGGGATAGTTGGCGACGGCGAAATGCACCGGCATCGGCGTCGTCGAGAGCCCCACCTGCACCGGCACCCCATGGTTCTCGAGCAGCAGGCGGATCTGCTGCTTGAGGTAGTGCCGGAACAGGTCCGGGCGGGTGATGCTGGTGGCGTGAGTGCCGGGCGCGGGCACGTGGCCAAAGCTCAGGCGGCTGTCGACCTTGGCGTGGCTCGTGGTGGTGATGCGCACCTCGGGATAGAAGGCGCGGATGCGCACCCCGGGGTGCCCGTCGCTCATCGCCGCGAGGAACCGGTCGTGCAGGAAGCCCGCGGACAGGTCGTAGAGCTCGCAGAGACGATCCACGGCCGCCCCCGCATCGGAGAAGAGTTCGGGCTCGGGAGCTTCCGGGCTGACGATCTCCAGTGGGGCGTACGAGTCCTGCATGCTTGCCTCTCTTTCGGCCTGTTTCCCGGCAAACTGGCATCAAGGAGAGGGGCGTTCAAGCGGCAGTGTGACCGTTAACCATGAAACCGCTGCGTCACGGCACATCCCGGGGGCGAAAACCGCCCTGCCCTTGCCCTGCTATTGCCGTGCCCCGGACCGACATCCCGACCGGCCCCGGAAACGCGAAACGCCCCGCGACCGGTGTCGCGGGGCGTTCGTCAATTCAGGTTTGTGGCGCGTTCAGGCGCGGACCAGCGCCTCGTAGGAGGCGGCGATGTCCAGCACCAGGTTGCCGACGGTGAAGGTGTAGTCGGCGATCTGGCCCACCGGGGTGACCTCGGCGGCGGTGCCGGTCAGGAAGCAGCCCTCGAAGTTCGAGAGTTCCTCGGGCATGATGTGGCGCTCATGCACGGTGATGCCCTTCTCCTTCATCATCTTGATGACGGTCTGACGGGTCAGGCCGTTGAGGAAGCAGTCCGCCAGCGGGGTGTGAACCTCGCCATCCTTCACGAAGAAGATGTTGGCGCCGGTCGCCTCGGCCACGTAGCCGCGGTAATCCATGAACAGCGCATCCGAGCAGCCCTTGGCCTCGGCCTCGTGCTTGGAGATGGTGCAGATCATATAGAGACCCGCGGCCTTGGCGTTCACCGGGATGGTCTCGGGGCTCGGGCGCTTCCAGCGCGCGATGTCGAGCTTGGCGCCTTTGGTCTTGGCGTCGCCGTAGTAGTTGCCCCACTCCCATGTCGCGATGCCGAGGTGGACCGGGTTGCGCGACGAGGCGACGCCCATGTCCATGCCCGCACCACGCCACGCGATCGCGCGGATATAGGCGTTGGTGAAGCCGTTGGCCTTGAGGACCTCGTCCTTGGCCGCGTCGATCTCTTCTGCGGTGTAGGGGATCTCGAAGCCGAGTTCGCCGGCCGAGAAGATCAGCCGCTTCGAGTGCTCGTGGCCAAGGAAGATCTTGCCGTTGTAGGCCCGCTCGCCCTCGAAGACCGAGCTCGCGTAGTGCAGCGCGTGGGTCAGTACGTGCACCTGCGCGTCCCGCCACTCCACCAGCTTGCCGTCCAGCCAGATCTTACCGTCGCGGTCGTCATATGCACCTTCCATAACCATTCTCCTTCTGGCGCGCGTGCAGTTCAGTTTGACTTAGCTTTTCATTTGTTGCGCTATTTACGTCCGAGTCGGACATAATATTGCGGAAAAACTGCGACTCGCTAACAGTTCAGTATTGGAATGTCAACAACGCTGACTTAAAGTGCCCAAAACTTGGGACACAGAGGGGGACATGAGCATGGCGGACGGTCCTGGCACGCAGGCACATGTTGGGGAGGCACTCCTCTACCTTACGGACGAACAGCTCCGGCAGGGTATCGAGGCAATGTACTTTGCTTATCGGGCGTTTACCGCCGATCCCGACCGCATCCTGCAGGGGCTCGACTACGGGCGCGCCCATCACCGCGCGGTGCACTTCATCAACATCGTGCCCGGCACCACGGTGAACAACCTGCTGTCGATCCTCGGCGTCACCAAACAGTCGCTCAATCGTGTCCTGCGCACCCTGATCGAGGACGGTCTGGTCGAAAGCCGAGTCGGCCGCGCCGACAAGCGCGAGCGGCACCTGTTCCTGACCGAAGCGGGCAAGGAGCTCGAACACCGGCTCTCGGACGCGCAACGCGCCCGCATGCGCGCCGCCTACCGGCAGGTCGGCCCCGAAGCCGTGGCCGGGTTCCGCAAGGTGCTCGAGGCGATGATGGATCCCGAGATGCGCCGCCATTACTCCGGCCTGCGCGAGGTGCGCGGATGACCGACCCGGACGCACACATCCTGATCGTCGACGACGACGAGCGGATTCGGGGACTGCTGCAGAAGTTCCTCATCCGCCATGGTTTTCTGGTCAGCGCCGCACGCGACGCGGCCCACGCCCGCCGCCTGCTCGAAGGGCTCGAGTTCGACATGATCGTGCTCGACGTGATGATGCCCGGCGAGGACGGCGTCAGCCTCACCCGTGCCATCCGCGAGCGCGGCGCCCGGACGCCGATCATGCTGCTGACCGCGCGGGGCGAGACCGAGGACCGGATCAAGGGGCTCGAGGCGGGGGCCGACGACTACCTCGCCAAGCCCTTCGAGCCCAAGGAGCTGCTGCTGCGCATCAACGCGATCCTGCGCCGGGTGCCCGACACCCGCGCCGAAGAGGCCGCGCCGAAGCTGCTGACCCTCGGCCCGATCCGCTACGACATCGAGCGCGGCGAGATGTGGCGGGGCGAGGAGCTTGTCCGGCTCACCGCCACCGAGAGCCAGCTCATGCGGATCTTCTCGGCCAGGCCCGGCGAGGCGCTGAGCCGCACCAAGCTGGTCGAGGAGCTCGGCCGCGACAAGGGGCAGGCGCAGGAACGCGCGGTCGACGTGCAGATCACCCGGCTGCGGCGCAAGATCGAGAGCGACCCGAAGCAGCCGCGCTACCTGCAGACCGTGCGCGGCGCGGGCTACATGCTGGCGCCCGACTGATCCCTCCTGCCGGTTTCTGCCGGCCCGGAACAATTGCAGGAAATCGCGGGTTGCCCACCGGCGGCATGTACGGAATCCTGTCGCGCATTGACGTCAGGGGGAGGACCGTCATGACGACCGCACTCATCACACACGCCGACTGCCACGACCACATCACCCCGGACGGCCACCCCGAGCGGGTGGCCCGGCTCGACCACCTGCTGCACGCGCTGGCACCGCTCGACCTGCTGCGCCTCGCCGCCCCTGCCGCGGGCGACGCCGATATCGCGAGGGTCCACCCGCAGCGCTACATCGACCGCGTCAAGCGCGCCGCGCCCGAGCGGGGACAGGTGGCGCTCGATTCCGACACATGGGTGTCGCCCGGCTCGATGCAGGCCGCGCGCCGCGCCGCGGGCGCCGCGATTCGCGCCGTCGACGCGGTGATGTCGCGCGAGGCGACGAACGCCTTCTGCGCCACCCGCCCGCCCGGCCACCACGCCGAACGCGAGACGCCCATGGGGTTCTGCCTCTTCGGCAACGCCGCGCTCGCGGCGAAATACGCGCTCGACCACCACGGGCTGGATCGCGTCGCGGTGGTGGATTTCGACGTGCACCACGGCAACGGCACGCAGGATCTGCTCTGGGACGAGGAGCGGATCCTCTTCGTCTCGTCGCAGCAGTTCCCGCTCTGGCCCGGCACCGGCGCCGCCACCGAGACCGGTGCCCACGACAACGTTGTGAACCTGCCGCTGCGCCCCGGCAGCGGCGGCTCCGAGATGCGCGACGCCTACCGCGGCGGCGCCTTCCCGCGGCTCGAGGCCTTCGA
>Ga0208328_1000159_pt1 | contig 36102 bp, 38 predicted proteins | sample DeeseametaMP2633_FD_184170 | JGI IMG/M metagenome (GOLD analysis project Ga0208328, IMG submission 184170) | Marine microbial communities from the Deep Atlantic Ocean - MP2633 (SPAdes) | ecosystem: Environmental > Aquatic > Marine > Unclassified | place: Northeast of Antigua and Barbuda, North...
TCATTATTTAAATAAACGCCTCTTGCTAACTCAATAAAGGTTTGTCCAAAATCTTTATTTTTTTCACAGATTCTAAGCTTGTCTTCAATATTCCAAAGATTTAGGTTAACTTCTTTAATCTCTTTGAATAAAGTTTTCAATTTTTCTGTCACTTCTAAGCTTGAATTTTGAACTTCTTTTAAAATTTTGTATTCTTTGTTGATTTCCTCTTGGTCTGCTTTGTCTTTAATTTTTTCAAGCTTGATTTCTAAAATGCTTATTTTATCCAATAATTCACCGGCTGATATTTCTGACAGGATTTTTTTAGATTTAATAACCATGTTATATGTTAAAACTGATTTACTAAATTTAAATATCTGATGTCAAATATATTGATTATTAAACATGGTTCATTGGGTGATATTGCTCAAATTAGCGGGGTTATTCGAGATATTAGAGAAACATACAATAAGGAAAAAATTTTCATTTTAACCACGTTTCCATATGTTGAACTCTTAAGTAGATGTCCATATGTCGATGGTGTTTTGATTGATAAAAGACTTCCTAGATGGAATATTTTATATCTATTAAAATTAAAAAAAATGATAAATAAGTTTAATTTTTCATATGTTTATGATTTACAAAATTCGTCACGAACATCTTTTTACAGAAGGTATTTATTTAATATTACAAACTGGAGTAGCACAAAAACAACACTAAAAAAGGGATCAAAAAAAAGTGATTTTAATCAGCATCCTGTTTTAGAGAGGTTTAAATTTCAATTAGATAATTCAAATATTAAAACTAAATATTCTTTAAAACCAGATTTTTCCTGGGCTTGCTTAGACGTAGATCCGATAGTTAACAAGTTTTTTGGAAATAAATTCATTTTAATTTTTCCATTTAGTTCACCGCAACTATCTCATAAACAATGGCCATATTATAATGAATTGATAAAGATTATTAAATCAAAACATACCGATTTTGAAATTGTAATTGCTCCAGGACCAAATGAAATGGAAGATGCCAAAAAAATTAATGCAACATTAATTACAAACGACAAAAAAGCCTTAAACATTATGGAACTTGCTGGCTTAATAAAGAAGTCAAGTTTTGTTGTTGCTAACGATACTGGGCCTGCTCATATGGTAGCCCATCTTGGAAAGAACGGAATAGTTTTATTTGGACATCATACAACTCCACAAAAAGTTTCAATTGAAACTGATAAATTTAAAGCTTTAACTGCAGACAAGTTAAAAAATCTTTCAGCTGAAAGCGTCTATTCTGAAATAAAAAGTAAATTAGAATTAATTACTCATTAATTAATTTCAAATAGTTTTTCACAATTTTATTCCAATAAAAATTTTCAGAGAACTTTTGGGCGGCTTTGCCAAATTTATTAAACCTATCATTTGTCAAAAAATCAATAACAGCCTCATAAATTGAATTTAAGTCGTTACCGTCACAAATTAATCCTGTTTTATTATGTACTATAGCATCGGACGTGCCACCATCTTTGCCACCTATTGATCCAATACCATAAGATGCTGCCTCCATATAAGCTATTCCAAAACCTTCAACTGATTTTTTATCTATTCTAGACGGCATCAAAAATAAGTTGGAAGCAGCAATTAGTGCTAATTTTAAATTCTCATCAATGTTTTTTAAAAAAATTGCTTCTTTTTCTATAGATAATTCTTTCGATAATTTTTTTAAGTTATTTTCTTCTTCACCAAAACCAATGGATATATATTTAATATTAGGAAATTTAGTTTTTAAATTTTTTATTGTCATTAAAATTTTGTCATGACTCTTTCTTTTTTCAAGTCTTGCAACGGTTATAATTTTTGGGAAAGAATCTTTAAAAATCGACTCTGCTTCCATTTTAAATTTATCATCTATAATTTTTGGTTTTTGGATTCCTGGAAAAATTACCCTAATTTTTGAAGAGTTAATTCCTACTTTAATAGCTAATTCTTTAGTAAAATTTGAGTTAGCAATAATGAAATTTGCTTTATTAGTGCTTTTAATTAGCCTCTTATTTAATGATGAACCTATTTGGTGGTTAATTTCTTTTGAGTGAAGTAGACAAATTGTTTTGGATTTATTTAAGTGTTCTTCTTTTAGTAATTCTAAACTTTTCCAATGATCAGCTAATACAGATCTAATATTGGAGTTTTCATTTATAAAATTGTTAACTAAATTAGCTTTTCTGTATTTTCTAAAAAGCTTTATGCCTTTTATTCTCTCAATATTCATTGCAGATTTACTGTCGTAAAGGCTTGAATTTGGGAATTCATATGCAAAAACTTTAACTGGACCATGATCCAACAAACTTTCCGATAATCCGCCCATTAAAACTTGAATTCCGCCTATATCAGGAGGAAAGTTTCTTGTAACAACCAGAAACATTATTCAAACCATTTTATATTACAACCCATACTCGGAACTTGGTTGGCAGGACCTTTTCCAGAAGTTGCCACTAATTTCATAGCAATTCTAAGTTCACTATCTCCTGTCGTAACAGGCTTATGATCTTTTAATTCTCTAATTCTACCTCTGTATTGAAGTTCAAGGCTTTTATTATAACCAAAAAAATCAGGTGTGCAGACAGCACCATATTCTTTGGCTATTTTTTGTGTATCATCAATTAGATAAGGAAAGGAAAAATTATGCAGTTTTGTAAAAGATATCATGTTTTCGAAAGAGTCTTCAGGATAATTTTTTACATCATTAGACATTATAGCGGCAGATTTTATACCTTGACTTTCTAAAAATTTTACATCTTGAACAATTTCTTTGATAACAGCCTTTACGTATGGACAGTGATTGCAAATAAACATAATTAAAGTACCATTTTCTCCCTTAACTTCATCTAGAGATACTTTTTTATTTTCAGTAGATAACAAATTAAAATCTTTTGCTTTTTCCCCAAAATTGCAAATTGGTGTTTTAGTAAGTGTCATTTATAATGTATTAATAAACTATATCTATTACTTTAAGAATTAGCTATTTTTTTTTAACCAAGTTATTTTTTAATTAAAAAAAGTCCTTATTGTTATAAAAATCAGGTTTATCATCTTTTACTTAATTTTATTTTTTTCTAAATCTTCTTATTAAGCTCGACGTATCCCATCTATTACCACCCATTTTTTGAATCTCTTCGTAATAACCATCCACTATTTTAGTGATGGGCAGGGGTGAATTATTTTTTTTAGCCTCATCAAGAGCTATTCTTAAATCTTTTCTCATCCAGTCGACTGCAAATCCAAACTCGAATTTGTCGTCAATCATCGTTTTATGCCTGTTTTCCATTTGCCATGATTGAGCTGCACCTTTTGAAATTACTTCAATTACATCTTCCATTTTTAAACCTGCATTTGAACCAAAATTTATTGCTTCAGATAATCCTTGAACAAGACCAGCTATGCATATTTGGTTAACCATTTTAGCCAATTGTCCGCTTCCAGACGCTCCTAGTAATTTCACTTTCTTGCTATAACAATCAATAATAGGTCTGGCTTTATCAAAATCCTTTTTATCCCCTCCGATCATGACTGTAAGAGCACCGTTTTCTGCTCCAGCTTGTCCTCCTGAAACAGGAGCATCTAAAAAACCAAAACCGTGAGCTTTAGCATGCGCATAAAGTTCTTTAGCAATCTTAGCTGATGCTGTTGTGTTGTCGATGTATATAGAACCTTTTTTTATGGTATTAAAAATTCCTTTTTTACCAATAGCAACCTCTTTTAAATCATTATCATTACCAACGCATGTAAATACAAAATCGGAATCTTTGGCCGCTTCTTCCGGAGTTTCAGCTATTTTTCCTTTATGTTCTTTTATCCAATTTTCAGCTTTAGACTTGGTTCTATTATACACAGTTACATTGTGACCTGCTTTTGATATATATCCAGCCATGGGGTAACCCATTACGCCAAGACCAATAAAGGAAACTTTACAACTCATAATTAAACATGATTATAGATATTGTTAGATCTAATTTCAAAATAATAATTTTCGGTTTTATTTTTACCTTTTTTTCATGTGTTGGGCAGAGTTTTTTTATAGGACTATTTAATTCGAGTATTAGAGAAGAATTAAATATTTCCCACGGAGAATTTGGCATTATTTATGGAATTGCTACTTTATCTAGCAGTTTAACTCTAATTTGGTTAGGAAAAAAAATTGATGATTTGAAGTTGGTTAATTATTCTTTTTTAGTTGTTATTTTTTTAGCTTTTTCAGCTCTCTTTTTTTCATTTATTAATGGAATAATTTTATTAGTTATAGGAATCTTTTTTCTAAGATTATCAGGTCAAGGTTTAATGGCTCATACTGCGTCAGTTGCGATTAGCAGATATTTTGATCAAAGTAGGGGTAAAGCATTAAGTTATGTTTGGGTAGGAATGTCACTTGGAGAGTTTTTACTACCTGTAATAATAGTTTATTTTTTGACATTTATCTATTGGAAAACTTTATGGCAAGGAGTTGCAGTTATAATTTTATTAGTGTTACCAATATTTACTTATCTTACTATCAAAAATATTAATATATCTTCTAGAGAAAAAGAGAATGGAGACCGTACTAATAACAATATTGATACAGTTAAAAGTTGGACAAGAAAAGAAGTATTAAAAGATTTAAAGTTTTATTCAATTTTACCAGCTATGCTAGCATCATCATTTATAATCACAGGCATAGTTATTAATCAAACATTTATTATAGAATCTAAGGATTGGGGAAAATTTGCAATTGCTAAATCATTTATGATTTATTCAATACTTACTGTAACTACTTTGTTCTTGTCAGGATTTTTGGTAGATAAATTTACTAGCAGAAAAATTTTTCCTCTACTTAACGTTCCACTATTATTAAGTTTAATTATATTAATTATTTTTGATCATCCTAATTCTGTCTTTGTTTTTATGGGATTAATGGGTATTTCAAACGGGTTAACAAATGTATTAATGTCTTCGTTTTGGGCTGAAGTTTATGGGGTAAATTATTTAGGCTCTATTAAAGCCCTTACTGGCTCACTGATGGTCTTTTCGACGGCGTTGGCTACTGTAATTTTTGGCTCTTTAATTGATATAGGTTATTCCATTGAAAATATTGCTTTTCTGTGCGCTATTTACACCGCAATATCAATTATTATTGTTCTTATTTTTCAAAAAGCTTACAAACCAATTTTATTAAAAAATAAAACTTGATTTTGTCTATCTTTTTTATTATTTATTGCACACCTTATGGCGCGAATTACCGTAGAAGATTGCTTAAAAAAAGTTGATAGTCAGTATGATTTAGTATTATTAGCAAAGGAAAGAACCTCTCAACTTAATGCTGGAGACCCACCTTTGGTGTCAGCAAATAACGACAAAAATACTGTAATAGCATTAAGAGAAATTGGAGAAGGAAAAGTTTCTATAAAGGCATTAAGAGAATTAGCCATCAATAAACTGAGAAAGCATCAAAAAGAAACTACAGAATTAGAAGAGATAGATGATAAGCGTGATGATAACTTCGACAGAATATATAAAGGAGAAATTTCAAAAAGCGGAACGGCAATTTTGCCGTCTAAAAGAACAAAAAGAATTCTAGAAAAAGTTAATCTTAATTATAAAAAAGAAGAACCAAAACAACAAGAAGAGCCAAAATCATTACCTACTGACAATATATCTAAAGAATAATATAATTAACCTCAAATAAAATAAAAAAAATAAGAAATAGACTATGAACAAATCAGTCTCTGTCGCTCCTATGATGGATTGTACAGATAAACATGATCGTTACTTTTTAAGATTAATAAGTAAAAATGTGCTGCTTTATACAGAGATGATAGTTGCAAATGCAATTATCAGAGGAGATAAAGATTTTCTTTTAAAATTTAATTTATTAGAAAAACCGCTTGCTCTACAAATTGGAGGTTCTGTTCCAAAAGAATTGGCTGAAGCAGTTAGGATTGGTGAAAATTACGGTTATGATGAAATAAATTTAAATCTTGGCTGTCCTAGCAAAAAAGTTCAAAAGAACAAATTTGGCGCGTGTTTAATGAAAGAGCCAAATTTAGTTGGTGATTGCATTAGTGAAATGAAAAATGCATGTAACCTGCCCATTACTGTTAAAACAAGAATTGGTTACGATAATTTAGAAGATTATGAATATTTGAAAAAATTTCTTACAATAATTAATAAAGCCGGTTCAAAAACTTTTATTATTCATGCTCGGAGAGCAATATTAGATAAATTAACACCTAAACAAAATTTAAACATACCACCTTTAAACTATAATTTTGTTTATGATATTAAAAAAGATTTTAATGATAATACTGTTATTTTAAATGGTGGAGTTGATTCGATAGATAAAATTAAAACTCATTTAAAGAAAGTTGATGGAGTTATGATTGGTAGAGCAGCATATCATTCTCCCTATTTTTTAGCAGAAGTTGAAAGAGAGATTTTTAATAATGACCAAATGTTGACGAGAGTCGAAGTTATGGAACACATGATGCCTTATATTAAACAAGAAACCAAAAAAGGAACTCGACTTAATCAAATTATGAGACATACCATTGGTTTATTTCATGGTCAAAAAGGATCAAGTTATTGGAAAAGATATTTAAGTGAGAATATGTGTATTAGAGAAGCTGATTTACAAAAAGTAAATCATATTATGGATCATATTAAAAATAATAATATTGTCACTTCTTTAGGAAGATAAGTTGTTAGAAACTTTAGATCAAAATCAAATAATATTTTTTGTTATTGTTATGGCCATTGCAGCAATACCCGTAGGTTTTGTTTATGGTCTCAGAAGAAGTAAATAATAGCTAAATTATTTAAATTCTTTTAATATTTTTTCTCTGTGCTCATCTAAATCAGGAATATCTCCTCGTGTTTTTTCATCTTTATAAGAAGACATTTTAATTGGGTTTCCAGCTGTTTTAAATTCTCCAATAATTTTGTGATAAGATTTTACAATCATATTTCTTGACTCAATTTGAGGACTTTCCACTGCTTCTTTTATATTATTAATTGGTCCGCATGGAATTTTTTCTTTTCTAAATTTTTTTATCCAGTTAATGGTCGTGTCACTTGTTAATTTATTTTCAATTATATTTTTTAATTCATTCATATTTAAAGATCTTGATTGATTATCAGTAAATTTTTTATCTTCAATTATATTTTCTATTTTAAGAATTAAACAAAGATTATTAAATAATTTGTCATTACCAGCAGCAATTATTATATAGCTATCTTTTGTTTTAAAAGCTTCAAACGGTGCAATAGAAGGATGTCTTGAACCCATTGGTTTAGCAATTTCATTATTTGATAAATATCTTGCAATAGCATTTTCAAGTATGGCAATTTGACAGTCTAACATTGAAACATCTATAAACATTCCTTTACCAGTTTTTTGTCTATCATATAAAGCAGCATTAATTCCAATTGTTGTAAATAATCCGGCAGTTATATCACCAATAGATGTACCAACTCTTGTTGGTTCAGAGTTAGGTTGCCCAGTTACACTCATCAATCCACCCATTCCTTGAACAACCATATCGTATGCAGGTAATTCTTTTAAAGGACCTGTTTGACCAAATCCTGATGCAGAAGCATAAATTAATTTAGGATATTTTTTATTAACATCTTTCCACCCGTATCCCCATTTTTCTAATGTACCTGGCTTAAAGTTTTCAACTAAAATATCTGCTTTAGATAAAATTTTATCAAGTATTTTTTTATCATCATAGTTTTTTAAATTTAAAGCGATACTTTCTTTTCCTCTATTTAAAGACATAAAATATGCAGAATAATCCTCTATAAAAGGTCCAAATTTTCGTGAGTCATCTCCAATTTCAGGTGCTTCAACTTTTATTACTCTTGCTCCAAGATCTGATAGTATCATGGTGCAATAAGGACCAACTAATACCCTAGTAAGATCTAGAACTAATAAATTTTTTAAAGGACCGTCCATAAGAATTGTATTTACAAACTTTTTGTAGTGTTGACTCTTACCAATATCTTCATTTTAATGCATCTTTAAAATAACAATAGAGAGGAAAATAATGTTTAAAAAATTTTCTTTATATTTTACCGCATTAGTACTTGTGCTAAGTACAATAGGTTCTGCCTATGCTGTAACATTAAAAGCAAGTCACCAATGGCCAGGGACACCAAGAGCTGACGGATCTTTTGACCCACGTCATGAGATGGTTCAAATTATTGCTGACGAAGTTAAAAAAGCTAATGTTGATATTGATATTAGAATTTACCCTGCAAAATCTTTATACAAACCTAAAGAACAGTGGAAACCAATGACTACAGGTCAGCTGGATATAGCTGCATTCCCATTAGGTTATGCTGCAAAGTTTCATCCAGAATTTGATGCAACTTTAATGCCAGGTACAGTTAAAAATCACAAACATGCATTAAAATTTAATAAATCTCCAATGATGGTAGAAATTAAAAAAATTATTAATGATGCGGGTGTTATAGTCTTATCTGATGCTTGGTTAGGTGGTGGTTTTGCTTCAAAAACAAAATGTATTAGACATCCTAACGATGTAAAAGGACAAGTAATGAGAGCTGCTGGAAAAGCATTTAACCAAATGCTTGAAGGAGCAGGAGCTGGCATTCAAAGTATGCCATCTTCAGAAATCTATACTGGTCTACAAACAGGTGTACTAACAGGTGCAAATACAAGTTCAGGAAGTTTTGTAAGTTACAAAATTTACGAACAAGTAAAATGTGCAACACCTCCAGGAAAATTTGGTCTTTGGTTCATGTATGAGCCAATCCTTATGTCTAAGATGTCTTTTGATGCTTTAAACTCTAAGCAACAAAAAGCTCTTATGAAAGCTGGAAAAAAAGCTGAAGAATATATGACTGCACAAGTAGCTAATCTTGATAAGAAATTTGAAGATACTTATAAAGCTGCTGGTGTTGAGTTAGTATATATGACGGCTGAAGATCATGCTGCATGGATAGAAATCGCTAAGAAAACTTCTCACAAAGCATTTGCCGAGAAAGTAGCCGGCGGCGCTAAACTTATGGAAATGGCTTTAGCAGTTAAATAAATTAATATATAAAAAATCCCTATTTACAAAAATAAATAGGGGTTTTTTGATGGTTAAAAAATATTTAAAATTTTGCAATTACACCTCTCAAGCCTGCGGAGCTTTTGCAGTAGGTGCTTTAATCTTATCCATCCTAGTAATTGTTGAGCTTGTTTTTGAAAGATATTTTTTTCAACATTCAATTACTTGGCAAACAGAATTAGTAACCATGTTACTTGTTGCATCTACTTTTATTGGTAGTGCTTACGTTTTGAGCGAAAAAGCCCATGTAAGTATGGAGTGGGTTTATGATTTTTTATCTAAAAGAAATATTATTAAACTCAAGATTTTTACTTCATTTTTAAGTTTAATTTTTTTCTTAATTCTATTTTATTTTGGTTTCTTAATGGTTGAAGAATCTTTTATTAAAAATTACACTACAGGTACAATATGGGATCCTCCTTTATGGGTGCCTTATTCGTCAATGTTAATTGGGTCCATGTTAATGATAATTCAGTACATTGCTGAGATAATTAAATTATTTAACGATAAGGATTTTAAATAATGGATCCTTTAATGATTGCGCTAATAGTTGCTATTTTTACATTAATAGTTTTATTTTCTGGGATTCCCATTGCTTTTGGTTTAAGTTTTGTATCGATAGCTTTGTTGATTGCTTTTGAAGGTTTTCAAATGTTAGATGTGTTTGCGGAAACCTTTTATGCAGGGTTAAATTCATTTGTCTTACTATCAATACCAATGTTTATTTTAATGGGAATGGCTGTAGCTAATTCTCCAGCTGGAAAAGATTTATATACCGCCCTTGATAGATGGTTATGGAGGGTTCCAGGAGGTTTAGTTATATCAAATATTGGTGCGTGCTCAATTTTTGCAGCTTTAAGTGGATCAAGTCCAGCAACCTGTGCCGCTATTGGAACAATGGGAATTCCTGAAATGAGAAAAAGAGGATATTCAGATCAAATTGCTACAGGATCAATTGCTGCAGGGGGAACATTGGGAGTTTTAATTCCTCCCAGTATAGTTTTAATTGTTTATGGAATGGCTACAGGAACTTCTATTGGAAGGTTATTTTTAGCTGGTGTGGTTCCAGGATTTATGTTGGCAGGACTTTTTATTATTTGGGCATTAATTCATAGTTATTTTATTGATAAAGATGCAGCTAAAGCATTAAGAAAAAGGAAACCTCCTACATTAAAAGAAAAAATTGAAGTTCTTCCAAGAATTTTTCCATTCTTAGCAATTATAGTAGGGGTTTTATACGTATTGTATGGAGGTGTTGCGACACCATCAGAAGCTTCAGGAGTTGGTGCATTTTTAGTTTTTGTCACGATCGCTGTTGTGTATAAAATTTACCAACCTAAAAAGATTTGGAACATTGTAAAAGTTTCAATGAAAGAGAGCGTGATGATTATGTTTATTATTGCAGCTTCCTATCTTTTTGCATTTACATTATCTCAACTTTACGTGACTCAATCACTTGCTCAAAGCATGATTGAATTAAGTAGTAACAAATGGATGATTTTTTTATTAATAAATATTTTCTTATTAGTTGCTGGTTTCTTTTTACCACCAGTTGCTGTTATTGTAATGACTTCAGCAATTTTATTTCCAGTTATAACTACCTTGGGTTTTGATCCTTATTGGTTTGCGATTGTATTTACAATAAACATGGAAATAGGATTAATAACACCACCAGTTGGATTAAATCTTTATATAATCAAAGGAATTACACCAGACGTTAGTTTATCGGTAATATTAAAGGGATCCTTTCCATTTATGATGATGATGGTTTTATCAATATTTATATTATGTGTCTTTCCTGAAATTGTAACTTGGCTGCCAGATAAACTTATGGGTAAACAAATTGGATTTTAAATAAATAATATAATTGATATGAAACTTTTTACTGGCTTAAATGATAAAAATAAAAAAACTTTATATGCAATAAATAGTTTAAATAAAAAAGTAAATCAGATAATTTCGTGATTGAAAATTTAGATCCAAATCAAATTTTTAACTTATTAGTTACTTTAGCTGCTGCTGCCTCTGTAGCTGGTTTTATGGCCGGTCTTTTAGGAGTAGGAGGAGGATTAATTATGGTACCTGCTTTATATTATGCATTTACAGTTTTAGATTTTGATTTGCTAACAAGAATGCATTTATCTCTTGGCACTTCTTTAGCAATTATTATTCCAACATCAATCATATCTACAAAAACCCATATGGAATATGATGCAGTGGATTTTAAATTAATTAAATCTTTTGGAATTTATGTACTTCTTGGTGTTATTCTGGGAACTTTTTTAGCTACAAGTTTAAAAACTCCGAATTTAATATTATTTTTTTCTATATTTGCATTCATTGTTGGTTTGTTTTTTATATTTTTAAGAGAAAAAATTGGAGAAAAGCCTAAAAATATTTCAAATAATATTAAAAGCATAATGGGTACAATAATTGGATTTATTTCTGTACCCTTGGGTATTGGTGGTGGTTCTCTTACAGTTCCATTTATGAAAATGTTTGGTTATAATATCAGAACCGCTGTTGGTACAGCAGCAGCTATAGGTTTCTTAATAGCTGTTAGTGGTGCTATCACAATGTCAATTAGTGGAATTTTTTTTGATAATGTTACTACTCCTTGGAGCTTAGGATATGTTAATTTTTCAGGTTTTTTAGTATTTGTACCTGTCACAATGATTATGGCTCGAATAGGAGCTAAAGTTGTTTATAAAATTGATAAAAAATTGCTTAGTAAAATTTTTGGTATTTTTTTATTAATTATCTCAATTAGATCTTTTATTGAATATCTGAGTATTAATTAAATTTTTTGATCGTATTCACCAACCTTTCCGGTTGCTTTTAGTAAATTATCAATAAAACTAAATATAGCTTTCATCTCATCAGTTGATTGGAAGCTCTCAGTTACTACTACTAACGAAGGTTTGTTTGAAGAAGCTCTAATAAGTCCCCAAGAACCATTTTCTAAAATAAATCTAACACCATTAATAGTTAAGATTTCACTTATAAGTATTCCTGCGATTCTAGTTTTTTTCTCAAAAAGTTCTCTAAACTTTTGTGTCATGACATCAACAATTTTATATTTTTCTGCATCATTACAATGAGGTGCCATAGTTGGACTCTGATATGTTTTAGGTATTTCGTCTAGTAAATCGGATATTTTTTTTGATGAATTTTTGTCAAGCAATTTACAAACTTGAATAGCTGATAATATTCCATCATCATAACCCAATCCAAGAGGTTTATTAAAAAAGAAATGGCCACTTTTTTCAAATCCAGCCAAAGCTTTCTCTTTATTAACTTTCCTTTTTATATATGAGTGTCCTGTTTTCCAATAAATTGTTTTACATGAGTTTTTTTTTAGCACTTCATCTGTTTTGAATAATCCGGTTGATTTGATATCAACGATGAATTTTGAATTTTTATGTTCAAAGGACAAATTTCTTGCAATGAGCAGACCTATTTTATCAGAAAATATTTCATTACCAATATCATCAACAACACCAAGCCTGTCACCATCGCCATCAAATGCAAAACCTATGTTTGCTTTATTTTTTTTAACCGAATTACTTAGTGCGCGAAGCATCTTTAAATCTTCTGGATTAGGATTGTATTTGGGAAAATTGTAATCGAGATTACAATCTAGTTCGATGACTTCGCAACCAATACCCTTAAGAACTTTTGGGGCAAATATTCCTGCGGTACCATTTCCGCAAGCTACTACTGCCTTAATTTTATTTTTTATTTTATTTTTTATTAAGCTAGCAATATAAATATCTTTAAATTTTTTAATTTCTTTATAGGAACCTTTTCCATTTACAAATTTTTTTTTAAAAACGATATTTTTTAATTCTTTCATTTCAGTATCTGAGTGAGTTAGTCCTTTTTCTATCCCCATCTTTATACCAGTCCATCCATTTTCATTATGACTTGCTGTAACCATTGCGACAGCGTCAGCATTCAGGTGAAATTGAGCAAAATAAGCTGTTGGCGATAGAGCTAATCCTATATCTTCAATATTGCATCCAGTATCAATTAAACCCTCAATGAGTTTTTTTTTTACTTCTTCACTGTAAGACCTATAGTCGTGGCCAACTATTACTCTCGGTGATTGGTTTGTTTTGGAAACTATTTGAGAACCCAAACCTCGACCAATATTTTTTATTCCTTCTTGATTTATGTCTTTTGGATATAGCCAACGCGCGTCATACTCTCTAAATCCATTCGGGTTTATGTGGGCGGTCTCAGTTTTTGGCATTACAATTTATCTAATATTTTTAAGGCTTTAGCAGTATTTAATTTTTTTCTTGCTATTATATTAATGTTCTTATATTGTTCTATTGATTTGCTTAAATACGTAGTATATCAAGTAATTGTGTACACAACATATAGTTGTTATTACACAAAACATTAATAAAATAAGCATTTTATGAATAAAAATCTTTCATTGGCTATAGAGAAAGCTGTCGAAAAAATTAACCCCAAAGATAATTTTTCACGTTCTCAGGACAAGGGAGACAAGAAGCCTGACTTATTCTCGTTAACTTTCCAAACAGAACTTTTTCAAAATGATAAAGGAATAACAATTAAAATTGATAGATCTAAAGACGAAAAATTAACTAATTTTGGTAAGGCAACTTTAAGTGACAGGTATTTAGGCCAAAGCGAATCCCATCAGGATCTATTTGCTCGTGTAGCAAGCACATATGCTGATAATAATTTACATGCGCAAAGAATTTACAATTATATAAGTAATTTATGGTTTATGCCAGCTACTCCAATTTTATCCAATGGTGGCAATGAGAGAGGATTACCAATTTCATGTTTTTTAAATGAAGCGGGAGATAGTTTAAGCAGTATTTTAGATTTGTGGAGTGAAAATGTTTGGCTTGCAGCAAGAGGTGGTGGCATTGGCAGTTACTGGGGAAATCTTAGATCCATAGGAGAAAAGATTGGAAGAGTTGGAAAAACGTCTGGCATTATTCCATTTATTAAAGTAATGGACTCATTAACAATGGCGATCAGCCAAGGTTCGTTGCGAAGAGGTTCGGCAGCCTGTTACCTTCCAATTGATCATCCAGAAATAGAAGAGTTTATTGAGATGAGAAGATCTACAGGCGGTGATCCAAATAGAAAAGCTCTAAACCTACATCATGGCGTATTAGTTAGCGATGCTTTTATGAGAGCTGTTGAAACCAATTCTCAATGGGCTTTAAAAAGTCCTAAAGACGCTATTATCCAATCCACAGTCTCTGCAAGAAATTTATGGATCAGATTATTAACTGCTAGAATAGAAACAGGAGAACCGTATATTATTTATATAGATACAGTTAATAGACTAATTCCACAGCATCACAAGTTGGCTGGACTTAATGTAAAGACATCTAATCTTTGTAGCGAAATAACTTTACCCACAGGAATAGACAAAGATGGAAATGATAGAACTGCTGTTTGTTGTTTATCTTCACTTAACTTAGAAACATACGATGAATGGAAAGACAAACCACAGTTCATTGAAGATATAATGAGATTTTTAGATAATGTCTTAACTGATTTTATTAATCACGCACCAGACTCTTTTAAGAATGCAAAATATTCCGCGATGAAAGAAAGAAGTGTTGGATTAGGTGTTATGGGTTTTCATTCATTTTTGCAAAAAAATTCAATACCATTAGAGTCGGTAATGAGCAAAGTTTGGAATAATAAAATTTTTAAACACATTCAAACAAAAGTCGATCAAGCATCAAAAATATTAGCGGAGGAGAGAGGAGCATGTCCGGATGCAGAGGAATACGGTTTTAAAGAAAGATTTTCTAATAAAACAGCAATTGCTCCAACAGCTTCTATTTCAATAATTTGTGGGGGAACATCACCAGGAGTTGAACCTGTTGCTGCTAATAGTTTTACACACAAAACTCTTTCAGGTTCTTACAGTGTCAGGAACAAATATGTACAAAAAGTCTTAGAAAAACATGGTAGAAATGACGAGGAAACTTGGTCAAGTATAACAACAAACCAAGGATCGGTTGCACACTTAGATTTTTTGAGCAGTCAGGAAAAGGATGTATTTAAAACAGCTTTCGAATTAGATCAAAAATGGATTGTTGAACTTGCTGCAGAAAGAACCCCTTACATTTCACAAGCACAATCAATCAACATCTTCCTGCCTGCTGATATTCATAAAAAAGATCTTCATCAAATACATTTTCAAGCGTGGAAAAAAGGCTTAAAGAGCCTTTATTATTGTAGATCAAAATCTATTCAAAGGGCTGAAAATATAAATACTGGATCTTCAACAGATATATTAAATAATGTTTATTCAAAAAATGAAATAGTAAATGAAACGAGTGACGAGGAGTGTTTATCATGTCAGTAATGAAAATAAACAAGGAGACGATACTACCTAAGAAAAATGGATTACTAGTTGGTAGCTTGGGTTATAAACCATTTAGATATCCGTGGTGTTATGATGCATGGTTAACACAACAAAGAATTCATTGGCTTCCCGAGGAAGTGCCATTAGGAGATGATGTGAGAGATTGGCAAAAAAACCTTAGCCAGCCGGAAAAAAATCTTTTAACCCAAATCTTTAGATTTTTTACTCAAGCGGATGTTGAAGTTAGTAATTGTTATATAAGACATTATATGAGTGTTTTTAAACCTACTGAAGTTTTAATGATGATGTCTTCGTTTGCTTCTATGGAAACAGTTCATATAGCGGCCTATTCACACCTTTTAGACACCATTGGTATGCCGGAGTCAGAGTATTCAGCTTTTTTGAAATATAAAGAAATGAAAGATAAATACGATTATATGCAAGGCTTCAATGTTAAATCAAATCACGATATTGCAAAGACGATTGCAGTTTTTAGTGCTTTTACCGAAGGTCTACAGTTGTTTGCAAGTTTTGCTATTCTCTTGAACTTTCCACGGCAAAACAAAATGAAAGGTATGGGTCAAATTGTAACTTGGTCAGTTAGAGACGAGACTTTGCATTGCAATTCAATGATTAGATTATTTAAAACATTTATCGATGAGAACCCAGACATCTGGACAGAAAAACTTAAGAAAGAAATTTACGAAGCATGTAGAACAATTGTTTCACATGAAGATGCTTTTATAAATTTGGCATTCGAGATGGGACCAATCAATGGTCTAACTGCTGATGAAATTAAACAATATATTCGTTGGATAGGTAATAGAAGATTAATTCAACTTGGACTAGAACCAATTTATCAAGTAGAAAAAAATCCTTTAACTTGGCTTGATACAATGTTGAATGCAGTAGAACATATGAATTTCTTCGAAGGAAGAGCTACTGAGTATTCAAAAGCTGCAACTAGAGGTACATGGGCAGAAGCCTTCTCATAAAACTAAAAATAAATTCACTTCCTTAAATAAAGAACAATTAGTAAAATAGTTTCCCGAAAGGAGGGTTTATGGCAAAATTTTATCTTATGGGAAATTATACCGCAAAAGCATTTCAAGGTTTTATTGCAAATCCTGATACTGACAGGGGTGCTGCAATTAAAGCAGTTGCTAGTGCTGTAGGAGGCAAAGTATTAGATTATGATATTGTTAGAGGTTCTTATGATTTTATTGTTTCAATAGATGCACCAAACTTTGAAAGTATGGCAGCAGCGAAACTTGCTACTGAAGCAAGCGGTGCAGTAACTAACATTACCATAATGGAGCCTATAAACATTAATAGTGCGGCAAAACTTGCTGCAAAAGTGGCAGCTGGCTATAAAGCACCTGGAAAATAATTTTATCTTTGGTTGAGAAGCATTACTTTACGGTGCTTCTCACCACTGTATTTAGAAAGCGGTCTAATTAATTTATTGGATGCGTGCTGTTCCATTATGTGAGCAGACCAACCTGTGATGCGGGCCATGACAAATATTGGGGTAAAAAAATCAGTATCGAATTTCATTAGATGATAGGTTGGTCCAGAAGGATAATCTAAGTTAGGATGTATATTCTTTTTTTCAATCATAATAGTTTCTATTATTTGACTCATTTTAGGTAATTTTTTTTCTTTAAGTATTTCAGCAACTTTTAAATAATATTTCTTCATGGTAGGGACTCTAGAATCTCCTTTACTATAAACCCTATGTCCAAAGCCCATGATAAGTTTTTTCTTTTTTAAAGCGTCTAAAATCCATTTTTTTGCATTTTCAGGTTTTTTTATTTTCTTTAGCATATGCATCACTTCTTCATTAGCTCCGCCATGCAGAGGTCCTTTCAGACTAGCAACAGCTCCAGTAATAGCTCCATGTATATCTGACAGACTGCTTGTGATAGTTCTTGCAGTGAAAGTTGAGACGTTGAAACTGTGTTCTGCGTATAAAATTAGCGATACATCAAAAGCTTTCACAATTTCTTTTCTAGGAACTTTTCCAAAACACATATAAAAAAAATTTTCAGAAAATGACAGTTCTTTTTTAGGAGGTATTACTTTTTTACCTTTTCTCGCTCTAAAAAAGGCCGCGATAGCAGTTGGGGTTTTAGCAAAAATTCTCATAGCTTTTCTCATATTTGCTTCAGGAGAATTGTCACTTGTTTCTTTATCTTCTAATCCCATAACACTAACAACTGTTCTTACTACATCCATAGGATGAGATCTTTTGGGCATGTGTTTGATAATTTCTCTAAGATTTATTGTAATATTCCTATTTTCTCTTTCCTCTTTTTTAAATTTATTAAGTTGAATACTGTTTGGTAAATCTCCTTTAAGCACAAGATAAGCAACTTCTTCAAATTTGCATGTTTCACATAGGTCCTGGACTGCATAACCTCGATAAGTTAGTGCATTAATATCTGGCATCACTTGTGATATAGTTGTCTCGTCAACAACTATACCCAATAGTCCTTTTTTTATTTCATCACTCATAATTTACTCGTGTCCGTCTGTTTTAAAATCAGTAATTTTTTTATCTGCAGTATTATATTTTTCATATTCTACCAGCTCGTACAATCTTTTTCGTGTCTGCATTTTATCGATAATATTATTTTGATGTCCATCTTTAAAAATGACTTTTAGTCCATCTTCAACGTTTTTCATTGCTAATCTTTGCGTTGTTACGGGATAAATTACAATATTATAACCTAAATTTTCTAAAGTTTTTGCTGATAAAATTTTTGATTTACCAAATTCTGTCATGTTGGCTAACAAACTTACTTTTGAGCTTTTTCTTATTTGCTCGAATTCTTTTTCATCTCTCATAGCCTCCGGAAAAATAACATCAGCACCCGCATCTTCATAAGCTTTAACTCTATCAATAGTTTTTTTTATTCCCTCTACTGTATTCGAGTCAGTTCTAGCAATGATTAAAAAATTTTTATCTTTTTTAGCACCTACAGCTTTTTTTATTTTTTTTATCATATCTTCTACAGGGATGATTTCTTTATTGTCGAGATGACCACACCTTTTTTGTTCAATTTGGTCTTCGATATGACATCCGGACAGACCAAGCTTTTCAAATGTCTCAACGGATTTCTTACAATCACCAAATCCAGTGTCTGCATCAACTATTGTAGGTAGATCTGACACTCTTGAAATTTGATTTGCTCTATAACTAACTTCTTTTAAGGTAGTTAAGCCTATGTCCGGCACCCCTAAATCATTGGACAAAACTCCACCAGAAATATATACGCCATCAAAACCAATTTCAGCAATTAGCTTTGCGGTTAAAGGATTATAAGCACCTGGAAATCTTAGTATTTTTTGTTTTTTTAGTTTATTTATTAATTCTATTCTTTTTTCAGAGGAATTTTTTTTTGTAAAATGCATATCATTATTTGTTAATCTATAACAATTATAACAGCAGTAATTAATAACAATACAGCTAAAAAATATTCAACAATTTTCTTAATTTTAATATTTTTGATTATTAATTTTATCGATGATCCAAAAAATGCCCATAAACAAATCGAGGGAAAACAGATAAAAGGAGCTGTTATTGCTACAAATGAGGTAGCTACAATAAAATTTTCTTCGCTAGGGAAAAATGCAGTTGCTGCAGTTAATGCCACTACCCAAGCTTTAGGATTAACAAATTGAAAGAGTGCTGCCTCGTAAAGCTTTAGTGGTTTGCCAGTTTCTTTTTCATTATTTGAAAAGGATCCTACAATTTTCCACCCCAAGTAAAGCAGATACACAAAACATATCCATTTTAAGTAAAATTGAATAAGTGGATATTTTTGAAACAAACTACCTAAACCAAAACATACTAAGGAAATTTGGATAGTGTGACCAAATGGAATCCCAATTAGATGAGGTAAGGTTCTTTTAAAACCAAATTTAATACCAGAAGCAGTAAGCATTGCGTTGTTTGGTCCTGGCGTTACAAACATGACAAAATAATAACTAATTAGTGCAAAAAATAATTTAAATTCAATCATTAAGATATTTTTTAATAATTTTTTCCAAACCTACAAAATTTTTTACTAAATGATTATGGTATATCTGATTTACTTTTTTTTCTGTGTATCCTCCTTCAATTAATACAAAAGGTATATTGGCAGCTTGTGCCGCACCTGAATCTGTTTCACTATCACCAATCATGATAGTTTTTTTTAAGTTTCCTCCGATTATTTCAATTGTATCAGTTAGATGTTTAGGATCTGGTTTATTGTGATTAAAAGTATTACCACCTGCTACATAGTCGAAAAAATGATAAATCTTTATTTTTTTTAACAGATCTATTGATAAATGTTCTTGTTTATTTGTACAAACGGCCATGGAAATAGAATTATTTTTGCACCAGCTTAAAAATTCTAAAGCACCAGTTATTAACTTACTTTTTTTATTAATATTGTTGCTGTAGAAATTTATAAATTCTTTTGTCATTTCCTCTTCCATTTTTTCATCTGTTTTTTTTATTTTTCCACTTAATTCACCGATTTCATGCATTGATTTTCTGAGCATCACTTTTGATCCTCCGCCAGCAAGTTTTTTTATGTCAGATAATTCTCTTTCTTCATAACCAAATTTTTTCATCACATGATTATGTGCCAGCATCAAATCGGGTGCTGTGTCGATCAACGTTCCGTCAAGATCAAATAATACTGTAAATTTTTGACTCATTTTGTTAAGTAGTATAAAGAAATATTTTGTGAGTTATTTCAAAGTTTATATTAATGTAAAGATAAATCTTTATGGCATCAATAAATAAAAAAAAAATAGCTTTAATAGAAAAATATACTCAAGAAAAATTACGTAATAAAGCTATGAAACTAGGTGTCACTCTAAAGTCTCCTGAAACAGTTTTTTTATCGGCTGATACCAAATTTGGAAAAAACATTACCATTCATCCCTATGTTATGATTGGACAAAAAGTCAAAATTGGAAGCGATGTTGAGATTTTACCTTTTTCACATATTGAAAATGCTACATTAGAAAAAAATGTACGAGTTGGTCCTTTTTCAAGAATCAGACCCGGGTCTTTTCTATCTAAAGGTTCAAGAGTCGGTAATTTTGTAGAAGTTAAAAAAAGTAGGGTGGGGGAAAATTCAAAAATTCCACATCTATCATATGTGGGAGATACTTCTATTGGTAAAAATGCTAATATTGGTGCTGGCACAATCACCTGCAACTATGATGGAAAAAAGAAAAACAAAACTAAAATTTTAGATGGTGCTTTTATTGGTTCCAACACTGCCTTGGTTGCTCCAGTTAAAATTGGCAAAGGATCAATAGTTGGAGCAGGTTCAGTTATAACTAAAAATGTTAAAGATAAATCATTAGCTTTAACAAGAGCTAATCAAATCGAAGTTAAAAATTATAAGAGAAAATAATGTGTGGAATAATAGGTATAGCAAGCAATAAACCAGTTTCTTCAAATATCATCCAGTCTTTAAAGAGGCTGGAATACAGAGGTTATGACTCTGCTGGAATCGCAACAATTGGCAATGGAGAAATTTATGAGAAAAAATGTATTGGAAGAGTTGATAATCTTGAAAAAGTTTTATTTAAAAATCCATCAAAAGGTATTTTAGGAATAGGTCATGTTAGATGGGCAACTCATGGAGTACCAAGCCAAGTAAATGCACATCCACATTCATCAGAACAGGTTTCGGTTGTACATAATGGTATTATTGAAAATTCAAATGATTTGAAAAAAGATTTAGAAAATAAAGGATATAAATTTAAATCACAAACCGATACTGAGGTTATAACATTTTTACTAACCGACTTACTAAAGGATTTCGATATTTTAAATGCAATTCATAAAACATTAGAAAAACTTCATGGTAGTTTTGCCTTAGGTATTATTTTTAAGAAATTCAATAATATTGTAGTCGGGGCGAGAAGAGGAAGTCCACTAGCAGTAGGATATGGTCATGAGGAAAATTATCTTGGCTCAGACTCCTATGCGCTTAAGTCAATGACAAATAAAATTACTTATTTAGACGATGGAGATATATGTGTTTTATCGAACAATAAAGTAGAGTTTTATAATTCAAAAAATATTAAGATCAACAAAGAGGTTTTAACACTTTCTGATGATAAACATATTACAGATAAAGGGGATCATAAAGATTTCATGTCCAAAGAAATCAATGAGCAGCATGTTACGGCTCAAACCTGCATAAAAGAGTATGTTGATCAATTAAGACAAGATATAAATTTATATCACTTTCCAATCGAACCTAAAGATATTACTAAAATAATTTTAATAGGTTGTGGTACTGCATATCATGCTTGCGTGACTGCAAAATATTGGTTTGAAGAACTTACAAATATTCCTGTTGAAATTGATATAGCTTCAGAATTTCGATACAGAAAACTAAAGTTTGATAATAAAAATTTATATGTTTTTGTATCACAATCAGGAGAAACTGCCGATACATATGCTGCTCTTGATCTATGTAAAAAAAATAATGTTAAAACCTGTGCTATTGTTAATGTTGTTGAAAGCTCTATAGCTAGAACGTCAGATTTTGTTTTGCCCATTCATGCGGGTCCTGAAATAGGAGTTGCATCAACCAAGGCATTTATAGGCCAAATGTTAGTTCTTTATCTTTTAGTTCTTAAAATGTCTGAAGTTAGAAAAGAAATATCCCAAACAGATTATGTTAATAAAATAAGTGAACTTAAAAAACTTCCTTCGTTGATAAAAGATGTTTTGAAATGTCAGGATCAAGTCCAAGTTATTGCGAAAGATTTTTTAAAGGCAAAAGGTGCAATGTTTTTAGGTCGTGGCTTATCTTTTCCAATAGCTTTAGAAGGAGCATTAAAACTTAAAGAATTATCCTACTTACATGCAGAAGGTTACCCAGCTGGAGAAATGAAGCACGGCCCACTTGCTTTAATTGAAGAAGGTTTACCCGTTGTTGTTTTAGCACCAAAGGATAAATATTTCGAGAAAACGATCTCAAATATGCAGGAGGTCATAGCAAGAGGAGGAAAGGTAATATTAATAACAAATGAAAGCACTAATATTATTAGCGAGAATGTGAGATTTACATTAGAAATACCAAAGACCGATGATTATTTAACGCCATTTCTGATGACAATTCCATTACAGTTATTAGCTTATCACGTAGCATCATTAAAAAATTGTGATATTGATAAACCAAGAAACTTAGCAAAATCAGTTACTGTGGAATAAGAAATTATTTTTTACTTTTAAAAAAGAAGCTGGATATAGGAACTCTTTGTCTAAGCATATTTTTTTTATAATATTTGATTTTATTTTACCAGGAGCCCACAAAAAAATTGACTTACTATTGTTCAAACATTTGAGAGTTAATGTAATTCTTGCAAAATCTTTTTTAATAATAAAATCAACGTTATTTTTGAATTTTTTATTTATATTATTTTTAAATAAAGATGCTATATGCCCATCTTGACCAAGTCCTAATAGAACCAGGTCAAAAACTACTTTTTTTTTTAAAAAGTATTTTTTAATTGTTTTTTCGTAATCTTGAGCATCTTTTTTAATAGATTTTTGATTAGTTGTTATTTTGTATATTTGCCGATTCGAAATTCTAATTTTACTGAGCAGATATTTTCTGCACATACGAATGTTTGAGTATTTAGAATTTTCTTTTACATATCTCTCGTCACCAATAAAAAAATCAATTTTTTTCCATGGTATGTTTTTATTTTTAGCAAGATGTCTATAAAGCTTAATTGGGCTCTTTCCACCAGTAAGCACAAAAGAAAATCTGCTTCTTCTTTTGAACCTTTTGTTTAATTTGCCGCAAAATAATCTTATGAATTTTTCTATTAAAAAATTTTCGTTATTTTCTTGAATTATTTTTGCAAATTTAGCCATTTTTTAACTAACAGGTACATTCAAACTTGGTTTTTTTACTTGTATACCTTATATAGACCTTAGGTTGAACATGAAAAAATGGACATTAAATAGTTGGAGAAATTATCCAGTTAAGCATATTCCCGAGTATGAGGACGAAAAGAAACTTAATATGGTTTTGAAAAAAGTAAGTTCTTTTCCACCATTGGTATTTGCTGGAGAAACTATATCTTTAAAAAAATCACTTGCACAAGTGGCTGAAGGTAAAGCTTTTCTTTTACAAGCTGGAGATTGTGCTGAAAGTTTTGCTGAGTTTCATCCTGATAATATTAGAGACACTTTTAAAGTTATTTTACAGATGGCTCTAATTTTAACTTTTTCTGCTGCTTTGCCAGTAGTCAAAGTAGGAAGAATAGCTGGACAATTTTCTAAACCAAGAAGCTCACCCATAGAAATTAAAGATGGAAAAGAACTTCCAGCATACTTAGGAGACAACATAAACGGAATTGAATTTAGTGAAAAAGCTAGAAAGCCTGATCCAATGAGGTTATTTAAAGCTTATTCACAATCAGCTTCAACTTTGAATTTGCTGCGAGCTTTTTCACAAGGAGGTTACGCTGATTTGAGGAAAGTTCATTTATGGAATTTAGGTTTTGTAAATAAAAGTCCTCAAGGAAAAAAATTTAAAGAGATTGAAGATAAAATAAGTGACGCACTATCTTTCATGGAAGCTTGCGGAATTAATCCAGAAAGTAATAGAAGGTTAAGAACGGTAAATTTTTATACTTCTCATGAAGCTTTACTCTTACCATTCGAGCAAGCTATGACTAGAATTGACTCTACTTCAGGAGAATATCATGACACTTCAGCACATTTTGTTTGGATTGGTGATCGAACAAGACAGACGAACGGTGGCCATGTTGAATTTTGCAAGGGGATCAAAAACCCGCTTGGTATAAAATGCGGACCAACTTTAAAAGATTCAGAATTAATTAAACTTTGCAATATTTTAAATTCTAATAATGAGCCAGGTAGAATAACTCTTATATCTAGATTTGGAGCAAATAATGTTGAAAAATTTTTACCTAAATTAATTAGGGCAATCAAGAAAGAAGGTCTAAATGTTGTTTGGTCATGTGATCCTATGCACGGAAATACAATTAAATCTGCCAATGGATTTAAAACCAGACCTTTTAATAATATTTTTAAAGAAGTAAAAAGAGTATTAGCTGTTCATCAAGCAGAAGGAAGTTACGCAGGTGGTTTACATATAGAGATGACAGGTCAAAACGTTACAGAATGCATTGGTGGTGCACAAAAAATATCCGAAAAGGATTTATCGCATAGATATCACACCCATTGTGATCCGAGACTTAATGCAAATCAAGCATTAGAACTAGCTTTCTTAATTTCGGACGAGATTAAGAAAAACTCTCAATATTCAAAGAATATTATTCAAGCAGCATCTTAATAATTGAATTTTAATTATTAAGATCTATTTTAACAAAAGGATATTAATATTATGCAAACATCAGAAATGGTTGAATACATAAAAAGCTGGATAAGCGATTATTGCAAATCTATGCCAAAAGAGCCCGATGCTTTAGTGATAGGTATTTCTGGAGGAATTGACTCTTCAGTAACAAGTACGCTTTGTGCACTTACTGGAAAAAAAACTATTGTACTTTCTATGCCTATAAAGCAAATAAAAGAACAGCACAATTTAAGTTTAAAACATCAAGAATGGCTTAAAAATAAATTTAAAAATGTAGAAAGTTATTTAATTAATTTAGATAATGTTTTTAAATCTTTTAAAACTTCATTGACTCAATTTGATAATGAGCATGGTATGGCAAATTCCAGAGCTAGACTAAGAATGGCGACACTTTATCAGACAGCTGCTTCAAACAATGGGATAGTAGTAGGCACAGGTAACAAAGTTGAAGATTTTGGTGTTGGCTTTTATACCAAATATGGAGATGGCGGTGTTGATATATCACCTATTGCAGATTGCACTAAATCCAAAATATGGGAAATGGGCAAATACTTAGGAGTACTAGAAGAAATTGTTAAAGCCCAACCCACTGATGGTTTGTGGGATGATGGAAGAACAGATGTTAGGCAACTAGGTATGACTTATGAAGAATTAGAAAAAGCAATGAAAAATCCAAACAGCTCTGGATATAAAAAGTACTTAGAAATTAGAAAAAAGAATTTGCATAAAATGAATCCTATTCCTATTTGCAAAATGAAAAATGACTAAAAATTTAAATCTCTTTAATACCTTATCGAGAAAAAAAGAAAAATTTATGCCGATAGATTATAATAAAATTGGCATGTATGTTTGCGGTCCAACAGTTTATGATTTTCCACATATTGGTAATGCTAGGCCGCTAGTGGTTTTTGATGTCCTATATAGACTTTTATTGAAAGTATATGGCAAAAATAAAATTACTTACGTTAGAAATATTACGGATGTTGATGATAAAATAATTGAGTCATCTAAAAAGAATAAACAAACAATTAAAGAATTAACTAAAACTATTACAACTAGTTTTTACGAAGACTGTAAATATTTAAATTGCTTAAAACCAAACTTTGAACCTAAAGCAACTGAACATATTCAAGAAATGGTTAGTATGATTACGAATTTGATAAAAAACAAACATGCTTATGAAAACAAAAAACATGTTTATTTTTCTGTATCTTCTTTTAAAGATTATGGAAAATTGTCAAATAAAAAATCAGATGAACTGGTTGCTGGTTCAAGAGTGGAAGTTTCAAAATTTAAAAAAGATCCACTTGATTTTGTTCTTTGGAAACCTTCTGAGTCCAACGATCCAGGTTGGGATTCTCCTTGGGGAAGAGGACGTCCTGGTTGGCATTTAGAATGTTCCGTTATGAGTGAAAAGTTCTTAGGTAAAAAATTCGATATTCATGGCGGTGGACTTGATCTTGTTTTTCCTCACCATGAAAATGAAATTGCCCAATCTCGCTGTGCAAATCGTACAGATAATTTTGCAAATTATTGGATACACAATGGTTATGTTACCTTTGCTAAAGAAAAAATGTCAAAATCTATTGGTAATATTGTAACTGTTAAGAAATTGAGAGAAACAGTGAATGGACAAGTTGTAAGATTAGCTCTTTTGAGCTCCCATTATAAGCAACCATTAGATTGGAGTGAAAAATTAATTACTGAAAGTGAAAACACATTGGATAAATGGTATAGCCAATTTGATGAAACAACATCAGAAGAATTACCAGATGATGTATTAGACTCACTTCTGGAAGATTTAAATACACCGGAATATATATCCAAACTTCATTCACTTTATGATAAAGCATCCAGGGGAAATAAATCTTCAAAAGTTAGATTTTTATCTTCTTGTAAATTAATTGGTTTATTTGGAGAAGATGTTAAGTCTTGGAAAAATTTTAAAAAACAAAGAGCTAAAGTTGATGAAGGTTTTATTCATCAAAAGATTATAGATAGAAATAATGCAAGGAAAAAAGGAGATTATAAATTAGCGGATACTATAAGAAAAAAATTAGAGACTAATGGTGTAATTATTGAAGATAAAAAAGATAAAACAACTTGGAAATATAAATGAGCAAAGAAAAAATATATATTTTTGACACAACACTTAGAGATGGAGCACAAACAGAAGGAGTAAATTTTTCTCTTGATGATAAAAATAAAATAGCTAAAGCGCTATCTGATTTAGGAGTTGATTATTTAGAAGGTGGTTGGCCAGGAGCTAATACTTTAGATACAACTTTTTTTAACAATCCACCAAAACTGAATAATACTATTTTTACAGCTTTCGGTATGACTAAAAAAACCGGTAGAAGTGCAGAAAATGATCCAGGATTATCCGCATTGATAAATTCAAAAGCTTCCGCAATTTGCTTAGTTGGAAAATCATGGGATTTTCATGTTGATGTAGCTTTGGGCATAACTAACAAAGAGAATTTAGAAAATATTAAAGAGTCAACTAAATTATTTGTCAAAAAAAAGAAAGAATTTATGTTTGATGCAGAACATTTTTTTGATGGCTATAAAAATAATCCAGAGTATGCATTAAGTTGTATCAAAACTGCTTTTGATGAGGGAGCTAGATGGATTGTACTTTGCGATACGAATGGTGGAACTTTACCAAATGAAGTGGGGGATATAGTTTCTAAAGTAAGCCAGAAAATACCAGGAAAGAATCTTGGAATTCATGCTCACAATGATACAGAAAATGCTGTGGCAAATAGTTTAGCAGCTGTTTTGGCTGGTGTTAGGCAAATTCAGGGAACAATTAATGGATTAGGGGAAAGATGCGGCAATGCAAATTTGATTTCTTTAATTCCATCATTGGTTCTTAAAAAATCTTTAAACAGTAAATTTGAAATTAAAATTAATAAAGATAAAATTAAAACACTTACTGAATATTCAAGATTATTAGATGAAATATTAAATAGAAAATCCAATAGACGCTCCGCTTATGTTGGTCCTTCTGCTTTTGCTCACAAGGGTGGTTTGCACGTTTCGGCAGTAAGCAAAGATCCCAAAACGTACGAACATATAGATCCTAGTTTAGTTGGCAATGTGAGAAATATTATTATTTCTGATCAAGCTGGCAAGTCAAATATCATGTCAAGATTAGAGAAGTACGGAATTAAAATTGATAAAAATGATCCTAAAGTTCAAAGATTGCTTAACGAAGTTAAAGATAGAGAGTTCGTAGGCTATTCTTATGATGGTGCTGATGCATCATTTGAATTATTGGCTAGACGTCTCTTAGGAGAAATTCCAAAATATTTAACAATTTCTAAATATGATGTTTCTGTAAAAAAAGATTCCTCTGAAAAAATTAACTCTTTTGCCAGAGCACATATAATTGTTGACGGACAAGAAATTGTTTGTGAAGGATCTGGAAATGGTCCAGTAAATGCTTTGGATAATGCTATCAGATCAAATGTTGGTAAAGTTGAAAAATATTCGAAATACTTAAAAGATTTAAAGTTAGTGGATTACAAGGTTAGAATTTTAAATACAGGAACCAATGCGACAACAAGAGTTTCAATTGAAAGCACTGACAGAAATGGGAAAAGCTGGTTTACTATTGGAGTTTCTCCAAATATTATTGAAGCATCGTTCAAAGCATTAATAGATAGTCTTGATTATAAGCTCTACAAAGAAAAGGCTCCCGCTAACAATTAATGAGTTATAAAAATATCTATTTTATTTTAGTTAGACCCCAATTAGGAGAAAATATTGGAGCAACCGCTAGAGCTCTTAAAAATTTTAAGTTAAGCAAATTAAGAATAGTCAATCCTCGAAGTGGATGGCCTAATCAAAAAGCCATAGCGACCTCAGTTGGTGCCAAAAATATTTTACAATCATCAAAAATTTATAATTCGCTTGATAAATCGATTGGTGATTTAGATAAAGTTTTTGCAACGACTACAAGAATAAGAAAAGTTAACAAAAAAATTATTTCTATTTTTGATTTAAATAAAAAATTAAAAAACAAACAAAAAATTGGAATAATTTTTGGACCAGAAAACTCTGGTTTATCGAATGATGAATTAAATTGCGCAGATTATATAGTAAAAATTCCTACAAATAAAAAATTTAGTTCGTTAAATTTATCTCATAGTGTAATACTTTTTTGTTTTCAACTTTTTGTTTTTTTTTCAAAAAAAAATTTTATATATAAGTCGAATTACAAAAGTTCAAGAGCCAGCAAATCAGAAGTAAATAAATTTTTAAAATTTATAATACAATCATTAGATAAAAGAGGTTTTTTGCAACCTGGCCACAAAAGACAAAGCATGATAAGAAACATTGAAAATATTTTTTATAGAACAAATTTGTCTGGTCAAGAAATACGTATTTTGCTTGGTATTTTCTCTACTTTAAATGCATTTAATAAGAAAAGCTGAATTGACAAAAGTTTTCCATTGTTTATAAATCACGAAATATAAAATATGACAAAAAGATTAGCGTCTAAGCATAAAGTGGATAGAAGACTTAAAGTTAACCTATGGGGTAGACCAAAGAGTCCTTTTAATTCACGAAATTATCCACCCGGCCAACACGGTAAAGCAAAAAAAGGAAAACTTTCAGATTATGGTACGCAACTTGAAGCTAAACAAAAAATGAAATTTTATTACGGAAATATAAATGAAAGACAATTTAGAAATGTTTATCGTAAAGCAATACAAAAGAAAGGAAACACTACAGAAAATTTAGTAGGATTTCTTGAAAGTAGATTAGATACAGTTGTCTACAGAGCAAAATTTGCTACAACGGTATTTTCTGCAAGACAGTTGATTAACCATGGTCACATCAAAGTAAATGGCAAAAAAGTTAATATTCCTAGTTATTTAGTTAAAGCTGAAGATACTATTGAGATAAAAGATAAATCAAAAGACATTGTTGCGATAGTAGGAGCTTTGGTAAGCAAAGAAAGAGAAGTTCCGGATTATATACAGATGGATGAAAAAAATAAAAAAGCTACACTAATTCGAATTCCAAAATTTTCAGAAGTTCCTTATCCAGTAATTATGGAACCAAATCTAGTTATTGAATATTACTCTAGATAATTAAATTTAACTTGTTAAGAAGAACTTCCATAAATTTTGTAAACAATATTCTCAGCAAGAATGCTAATTGGAAGATTGCTGATATTGGATGTGGTTATAGTGCTAATAAAAATGCATCAGTAATTGCTGATATTCAAGATCTTTCTAATTTCTACAAAGGTAAAAATTTTATAAAGATTAGTGGAAAAAAGCTACCTTTTAAAGATAAGGAATTTGATTTTGTTATAACAAGTCATGTAATTGAACATGTAGAAGATTTTGAATTTTTCGTAAAAGAGCTAGAGAGAATTTCCTCAAAAGGTTATATAGAATTGCCAACAAGATTGGGTGATAATTTGGTTTTTGAAAACAGAAATGATCACATTTGGTGGTTCACATATAATGATGTTAATAATCAAATTATTGCTTCAAAAAGAAATCAGTTAATTGATCCATTTATCACTGTGTCCATGGGGAAATTATTTGAAGAAATATTTAGAGAAAGTTTTGTTTTAGAATTAGCTTGGGAAGAAAAAATTGATTATAAAATTGACAATCAAATAAGACATGATGATATTAAAAAAATATCTTTTTTTAAATTAATAAGAAAATATTTAAGTAAAAAAATCAGAACCTTTTTAAGATAGGTTTATTAAGTAGCTTTTTCTTGAAATGAAATTTGTTTCTCTTGCAATTTTTTTTGCAAATCACCTTTTTCAAACATTTCTTTTACTATGTCACAACCTCCTATAAACTCTCCTTTGATATATAGTTGTGGTATTGTAGGCCAATCACTGAATTCTTTAATACCGTCTCTGATATCGGCATCTTCAAGTATATTAATTCCCTTAAAATTCACCTTTAATTGTTTAAGTACATTCGATACAGTTAAAGAAAATCCACATTGAGGAGTTTCCGGAGTTCCTTTCATAAATAGACAGACTTCATTTTTTTCTAATTCATCATTTATTTTTTTTTTTAAATTTTCATCCATAATTTACCTTTCCATAGTATTTAAGGCTAGCGCATGAAGGTCATTACCCATTTTACCTTTTAATGCCTTATAAACAAGCTTATGTTGTTCTATCTTGCTTTTTCCAGAAAAGATTTTTGATTTAATAGTAGCAGAATAGTGATTATCATCTCCAGCTAGATCTTGTATAGAGATTTCCGCATCTGGTAGTGCTTCTTTAATTAAACTTTTAATTTCTTCTAATTTTAGCCCCATAAAATTATTTAAAAATCCTTTTAAAAATTATATTAACTTTTTTAGTATGATAATTGAGATCAAACATTTTTTTCAAGTTAATAGCAGTAATCTTTTTAACTACCATTTTATCCTTAACTAGACTTTCGTATAGAGGCATATTGTTCTTCCATGAGTTTTGAGCATGTTTTTGGACAATGGTATAAGCTTTTTCCCGAGAAAATCCATTTTTTGTTAATTCCAACATTACTCTTTGTGAAAATATCAGACCATTTGTAATTTTGAGGTTCTCCAACATTTTTTTTGGATAGACATTCATGTTTTTTAAAATATTTTTTAATCGATGGAGAGCAAAATCTAATGTGATAGTAGAATCGGGTCCAATATTTCGTTCAACACTAGAATGAGATATATCTCTTTCATGCCATAGAGAAATATTTTCAAGAGCTGGAATAACATAACTTCTAACCATTCTAGTTAAACCAGTTAGATTTTCACTTAGTATGGGATTTTTTTTGTGTGGCATTGCTGAAGATCCTTTTTGTTTTTTTTCAAAGAATTCTTCGACTTCTTGCACTTCAGTTTTTTGTAAATTTCTTATTTCCGTAGCCACTCTTTCAATCGATCCTGCAATGATAGCTAGAATTGAAAAATAATATGCATGTCTATCTCTTGGTATAATTTGAGAAGATATAGGTTCAATTTTTAAGCCCATTTTTTTTGCTACATGAGCTTCAACTCTTGGATCAACATTTGCAAAATTGCCTACAGCTCCAGAGATAGCACAGGTAGAAATTTCTTTAACTGCACGTTCAAGTCTATTTTTATTTCTTTTGAATTCCTCATAGAAACTAGCTAATTTTAATCCAAATGTGGTTGGTTCAGCATGGATACCATGGCTTCTACCAACACAAATTGTATTTTTATATCTTAAAGATTTATTTTTTAAGACTTGTAAAATTTCGTCAATATCTTTTTTTAAAATTTTGCTTGCTTGAACTAATTGAAAATTAAAGCATGTATCCAAAACATCTGAAGAGGTCATTCCTTTATGTAAAAATTTTCCATGATTTCCCACTTTTTCTGTTATTGAAGATAAAAAAGCTATCATGTCATGATGTACTTTATTTTCAATTTTATGAATTCTGTCTACATTTATTTTAGCCTTTTTTCTAACTGTAGAAGCCACACCTTTAGGTATTAATTTAAGTTTTTCCATAGCCTGTGCTGCAGCTATTTCAATATTTAACCATATTTGGTATTTATTTTTTTCTTCCCATATCTTTGCTATTTCCTTTCTAGAGTATCGTTCGATCATGTTTTATAAGGTGGTTGATTATAATTTTTTTTAGACTTTGTAAATATTTCAAAACCTTCATTTGTTATTCCAACAGTATGTTCAAATTGTGCGGATAAAGATTTGTCTTTTGTTACTGCGGTCCAACCATCTTTTAGAACTTTGGTGTCATATGTACCTTCATTTATCATGGGCTCAACAGTAAATATCATACCGGTTTGCAATTCAATTCCTTCGCCTTTTTTTCCATAATGTAATATGTTTGGTGGTTCATGAAATGTCGTGCCTATTCCATGGCCACAAAAATCTCTTACTACGGAAAAACCTTTTTTTTCAACGAATGATTGGATGGTTTCACCAATATCTCCCAGCTTTATTCCATTTTTAATAATAGAAATTGCCCTCATCATAGATTCATAAGTAGCCGATACCAAGTTTTTGCTTTTTGTTGAAACTTCCCCCACAAAAAACATTCGACTGGTATCTCCATGCCAGCCATTTACTATAGCTGTTATGTCGACGTTGAGTATATCTCCTTCGTTCAAATATTTATTAGTTGGTATTCCGTGACAAACTACATGATTTGAGGAAGTGCAACATGATTTTGGAAAGCCTCTGTAAAAAAGAGGAGCTGAATAACCACCACTATCTCTTATAAATTCGTAGCAAATTTTATCTAATTTATCTGTGGTTACGCCAGGATTAATGTAAGCAGTTACTTCATCCAATGTCTTTGCCGCTAAACTGCCAGCAATTTTTATTTGATCAAAAGATTCTTTATAATTTTTACTCATAATTAAATTAACTCAATTTGATTATTTAGTTTTACCTCTTCATCATTTATCTTACAATCATAACAGAGTATTTTGACACCAGCTTTTATAGCTTTATCAAATGCAATTTTATAGTTGATATCTATGTCCTCGGCTATTTTAAAAGCTTTACAATCATGTCTTTGAATTAAATATAGGATACAGCTTTGAAAACCTTTTTTTTTAACATTAATGAGTTCCGTCAAATGTTTGGTGCCCCGTGAGGTAATTGCGTCAGGAAATTCAGCTATTTTTTTATTTCTTTGCAGGGTAACATTTTTAACTTCAAGAAAACATTTTTCTTTACTATTAGAAATTAAAAAATCAAACCTTGTGCTATTAGAAAATTTTACTTCAGTTTTTATATTATCGAATTTGATTAAACTTTTTATTTTTTTTAAGTTTAAAGCTTCAAAAATCAGTTTATTTGTTAATAATGTATTAATTCCAACTAAACTTTTTCCTACTTCAATTATTTCAAGAGAGTATTTTAATTTTCTTTTAGGGTTATTTGACTCTGAAAACCAAGTTTTATTACCCTCGTTTAATAAGCCCATCATGGAACCTGTATTTGGGCAGTGAGCAGTAATTATTTTATTTCTAAAGTTTATATCGACAAAAAATCTTTTATATCTTTTGACAAAAGTTCCCTGTAATAATTTATCTTTAAATTTCATTGAATTTTAATATTATCAAAGTATGAATAAAAATAATAAAAAAGTGAATGCCATAATCATTCTTATAGGTAATGAAATTTTATCGGGCAGAACACAGGACGCAAATGCTACGTTTTTATCAAAATGGCTTAATGAACTTGGTGTTAGAGTAGAAGAAGTAAGAGTTATATTAGATGAGCAAAAAGTTATAGTTAATTGCATCAATGAGGTGAGAAAAAAATTTAAATATGTATTTACTACTGGAGGCATCGGTCCCACTCATGATGACATTACATCTCAATCTATAGCAAAAGCATTCAATCTATCTTACAGCTACCACAAAGAAGCTTATAAAATATTAGAAAAATATTATAAGCCAGGTAAATTTAATGATGGTAGAAAAAAGATGGCAAAAATGCCTGACAAAGCTTCTTTAATTTACAATCCCTCAAGTGGAGCACCCGGCTTTATTATTGAAAATGTTTATTGTCTACCCGGCGTTCCATCAATACTCAAATCAATGGTGGGTGGTTTAGAAAATAAAATTAAAGGTGGAAAAAAAATTCTAAGTGAAACAATATCTGTAAGCACTGTTGAAAGTGAAATAGCCAAACCATTAGAAGATGTTCAAAACAATTTTTCTAATGTAGAGATTGGAAGCTATCCTTTTTTTAGATCAGGAAAAATTGGTGTATCTATAGTAATGCGATCTACAGAAAAGAATCAACTAAAAGATTGTGCTAAACAAATACAAAATTTCATTCAACAAAAAAAAATTCAAATTATAGAAAGAGAATAATCATGATTTTTTATTTTGCTTATGGCAGTAACTTGCATCACTTACAAATGAAAAGACGATGTCCAAATTGCCGTTTTATAAAAAAAATTATTCTCCATAATTACAAGTTAACATTCAGAAGTAAGTACGGAGCTGCGGACATAGAAAAAAAAATGGGTAAAAAAGTTTATGGAGCTTTATATCTAATTTCTAAAATTGCTGAAAAAAAGCTAGATGTTTATGAGGAATATCCTATTTTATATAAAAAAATGTTTTTTAAATATGGTAACAAAAAAGTAATGACTTATATTATGATAAAAAAAACAAAGCTAGTTCCACCCACGACTCGATATTTAAATATAATCAAACAAGGATATAAAGATTGTAAGCTTAATATAAAAAGTTTAAATGATTCCCTGTCACAGTTAAAACATATTCCATCCAGATAATAAATATTGAAAAATATTTGATTAAACATTAAAGATAATAAGTATTAAGGACTTTTTATAAAATGAAATCTAAAGCTATCGTTACTTTAGCTGACAGCAATTATTTTGAATTGCTTTTAGAGCTTATCTCCTCAATAAAAAAACATAAAGAAAGCGATAATGTTTCTATTTGTGTTTTAGACGCAGGATTAGATGAAAAACAAATAGAAATTTTAAAAAGCAAAACAGATATAATTAAAAAAGCAAAATGGGATATCCAAGTTCCTTCATATAAAGTAGCAGGTAGAGAATGGCTGAAAAGCCAAGTATCAAGAGCATTTTTACCAGACTATTTTCCGGATTTCGAAAAGTATCTTTGGATTGATTGTGATGCGTGGGTTAACTCTTGGGACTCTGTAGAATTATATTTTAAAGCTTGCGAAAATGGAAAACTTGGAATTACACAAACAATCGGCGCAGGATATAGAATACTAACTAGGGTCCAATGGATCCTTGGTAAATTTGCTGTTATCAAATCACAGAACTATAAACATGCAAAAAAATCAGGATTTTCAGAAAGTACGGCAAGAAAAATTGCATTTGCTCCCCATTTAAACATCGGAGTTTTTTCTTTAGAAAAAAAATCAAAATGTTGGAAATTATGGCAAGAAATTTTATCAAAAGCTCTTGCGTCAGGAGGGGTTTTTGGATCTGAAGGACTTGCAATAAATATAGCAGTTTATGATAAGAATGTTGATGCGGAATTTTTACCATTATATTGTAATTGGATAGCCAGTAATGTTTTGCCAAAATTCGATATAGAAAAGGAAACTTTTGTAGAACCTTATTTACCACATAACAAGATTGGAATAATGCATCTAGCTGCAGGTCTATGGAAAAATAATAAGGATATGAGAACTAATAAAGATGTTAAGGTAACAATTCAGACGATACAGGGATCAGAGTTACAAAAAAGTTTGAGATACGGTAAGGTATAATTTTTTTTGG
>Ga0208328_1000160_pt1 | contig 36048 bp, 33 predicted proteins | sample DeeseametaMP2633_FD_184170 | JGI IMG/M metagenome (GOLD analysis project Ga0208328, IMG submission 184170) | Marine microbial communities from the Deep Atlantic Ocean - MP2633 (SPAdes) | ecosystem: Environmental > Aquatic > Marine > Unclassified | place: Northeast of Antigua and Barbuda, North...
CAGTTGACCGCCGCCCACCCGGTCGCGCGTCCGAATCTCTACCGCCCCAGTGTTCTTGAGGCGAATGTTCGATCGCCTCGTTTTGGCTGCATCTCGACACCGCCGTTGCCGCCGCCGTAGCCGGACGGACCGAACGCCTGCTGCGGGCGGCAGGTGGGCGGGGAGGCTCGCCGGCGGGGTCGGTTCGGTCCGTCCGGCTCCGGTTGGCGGGCCACGGTGCAGACTTCGAGGTGTGAGCCGCTTCGGACGCCGCGACGAGCCCGGTACGCCGCTGGGCGCGGGTCGCCTGGCCGACATCTCCGACCCCGCCGTACCCGACTCGCTGCGGCGCATCGTCCGGCCGGCCGGTGGCCGGGCGCATCCGCACGTGCTGCGGATGGCCGGGGAGCACCCCCGGGTGCTGGTGGCGGCGCGTCCCGAGGCGCTGGTCCACGTCAGCTTCGCGGACCAGGGCGACGTGGAGGCCTCGGCGGCCTGGTCGGTGGCGTTCGTGCCGTGGGGGCAGGTCGAGGAGATCCGGGTGACCGGGGTGTCGATCACCTTCCGTTGGCCCGGACACAGCGTCTCGGTGGAGATGACCACCCACGAGGAGGCGCTGCAGACGGTGCTGTTCTTCCTCGACGTCCAGCAGGGCTGAGCAGCCGCGCCGGGGGACGTGGTCTCGACGCCCGCTCCTCGCTGGCGCTCGTCGCTGCTCGACCACCGCAGGGTGGCCTGCGGCTCTCAGCGTCGGTGCTTGCGCCCGTGCTTCAGCACGGTCACCAGCCCGCCGAGCAGGTGCTCGGTGAAGCGGGGGTCGTAGTACATCGTGACCTCGTGGCCCAGCGCGGTGTACCAGGACCGCCCGCGCCCGACGCGGTGCGTCCAGGCCATCGGGTGGTCGCCCATGACGCCGCTGACCCCGGGGTAGGTGGGGAACGGGTTCTCCAGGCCGGTCGGCAGGTTCGAGGTGTTGGGGTACTGCAGGTAGCTCGACTCGTCGATCGAGAGCAGCACGGTCGAGCGGCCGCGCACGTTGGAGGTGAAGGAGTAGAACTCCTCGATCGGGATCAGCCACTGCTCGGGCAGGTGCCGGGTCGAGCGGTGCGTGGCGCTCTCGGTCACCATCAGGCCCGGCTGCTCCAGCGGGTGCGCGAGGAACCGACCACCGGCCAGCAGCCGGGTGTAGAAGGGGTTGGAGTACTCGGTGTCCGCCGCCGAGTGCACCCCGGCCCAGCCGCCGCCGCGGCGTACGAACCTCTTCAGGGCGGTGCGCTGGGCGCCCTCGAGCACGTCGCCGGTGGTGTTGACGAACGCGATCGCGTCGTAGGCGTCCAGGCCGCGGTGGGTGAAGACGGTCGGGTCCTCGGTCGCGTCGACGTCGAAGCCGTGGGCGGCGCCGAGGTCGGTGATCGTGGAGACGGCGGTCTCGATGGACATGTGCCGGAATCCGGTGGTCCGGCTGAAGACCAGCAGCCGAGGGCGGTCGATACCGGCCCAGGTGGGCGCGGCCGACCAGACCAGCGGCGCGACCGGGGCGGCCAGGGCGGCGCCCAGCAGGGCTCGCCGCCCCGGGGACGGGGCGGAGCAGGTGGAGTCGGTGCACATGGGGGTCTCCTCAGACGGCCGAGCCGTCGGCGATGCCGCGGGCGATGCGGATCGAGTTGGCCATGATCGTCAGCGTCGGGTTGAAGCCGGGGAAGGTCGGGAAGGTCGAGGCATCGGCGACGAACACGTTGTCGACGTCGTGGAGCCGCCCCGAGGACGCGCACACCGACGCGCGCGGGTCGTCGCCCATGCGGGCGGTGCCGGCCAGGTGCGCGGTGTAGGTGATGCCCTGGTTGATCAGCGGGAAGGGCAGCACGATCGCGCCGATCGACTGCGGCGCCGCCTGGTGGGCGGCGAGCATCTGCGCGCCGAGGTAGGCCGCGGCCACCTGCTCGTGCCGGTGGGGGGAGTAGGTGATCCGCGCCGCCGGGTTGCCGAGGAAGTCGGTGACGTCCGGGTCGAGGTCGACGCGGTTCTCGGCCTGCGGCAGGTCCTGGTGGACCAGCTGTGAGCCGGCCACCCCCGCGTGCGGGCCGACCCGCATCGCCGCCTTGTGGGCGATGCCGTAGCCGGCGAAGCCCGCCATCAGCTGCGCGCCGTTGATCGGCGGCCCGCCCGACCCCAGCTGGATGATCCCGCCCACCAGGTAGGGCACCCCGAGCGCGCTCACCTCCGGCCCGGTGAACGGACCGACGAGGTCGTCGATCTGCAGCGTCGTGGACTGCGCCCGCAAGGGGTGCACGGTGAACGGGAAGAACGCGGCGGCGATGGTGAAGTTGTGGAACATCATGTTCCGCCCGACCTGGTCGGACCGGTTGCCCAGCCCCGTGGGGTGCGCCCGGTTGGCCGACATCAGCAGCAGCCGTGCGGTGTTGATCGGGCTGCCGGCCAGCACCACGGTCGAGGCCGGCACGCGGTGCACCTCCCCCCGCACGTCGCGGTAGCGCACCGCCCTCGCCCGCCGACCGTTGCCGGTGGTCTCCACGCGGTCGACGAAGGCCCGCTCGATGACGCGCACCCGACCGGTCCGCAGCGCGGGGTTCAGGAACGAGACGAGGGCGTCGCCCCGGGCGTTGATCGGGCAGCCGAAGCCGGAGCACATGCCGCACGAGTTGCACGCGGGCCGCCCCTTGCGGGGCTCGGAGTTGACCGCCGCCGGGTACGGGTAGGGCTCCATCCCGACCAGTCGCGCCCCCTCGGCGAGCAGGCCGGCGGCGTACCCCGTCGGGTTGGGGGGCATCGGGAAGTCTCGCCGCCGGGGGGACTGCTCCAGCGTGCGTGCGGGCATCGCGGAGCGGTCGCCCTGCACGCCGACCTGGCGCTCGACGAGGTCGTAGTACGGCGCGAGGTCGTCGTAGCCGATCGGCCAGTCGGCCACCTGGGCGCCGTCGATCGGCCCGTGGTCGGAGAGCAGGGAGAAGTCCTGCTTCCAGAAGCGCGGGGTCTTCGCGTTGTAGTGCAGGCTCGTGCCGCCGACCGCCGCGCCGAGCTGTCCCAGCGCGCCCTGCGCGGACCGGGCCACACCCGAGGACGCCTCGGCCTGGGTGCGCGTGGTGTAGGGCTCGAGCTCGGCGTCGGGGAAGCCGAAGCCGCGGTAGCCCTTGACCTCGTCGGAGCCGTACTCGGTGCCGAGCCGGCCGCTCGGCCGCCGCCCCAGGCCCGGGCGCAGGTTGCGACCCCGCTCGAGCACCGTGACGTCCCAGCCCCGGCGCGCCAGCTCCCAGGCCGCCGCCGACCCGGCCGCGCCGGAGCCGACGACCACCGCCTCCCGGCTCACAGCAGGTCCTCCACGTCGGCGAGCAGCCCCCGCAGGCGCTGCGAGAGCACCCGGAGGTCGCCCTCGGCCTCGGCGAGCAGCCCCATCGACGCCTCCGAGGTCGCGAGGGCCATCGCGGGCCCGTACGTCGCGAGCGCGCGGGTCACGTCCAGCAGCGGCAGCATCTCGATCTCGGGGTCGGTGACCTCCTCGTCGGTGTAGCCGCGCGGCTGCCGGTCGCCGTCGAAGCCGATGCCCTCCCAGCCCACGCCGTCCCGGTTGCCGCCGTACTCCGGGGCTCCCCAGGTGCCCTCGAAGGCGTGCGTGACCGCGAGCCCCATCATCGCCGTGACGTCGGGGTCCTGGGTCGTCCGCAGCGCCAGGTCGCGCAGCGGGCCGGGCAGGTCGGCGAAGCCGGGGACGCTGGAGGCGAGCGCGTCCAGGCCGCGGGTGTAGACCTTCTGCAGGCGTCGGACCCGACGCTTCCAGGCCTTGCGCTCGTAGGCGTCCAGCGGCAGGAACCGCTCGAAGTCGTTGCGCCGCGCGCCGCCGCGGTCGGAGAACGGCCCGCCGGCATAGATCCGCGGCGGGTCGGTGCGGAAGGCGCCGAGCAGGGCGTCGATGCTCTCGTGGGCACGGGCGGCCAGGGCCCCGGGCGCCCCGTCGTCGGCCGGCACGACGCGGTCGACCACCCCGGCCAGGGTGGCCAGCTGGTCCTCGTCGAGGTAGCGGGCCCGGTCACGGCCCACCGGGACGGCCACCGCCGGCAGGCCGGGTACGGCGAGCAGCGCGACCGCCCCCGCGGCGCCGGCCAGCAGGCCGCGCCGGGTGGGGAGGTCGGGCCAGGGCAGGTCGGTGGACCGTGTGTCCGTCGTCACACCGACTCAACGCGCGGAACTGGAACTGGTTACACCCCGAGACCGGGGGCGGCCGGGGACGTCATACGGACCGCAGGAGTGGACGTCCCCTCCGTATGACGTCGCGCGGGGCCCACGCCTCAGGCCTCGTCGGTCTCCTCGACGGAATCGGGGTGCGGCTCGGACTCGACGGCCTGGGCCGGCGACTCGAGCACCTCGGCGAGATGGACGACCGCGTCGCCGGAGGAGACCAGGGGCGCCTCGGTGCGGCCGATGACGACACCGTCGCGATCGGCGTGCACGAGCCGGACCCGCTTGCCGAAGGAGTCGAAGAGGCCACCCAGCCGCTCGCCCTTGGCGACCCGTTGGCCGAGCTCGGCCTCGAGGTGCAGCATCCCCGTGCCGCGGGCGCGCACCCAGCCCGAGCGCCACGACTCCAGCGTCGGGGTGGGCGGGTCCTCCTCGGGCGGGTCGATCATGCCGAGGTGGGCCAGCACGCGTCGTACGCCGCGGACGCCGGCGTCGACGGCCCAGCCGTCCATCCGCCAGGCCTCGCCGGCCTCGTAGAGCAGCACCTTGGCCCCCGCCTCACGGGCCGCGGCGCGCAGCGACCCGTCGCGCAGCCGGGCGTGCATCATCACCGGCGCGCCGAAGGCGATGGACAGCTCGCGGGTGCGCTCGTCCTCGAGGTCGGCACGGATCTGGGGCAGGTTGGTGCGGCGGTCCGAGCCGGTGTGGAGGTCGATGCCGACCTCGCACTTGGCGACCACCTCGGTCATCATCAGGTGCGCGATCCGGGCGGCCAGCGACCCGCGGCGCGAGCCCGGGAAGGACCGGTTGAGGTCGCGGCGGTCCGGCAGGTAGCGGTCGCCGTTCATGAAGCCGAGCACGTTGACGATCGGTACCGCGATGAGCGTGCCACGCAGCTTCTTGGCGTCGAGGTCGGCGAGCACCTGGCGCACCACCTCGACCCCGACGGCCTCGTCGCCGTGGATCGCGGCGTCGATCCACACCGTCGGACCCTCGTGGCGACCGTGCACGACGCGGATCGGCAGGTCGACGTCGGCGCCGGTCACCAGGCGCGTGATCGGCAGCGCCAGCGCCTGCTTGCGCCCGGCGCGGACCCGCACCGGGCCGATCTCGAAGGAGTCGCGGGGCACCACTCACCGCCCCCGGTTGCGTCGACGTACGGCGACGGGCGGGCGTGGCCCGAGGTAGGAGCGTCCCGGGTCGACCGCGAACCCCTGCCGCAGCGCCTCGCGCCCCACCAGCATGCGGAACCCCATCTCGTCTCGTCGCGACAACGTCATCTCCACCGTCACCGTGCGCTCGAGCAGGGTGACCTCCATCGGCACCACGTACCGCTCCTCGGCGTGCCCGGAGGAGGAGCGCACCTCGCGGACGTCGAGGACGGGGCACCGGGCCTGCACGGCGTCCTCGTCGCTGCCCTGCCAGGGGTGCACCGAGAAGGTGACCCACCGCTCGCCGTCGACCTGCTCCTCGACGAGGTCGAAGGCGTGGATCGCGCTGGTGCGCGCCCCGGTGTCGAGCTTGGCCTTCACCCACGGCACGCCGATCCCCGGCAGGCTCACCCACTCACGCCAACCCGCGAGGGTGTAGGAAGGGACGGGGGGCTGGTCGCCCGTCGGCTCTGCTGGCACGCTGGCTCGTCCTCTCCGTCGCTCGGCACCGTCGGGCACATGGTGGTCCACACGTCCGGCACTCACACTCGGGTGGTCATGAAACTAGCGATCCTGTCCCGTGCGCCCCGCTCGTACAGTACGCAGCGCCTGCGCACCGCCGCCCTGGACCGGGGCCACACCGTCAAGGTGCTCAACACGCTGCGCTTCGGCATCGACCTCTCCGGCGACGAGCCCGACCTGCAGTTCCGCGGCAAGCAGCTCTCGCACTACGACGCGATCCTGCCGCGCATCGGCAACTCGATCACCTACTTCGGCACCGCCGTGGTGCGCCAGTTCGAGCAGATGGACGTCTACACCCCGAACACCTCGTGGGGGATCTCCAACAGCCGCGACAAGCTGCGGGCCACCCAGATCCTCTCCCGCCACCAGATCGGCATGCCGGCCACCACGTTCGTCCAGGGCCGCGGCGACGTGATCCCGGCCATCGAGCGGGTCGGCGGCGCCCCGGTGGTCATCAAGCTGCTGGAGGGCACCCAGGGCATCGGGGTGATCCTGGCGCCGGAGATCAAGGTCGCCGAGGCGATCATCGAGACGCTGCAGTCGACGAAGCAGAACGTCCTCATCCAGCGCTTCGTCAAGGAGTCCAAGGGACGCGACATCCGGGCCCTGGTCGTGGGCGACCGGGTCGTCGCCGCCATGCGGCGGGTCGCCAAGGGCGACGAGTTCCGCTCCAACGTCCACCGCGGCGGATCGGTCGAGCCGGTGGAGCTCGACCCCGCCTTCGAGCGGGCGGCGGTGCGCTCCGCGCAGATCATGGGCCTGCGCGTCGCCGGCGTGGACATGCTCGAGGGGCTCGACGGCCCGCTGGTGATGGAGGTCAACTCCTCACCCGGTCTGGAGGGCATCGAGCGCGCCACCGACCTCGACGTGGCGGGCGCGATCATCGACTACATCGACAACCAGGTCGCCTTCCCCGAGATCGACGTGCGCCAACGGCTCACCGTCTCGACCGGGTACGGCGTGGCCGAGATCCTCGTCTTCGAGGCCTCCGAGATGGTCGGCAAGAGCCTGGGTGACTCGGGCCTGCGCGAGCGCGACATCACCGCCCTGACGCTGCACCGCGGCACCCAGGTCATCCCCAACCCCAACGCCCGCCACGTGCTCGAGGCGGGCGACCGGCTGCTGTGCTTCGGCAAGCTGGAGGAGATGCGCTCGATGATCCCCAACCGCCGCAAGCGGATGCGCAAGCCGAAGCGGCTGCCGGCCGAGCCCATCCACGACGCCTGAGACCCGCGTCGGGACGGCCGGCTCGGGTCGGCCGAGACCCGGGGGCGGCTCAGGCGGGCACGAGCTGGAACCGCCGGCCGGTGACGGCCTCGGGCACGATCGCCACGACCTCCCACTTCGGGGTGGCCACCCACGGCACCAGCGGCAGGTCGTCGTAGCGGCGCGCCTCGTCCTCACCGAGGACCCGCGCGTGGCCGCGCACCAGCACCGACCAGGCCACCCGTCGGGCGTCGGCGAGCGACTCGACCGAGTCGATCTCCAGCGCCACGTCGGACTCCAGCGCCGCGGCCAGCAGCTTGTTGCCGGCGTCGGTGCGGATCAGCAGGGTGCGGTCGACGACCGCGTAGTTGACGGGGACCACGTGGACCTCGTCCACGAGGCGGTAGCCGATGCGCCCGAGCTCGTGGTCCTCGAGCAGCTCCCAGCACTCCTCCTCGGACAGGTGCCGCACGAGGGTGTCGGGGGCCTCTGCCCGGCCCGTGCCGGGCCCGGTCGTGTCGCCGGTCGTGTCGCGGGTGGCGTCGCGGGTGGTGTCGTGGTCGGTGGGGCTCATGCCCCCACGCTGCGCCGCCGTCCACCCGGGGGGTAGGGACGGAGGTCCCGCGGGCACGGGACCCCCGCCCGCTGGTCCGCCGGGACTACTTGGCGCCGGCCGAGAGCCGGTAGCGACGCACCGAGAGCGGGACGAAGACGGCCAGGATGATCGCCACCCACAGCAGGGTGTAGAGCACCGGGTGCTGCATCGACCAGGCCTCCGACACCGCGCCGCGCGGGTCGACGTTGCCGAAGAGCTCGCGGCTGGCCTGGGTCAGCGCCGAGACCGGGTTCCACTCGACGAGCGTGCGCAGGAACCCGTCGAAGGACTCCAGCGGCACGAAAGCGTTGGAGACGAAGGTCAGCGGCATGATCACGATGAACGAGGCGTTGTTGATGACCTCCACGCTGGGCACCATCAGCCCGACCCACGCCATCACCCAGCTCACGGCGTAGGCGAAGAGCAGCAGCAGCGCGAAGCCGAGCACCGCGTCGAGGAACCCCTCGCGGATCCGCCAGCCGACCAGCAGCCCGGTCAGGGCCATGATCGCCAGGCTCAGCACGTTGTAGACGACGTCGGAGGTCGTGCGCCCGACGAGCACGGCGGCCTGTGACATCGGCAGCGAGCGGAATCGGTCGATGATGCCCTTCTGCATGTCCTCGGCCAGGCCGGCACCGGTGAACGTGGCCCCGAAGACGACCGTCTGGGCGAAGATGCCGGCGATGAGGAACTCGCGGTAGCCCACGCCGCCGGTGTCGATCGCCCCACCGAAGACGAAGGCGAACAGCAGCACGAACATGATCGGGCTGACGAGCACGAAGACGAGCACCTCGGGCACGCGCTTGATCTTGATCAGGTTGCGCCGGGCGACGACCCAGCCGTCGGTCAGGGCGCGGACCACGCCGGTCGGGCGGGACTGCTCCAGGGTCGGGACGGGCGTGCTCATCGGGACACCTCGGCGGGGTCGGAGTCGGCGGTGGGGCTGTCGGGGTCGCCCGCCTCGGTGGCGTGCCCGGTCAGGCTGAGGAAGACGTCGTCGAGGGTCGGGCGGCGCAGCCCGATGTCGAGCACGGGGACGGCGTCGCGCTCGAGACCCTCCAGCACCCGGCGCAGGGCGCTGACGCCCCCGTCGACGGCGGCGGTGAGCTCGCGACCGTTCTCCCCGACGCCGACCTCGCCGGTGGCCACCTCGCCCAGCAGCGAGCGGACCCGGTCGCGGTCGGCGGGGTCGGCCAGCACGACCTCGACCCGCTCGCCCCCGGTCTGGGCCTTGAGCTGGTCGGCGGTGCCGCGCGCGATCGCCCGGCCGTGGTCGATGACCAGGATGTCGTCGGCGAGCCGGTCGGCCTCCTCGAGGTACTGCGTGGTGAGCAGCAGCGTGGCGCCCGAGGAGACCAGCTCACGGATGACGTCCCACATCTGCACCCGGCTGCGCGGGTCGAGCCCGGTGGTCGGCTCGTCGAGCACCAGCACCGGCGGGGCCGCCACCAGCGCACCGGCCAGGTCCAGGCGCCGGCGCATGCCGCCGGAGTAGGTCTTGGAGGGCCGGTCGCCGGCGTCGGCGAGGTCGAAGCGCTCCAGCAGCTCCCGCGCTCGTTCGCGGGCGCGGGTGCGGCCCATGCCGTAGAGCCGGCCGACCATCTCGAGGTTCTCGAAACCGGTGAGGTGCTCGTCGACGGCGGCGTACTGGCCCGAGAGGCCGATCCGCGAGCGCACCCCGTCGGGGTCGGCCAGGATGTCGACGCCGGCCACGACGGCCGAGCCGGCGTCCGGCTTGAGGAGCGTCGTGAGGACCCGGACGGCGGTGGTCTTGCCCGCGCCGTTGGGGCCGAGCAGGGCCAGCACGGTGCCCTCGGGCACGGAGAGGTCGAGCCCGGCCAGGGCCTCGACCTCCTTGTAGCGCTTCACCAGGCCGGTGGCCGTGATCATGTCGGTCATCGCGTCCTCAGGGGTCGACGGAAGGGTGCGGAGCTGCGAGCAGGGCATCGACGCGGATGCCGTGACGACGCTACTGACCACCACCGACAGCCGGACTCATCGCTGGTCCTGCACTGGACAGGGCCCGCGCGCTGGGTCAGCGTGACGGCCATGAGCAACGGGACGGTGACCTGGAGCCCACGCGGAGCCGACGCCCGCGTGGTGGTCGTCGGCGGCATCAACGCCGACCTCAAGGCCCGCACCACCGCCCCGCTCGTGCCGGGCACCTCCAACCCGGGCACCGCCACGCTCACCCCCGGCGGCGTCGGACGCAACGTGGCCGAGAACCTCGCCCACCTGGGTCGCCCGGTGGCCCTGGTGGGCGTCGTCGGCGACGACGACCTGGGGCGGCTCGTGCTCGACGCGACGTCGGCGGCCGGCGTGGACGTGACCCACGTGCGGTGCCGCCTCGGTCCGACCGGCTCCTACACCGCGCTGCTCGACCACCACGGCGAGCTCGTGGCGGGGGTCGCCGACATGGCGGCGGCCGACGCCCTCACGCCCGAGGACGTGCGCGCCGCCGAGTCGGTGGTGGCCGGTGCCGGGATGCTCGTGCTCGACGGGAACCTCCCGGTCGCGGCCTTCGCCGCCGCCCGGGACCTCGCGGCCGCCCACGGCGTGCCGGTGGTGGTGGACCCCGTCAGCGTGCCCAAGGCGGCGCGACTCACGGCGCAGGTGCGCGACCTGCTGGCCGTGACGCCGAGCCACGGGGAGCTGGAGGCCCTCGGCGGGGTCCCCGCGCTGCTCGCGCGCGGCGTCGACCTCGTGTGGGAGCGGCGAGGGGCGTCGGGGTCGGTCCTGCACACGGCCGGCGGTGCGGGGGCGGTCGAGCTCGCGGCCCCCGAGACCGCAGTCGTCGACGTCACCGGCGCCGGCGACGCCATGCTCGCGGCGTGGTGCCACGCGGTGCTGGCGGGACAGGGGCACGCCGAGGCTGCGGCGTACGCGCACGAGGCGGCGGCGCTCACCGTCGCCTCCCCGCTGACCGTCCGTCCCGACCTGGGGGAGATGCTGGCCCGATGACCGCCGTCCCGATCCACCCGATGCTGACCGTGACCGACGAGGTCGCCACCGCGCTGCGCGAGGGCCGACCGGTCGTCGCGCTGGAGTCGACGATCATCAGCCACGGCATGCCCTACCCCGACAACGTGGCCATGGCCCTGGAGGTCGAGTCGGTGGTGCGGGCCGGGGGCGCGGTCCCCGCGACCATCGCCGTGCTCGACGGCCGGCCGCGGGTGGGCCTGGGTGCGGAGGACCTCGAGCTGCTCGCGAGCCACCCCGACGTGGTCAAGGCCAGCGTCCGCGACCTGCCGTACGTCGCCGCGCGCGGCCTGCACGGCGCGACCACCGTCGCCGCCACGATGCGGCTGGCCGCGATGGCCGGCATCGAGGTCTTCGTGACCGGCGGCCTGGGCGGCGTGCACCGGGGCGCGGAGACCTCCATGGACCTCTCGGCCGACCTCACCGAGCTCTCGCGCACCCCGGTCGCGGTCATCAGCGCCGGGGTGAAGTCGATCCTCGACATCGGGCTGACCCTGGAGGTGCTGGAGACCCTCGGGGTGCCGGTGCTGGTGGAGGGGTCCGACGAGTTCCCGTCGTTCTACTCGCGCAGCAGCGGGTTCGCCGCGCCGATGCGTGTAGACGGTGCCGCGCAGGCGGCCGCGGTCGCCCGCGCGACCTGGGACCTCGGGCTCGACTGCGGCGTCGCGCTCGCCCACCCCGTGCCGGCCGAGGACGAGATCCCGGCCGAGGAGATCGGCGTCGTGATCGAGCAGGCCCTGGCCGACATGGACGCGCTGGGCATCACCGGCAAGGCGACCACGCCCTACCTGCTCGGACGCATCGTCGAGCTGACCGGCGGGTCGTCGCTGGCCACCAACATCGCGCTGGTGCGGGCCAATGCGGCGTACGGCGCGGCGGTGGCCGTCGCGCTCGCCGGCTGACGCCGGGAGCGGTGAGTGGTCAAACCGTCCCGCGCGGGGAACCGCTTGAGGGCTCACCGCCCACCACGCGTCAGCGGGTCGCGGCCGTCACCCGGTAGCGCACGAACGACGGCACCACCAGCGCCGCCACCACCACACCCACCACCACGAGCACGCCGCCGCCCGCCGCGGCCGCGCCGGCACCGACCGCCGCTGCGGTCGCCCCGTGCGCCACGTCGGCGACCCGCGGGCCACCGGCGACCACGACGATGAACACGCCCTGCAGCCGCCCCCGGACCTCGTCGGCCGCCGCGCTCTGCAGCATCGAGGACCGGAACGCCGCCGAGGCCATGTCGGCCGCACCGCCGATGACCAGCATCAGCAGCGCGGTCACCAGCATCGCCCGCTGCCAGCCGGCACCCCCGGCGTCGGCCAGCAGCACCGCCACGCCGAAGCCCGCCATCGCCACGCCCCACACCACGATGCACACGACGACGGCCAGGCCCTGGCGCACGATCCGCGAGACCCAGCCGCTCAGCACGCCGCCCACGACGGCGCCCGCCGGGATGCCGGCGAAGAGCAGCGCGAAGGTCAGCCCGCCCTCCGAGGGGCCGCCGAAGTCGAGGTGCGCGATCTCGGGGAACAGCGCGCGCGGCATCCCGAAGACCATCGCGATGATGTCGACGACGAAGGACATCAGCAGCACCGGCTGGTGGCGCAGGTAGGCGAAGCCGTCGACGACCGCCCGCACGCCGGGCACGACCGCGGCCACGCCCTCGATACGCAGCGACGGCAGCCGCACCACCGCCCAGACCGTGGCCAGCAGCGAGACCGTGTCGAGCGCGTAGAGCCAGCCGAACCCGGTGAACGGGATGAGGATGCCGGCCACCAGCGGGCCGGCGATCGCCCCGGCCTGCATGACGGTCATGTTCAGCGAGTTGGCCGCCGGGAGCAGCGCGGCCGGGACCAGCCGGGGCAGCAGCGCGCTGCGGGTGGGTTGGTTGACCGCGAAGAACGCCTGCTGCACCGCGAACAGCGACAGCAGCAGCCAGACGTTCGTCGAGCCGGCGAACGCCTGCACCGCGAACAGGCCGCTGGTCACGATCAGGCCGATGGTCGTGACCAGCAGGATCGTGCGGCGGTCGAACACGTCGGCCAGCGCACCGCCGTACAGACCGAAGACGACCAGGGGCACCAGGCCGAACACCCCGGTCAGCCCGACGTACGCCGAGGAGCCGGTGTCGGCGTAGATCTGGGCCGGCACCGCCACGACCGTCAGCTGGGCGCCGATGACGGTGATGATGTTGGCCGTCCACAGCCGCCGGAAGTCGGGGACCTTGAGCGGCCGGGTGTCAGCGGCCAGCCCGCGCCACCGTCCGACCGCCCCCGTCACGGGCGAGAACCTACGCCTCGCGACCACGGACCCACCCGGCCAGGGTCACGAGCCCGCAACGAACCGGCGCCGACCGTTGCCCCGACCGCACCCTTTACTGTCTGCTGGCCCACGGACAGGAGGTCATCAGGTGACGGTCGTCGATGCCGACGTCGACTTCGGGGAGCTGGACAGGCAGGGCGGGCTGGGCGTGCGCTGCCTGGGTGTCGTGCACCTGTACCGCACCTTCGAGGGCCACGACGTCGTCGCGCTGCAGGGGGTCGACCTGTCGATCCGTCCCGGCGAGCGCGTGGCGTTCCTGGGCCCGTCGGGATCGGGCAAGTCCACGCTGCTGACGTTGCTCGGCGGGATCCAGCGCCCCAGCGCGGGCCGGATCTTCCTCGGTGACTCCGAGATCTCGCGACTGCCGGAGCCCGAGCTGGCGCGGCTGCGCTCGCGGCGGGTCAGCACGATGCTGCAGGGTGCGACCCGCAACCTGCTGCCCTACGCCACCGCCCGGCAGAACATCGCCTTCGCCCGCCTCGCCCTCTCCGGGGCCGAGCGCAAGCAGGCGGTGCCCGAGCGGGAGCTGTTGGCCCGCGTCGGTCTGGACCCGGTCGCCGACCAGGTCGTCAGCACGATGTCCGGCGGTCAGCGCCAGCGGTTGGCGCTCGCCTGCGCGGTCTCGACCGGCCCGCAGCTGCTGCTGGCCGACGAGCCCACCAGCCAGCTCTCCCACGAGGACCGCGACGCCGTCATCGGCCTGATCCACGAGCTCGGCGACGAGCTCGGCACCACGATCGTGGTCGTCACCCACCAGCCCGAGGTGGCCGCGACCTTCCCGCGCACGATCACGATGAAGGGCGGCCGGGTCGGCCTGGAGGGGCGCGACGGCGCGGAGTACGTCGTCATCGGCGCCGAGGGGGTCGTGCACCTGCCCACCCACCTGGCCGAGCAGTGGCCGCAGGGGACGCTGGTGCGCATCGAGCCCGAGGAGAGCGACCGGCTCGTGGTCTCCCGCTCGGCAGAAGCGGTCGGAGGGGCCGTCGAGGGAGAGGCGCGCACCGAGTGAGCGACCTGATCCTGAGCGGGGTGCGCTACGAGCTGTCCCGCACGCTGCTGCACGACCTCGACCTGACCTTCGCGGCCGGGCGGATGACCGCCCTGTCCGGCCCGTCGGGCTCGGGCAAGACCACCCTGCTCTCCATCGCGGGCGGGCTGCTGCGTCCCACCACCGGGGAGGCGACGTACGCCGGTGCGCCGATGTGGCGCGGCACCGGCGACCCGCGCCCGGAGGTCTCGTTCGTCCTGCAGGTCTACGGCCTGGTGCCGATCCTGTCCGCGCGGGAGAACGTCTCGGTCGCCCTGCGCGCCCGCGGCGTGGACCCCGACGAGGCCGACGAGCGGGCGGCCGCCGCGCTGGCCCGCTTCCACATCGCCGACCTCGGTGACCGGCAGGTCGAGGAGCTCTCCGGCGGCCAGATGCAGCGGGTCGCCCTGGCGCGCGGGCTCTGCGTGGGTTCCGGCGTCGTGCTGGCCGACGAGCCCACCTCCGAGCTCGACGAGGGCAACCGCGGGCTGGTGCTGGCCGAGCTGCGGCGCGAGGCCGACCGCGGTGCGGTCGTCGTCGTCGCCACCCACGACCCTGCGGTCGTCGACGCCTGCGACGACCACCACGCGCTCGACGAGGGGCGCCTGGTCGACCACACCGAGCCGGTCCACCTGCCGGCTGCGGGGTCCCGTGGCTCGTCGCCCTCGGACCTCGACCAGCGGGGCAGCTCGAGCGGAGGGTCTCCCGTGACCCCCTCTCACGACACGCCCTCCGGTCCTCCCCGGCCTGCCCAGCACACCGAGCCGCTGGAGGCTCCCGAGCAGCCGGGGTCTCGTGGCTCGCTGCGCTCGCACCTCGACCAGCAGGGAGGTGCAGCGCACCTCGAAGAGCAGGATGACGCCGAGGACGACCCGTACGAGCTGTTCCGCCGACCCCCGGGGAGCCCGTGAGCGGCTCGCGGCCGCGGCTGCGGTCCCGCACCCTGCAGGGTGCGTGGGCGCGCCGGGGCACGCTGCTGCCCCTGCTCCTGCTGACCGTCGTGGTCGTCGGGGGAGTCGTGGCCGTGGTCGGCTTCGCCGCCGCGGCCGGCACCTCCCGCCTGCTCGCCGTGCCGTTGCTGCTGGTCGGCGCGGTCGCCGTGCCGGCGACGGGGCGCGAGCTGGCCTCCGCGCGGCGTACGGAGATCGCGCTGGCCCGCCTGCGCGGTCTCGAGGGTGGTGAGCTGTTCACCCTGCTGCTGGTCGAGCCGCTGCTGGTGCTCCTCGTCGGGGCCGCGGCCGGCACCGGCCTGGGGCTGGTCGTCGCCGACATCGCCGCGCGTTCCTGGGTCGGCGACCCGATGGGCGCGCCCGGCGCCGACGTCGCCGCGGCCGTCGCGGTGGTGGTCGTGGTCGCCCTCGTCGCGGTGCTGCTCGGCATGGCCGCGGCGCTGCGCGAGCCCCTCGTCGCGCAGGTCCGTGGCGCCGCGCGGCCCCGCGCCTCCGGCATCGCCGCGGTCTTCGCGCAGGTGCTCGTGGTGGTCGGGGCCGTCGTTGCGGTCTACCGGGCGCGCATCGTCGACGGCACCCAGTCCGACCTGCTCGTCCTCGCCGGCCCCGCCCTGGTCGGCCTGGCCGCCGGCCACGTCGCGCTGTGGGCGTTGGGCGCCCTCGCCCGCGTCGGGGTACGCCGGACCGGCCGGCGTGGTCTGCCGGCCTACCTCGCCACCCGGCGACTGGCCCGCTCGGCCGATGCCGCAGCGCCCCTGCGGGTGCTGGTCGCGGCCGGCGTCGTGGCCGGGGTGGCGGTCACGGGTGCGGTCCAGGTGGCGGCCTGGGCCGACGAGACGGCGCGGCTGCAGGCCGGTGCGCCGCTGCGCTTCGACCTCGAGCGCGGCAACGGGGGCGACGCCGCCGCCGTGCTGGCGCTGACCGAGCGGCTCGACCCGGAGGGCCGGTGGCTGATGGGCGCGGTCGTGGTGCCGGGTGAGGGGTCGGTGGCGGCGCGGCGCGCGTTCGTCGACGTCGACCGCGCCGAGCGGGTGGTCGGCGAGTTCTACGAGGGCACGAGCGCCGCACGCATCGGCGAGCTGGCCGACCGGCTGGTCGACCCCGCCTCCGCCGCGAGCGTCGCGGCGCCCGCGTCCCGGGTGCTGGTGGAGGTGGCCGGGGTCAGCCCCCGCGAGCAGGGGCGGCTCCGGCCGCAGGTGGAGCTCACCCTGCGGCGCGTGTCCGGCCAGGAGGTGCGTGTGCAGCTGGGCACGGAGCTGGACCTCGACGGGGTGGCCCGGACGGTCTCCGCCCCGGTCGACTGCCTCGACGGCTGCACCGTCGAGGCGATCACCCTGTCCCGCGCCGCGGGTGACCGGCCGCTGCCGTTCCTGCTGACCGACCTGCAGCTCGGCTCGACCCCGGTGCTCGACCGGCCCTGGTCGCCCGCCCGGGCACCCAGCGCCGCGGGCCCCGGTGGACCGGTCGAGGTCGCCGAGGGACTGCTGGCGCCCACCGCGGACGACCGGCTCACCGCCGTACCCGCCCGCGGCGAGGGGGCCGTCCCCGTCCTCGTCACCCGCACCGTCACCTGGGACGGCGACCCGGTGCTGGAGTCGCCCGGCGGGGAGGACCTGCCGGCCCGGGTGGTGGCCCGCTTCCCCGCGCTGCCGCTGGTGGAGGCCGACGGGGTCTACGCAGACCTCCCGCGCGCCGCCGCCGGCGCGCCCCCCACGATCCCCGCCGCGGAGGTGATGGTGCTGGCCCGCGCCGACGCCCCCGCCGAGCTGCTCACCGCCCTGGCGGAGGAGACCGGCTCGCAGGCCCGCCCCCTGGAGCGGGTCACCGAGCAGGTGCGCGACGCCACGGGCGCGACCCAGGCCCAGGCCTACCTGATGACCGCGATCTGCTGCCTGCTCGTGGCGCTGCTGGTGCTGGTGACCGCGGTCGCCCGGCAGCGGGGCGCATGGGTGCGCGACGTGGCCGCCCTGCGGGCCCTGGGGATCACTCGCGCGACGCTGCGGCGCAGCACCGTCGTGGAGGCCGTGCTCCTGCTGGTGGCCACCGGCGTCGCCGTGGTCGGTGGTGTCTACCTCGCGGTCGCGTTGCTGCTGGGTCGCCTGGGCCTGGTCGTGGTGCCCGAGCACGCGGTCGCCCTGCGCACCGCCGTCGCCCCGCTGCCGCTCGTCGGGCCGGCGCTGCTGGCGTCGCTGATCGTCGTGGTGGTGCTGCTGCGCGGCCGCGACGTCGGCTCCCGCGAGTCCGCCCCGGCCGTGCTGCGCGAGGAGGCCCGATGAGGGGTCCCGCACTGCTGCCCACGGTCCTGCGCGGCCTGCGCTCCCGCCTGTTGCTGTCGATCGGCTCGGTGGTCCTGACCGCGCTGGCCGTGGGCTCGGCCGTGCTCGGGCCGGCCTTCCAGGGGGCCGTGACCAGCTCGTTCCTGGTGACCCGGCTCGCCGAGGCCCCGGACAACCTCACCGGCCTGTCCTGGGTGTGGACGCCCGACGCCGGCGTGGCCCCCGACCTCGAGGAGGTGCTCGAGGACGCCCGTGCCGCAGCCCGGCGCGCCACGGACGAGGCCGCTGAGGCGGCTGGTGGAGGGGCCGATGAGGGGGCCGGGCTCTACCTGGACCCGCAGGTCTTCGTGCGCACCCAGCAGACCGAGGGGCTCGGCGGGCTCGCGCGGCTGGGCTGGGCGCCGGACTACTGCGACCACCTCGAGATCGAGGGCCGCTGCCCCGAGGCGCCCGACGAGGTGCTGCTGCTGGCGCTGGACTCCACGATCACCGGGCTCTCGATCGGGGACACCTCCCCGGTCGCGGGTCTCGGAACCATCGAGGTGGTCGGCACCTACTCCGCACCCGGGCCCGAGGAGGCCGACTACTGGTTCGAGTCCGGGCGGCTGAGCACCCGCCCGCCGACGCCCCCGCCGGCCAACATGCCCTACCAGCCGGCCCCCATGCTGGGCACCGCCGAGGCGGTCGAGCGCGCCGCCACGGGCGTCGGCTACGAGGTGCTGGTCGACCGGCGACTCGGTGTCCCCGCCGACCTGCAGGTCTCCGACCTCGAGCGGGTCGCCGTGGTCGCCCGCGCGCAGCAGGACTACAGCGCCGCCCTCGAGGGGGGCACCCTGGTGGAGCGCTCCATCAACGACATCGACGGCGTGGTGGCCGAGGTCCGCGACCAGCAGGCCACGGCCCGCGCCTCGGTGTCACCGGCCGTGATCAGCCTCGTCCTGGTCGCGCTCGCCCTGCTGCTGCGCCTGCTCACCGCGGCGGCCGACCTGCGGATGCCCGAGCTCGCGCTCGCCTCGTTGCGCGGGCTGCCGCGGCGCCGGATGTGGACGCTGGGGATGTCCGAGCCGCTGACCCTGCTCGCGCTCGCCGTGCCCGTCGGTGGGCTCGTCGGCGTCGGGACGGTGCTGCTGCTGATCGAGGCCTGGTTGGTGCCCGGCCTGCCGCTGCGGGTGCCGTGGACCTCGCTGGCGGCCGGCGGCCTGGTCGGGCTCGGCGCCGCCACGGTCGCCGTGGCCGCGGTCGGCCTCGTGGTGCGGATCCCCCTGGAGGACCAGCTCGGCGGCGTACGACGCCCGCGGCGTGCGCGCCGGGCCGCGGTCGTCGCCCAGCTGGCCCTGGTCGCCGCGGCGCTCGCGGTGCTGCTGAGCAAGCTGAGCTCGACCGAGCGCGGCCGCCCCGACGTGACCGACCTGGTCCTGCCGGTGCTGCTGGCCGTCGTGGCCGGCCTGGGGGCGAGCCGGCTGACCTCCTCGCTGGCGACGTGGTGGACCCGCGCGGTGCCGCACACCCGGTCGCTGGGCTCCTTCGTGGCCGTGCGCGCGCTGTCGCGCCGCCAGGAGGGGACGCTGGTGATCCTGCCGGTGACCGCGGCCATCGCGATCTGCGTCTTCGGTGCCGGGGTCTACGACTCCTCGTCGGCGTGGCGGGCCTCCGTGGCCGCGACCCGGGCCCCGGCCGCCGTCCTGTGGACCTCCGAGCAGAGCCTCGACGACACCGTGGGCCTGACCCGGGGCATCGACCCCGAGGGCCGGTGGCTGATGGCCGGCAGCACCATCGCCACCCCCCAGCCCGGCCCGGTCTTCTCCGTCCTGGACACCACCCGGCTGGCCCGGGTCGGGCTCTGGAACGACCAGTGGACCCCCGGCACCTCCGCCGCCGAGATCGCCGACCTGCTCGCCACCGGCCCGGTCCCGGTGGTCACCGGGAAGCGGATCGGGCTCGACCTCGACAATCGGCTGCGGAGCGAGGAGCCCCTGGTCGTGCGGCTGCGCCTGGTGCCGCCCACCGACCGGCCGCGCACGATCTTCCTCGGCCCGGTCGCCGAGGGGCGGTCGGCGGTCTCGGCGGCGACGCCGTTCTGCCGGGACGGCTGCCGCCTCGAGCAGATCACCCTCGGCTCGGCCGCCGCCCTGCCCACCGCGATGGACGGCACGCTGACGCTGGAGTCGGTCACCGTCGACCGCCAGCCGGTCGCCACCGCGCTCTCCGAGGGCGGCTGGGCGCTGGTCCCCGGCGCCACCGGCAACGACGCGGTGGACTCCCTCGAGCGCGACGGCGCCGGCCTGGCCGTGGCGGTGTCGAGCCCCACGCCGGTGATCGTCCAGATCGGCGCGGGCGACCTGCCCGCCGAGCTGCCGGTCGTCGCGGGCGTCGACGCGCGCACCGAGACCTCCGCGGACACCTACAACGCCGGCACCCCGCTGAGCTTCGACGTCGACCCCGTGGTCGAGGCGGGCAGCGTGCCGCTGCTCGGCCCGCGCGGGCTGCTCATCGACTACGACACCTTCGCCACCGGCCGCAAGGTCTACGACCAGAACACCGACGTCTACGTCATGGCCCGCGCCGACACCCCGGCGTCGGTCGTGGGGCAGCTGCGCGACGCCGGGCTCACCGAGGAGACGACGTACGACGAGGTGAAGGCGGGGCTCGACGCGACGGCGTACGCCCTGGCGCTGCGGCTCTACGCCGTCGTCGCGGCACTGGTGCTGCTGATGGCGGTCGCGTCGCTGGCGGTCAGCACCGCCGTCCAGCTGCCGGCCCGCCGCCGCGACGCCGCCGCGCTGCGGGTGGTGGGGGTCCCGCGGCGACAGGTGATGGGCTCGGTGCTGCGCGAACTGGTGCTGGTGCTCGGCGGGACGGCGGTCGCCGGGCTCGCGGCCGGGTCACTGGCGCAGTACGTCGTCCTGCGCACCGTCACGCTCGGCTACGCCGAGACGCTGTCCACCCCGGCGCTCGTCGCCGCCATCGACCCGTGGCGGCTCGCGCTGCTCGCGCTGGTCACCGCCGCGCTCTTCGGTGCCGTCGCGCTGGTCTCGGCCACCCTGACCGTGCGTGGGGCGCGGGGCTCCACGCTGCGGGAGTCGGCGCGGTAGCTGCGAGGTTCGACTGATGTCAGTCAGACCTTGGGGATCGCGGTCGAACCTTCGACCGCCACCTGCAAGGTTGGACCGACATCAGTCAGACCTTCCGGCGCCCCACCGGACCCGACCGTCACACGACTCACTCCCGGCACAACCGCCACCCGCCGGGCGGCAGCTCGAGGGCGGCGTCGGGCCCCCACGACCCCTGCGGGTAGGGCTGCACGGGCGGCGGGGAGTCCAGCAGCGGCTGGCAGACCTGCCAGATCCGGTCCACCTCGTCGGCGCGGGTGAACAACGCGCGGTCGCCGCGCAGGACGTCGAGGATGAGTCGCTCGTAGGCCTCCAGGGGGTCGGCGTCGGGGACCGTGCCGAGGTCCAGGCACATCGTGGCGCCGGCGAGCTCCATGTCGGGGCCGGGCAGCTTGCCCTGCAGGTGCACGGTGACGACCGGGGAGTCGGTGAGCTCCAGCACCAGCTCGTTGCACGCGACGTTGGCGCCGAAGATGCCCGAGTGGGGGGTGCGGAAGCGGATCGTGACGGTGCGCCGCGTCGCGGCCATCGCCTTCCCGGTGCGCAGCAGGAACGGCACCCCGCGCCAGCGGTCGGTGTCGACCCACGCCTCGAGCGCGACGAAGGTCTCGACGTCGGAGTCGGGGTCGACGTCCTCCTCGTCGCGGTAGCCCTCGAACTGGCCGAACACGCTGCGCTCGGGGTCCAGCGGTCGCATCGCGCCGAAGACCGCCGCCTTCGCGTCGCGCAGCGCCTCGGCGTCGAAGGAGCCGGGGTCCTCCAGCGCCACGAAGCCGAGGATCTGGGTCAGGTGGGTGGAGATCATGTCGCGCAGGGCGCCGGTGGACTCGTAGAACGAGCCGCGCCCCTCCAGCCCGAGCTCCTCGGGTACGTCGATCTGCACCGACTCCACCGAGCGGGAGTCCCACGCCGGCTCGAACAGGCCGTTGGCGAAGCGCAGCGCGAGGATGTTCTGCACCGCCTCCTTGCCCAGGAAGTGGTCGATGCGGAAGACCTGGTCCTCGTCGACGACGTCCTTGAGCGCGGCGTCCAGCGAGCGGGAGGACTTCAGGTCCAGGCCGAAGGGCTTCTCCACCACCAGCCGGGCCCGGTCGGTCAGCCCCTCCTTGCCCAGCATCGCGATCATCGGCTCCATCGCGCCCGGGGGGATGGACAGGTAGAGCAGCCGGCGGACGTCGGAGGTGTCGGCCGACATCGACTCCTCCGCCTCGCGCACGGCCGCGGCCAGGTCGGAGCCGTCGTCGGCGTCGGAGGTCTGGAAGCGCAGCCGCGACAGCAGGTCGTCGGCGAGGGCGGAGTCGAGGTCCTCGACGCTCTCCTCGAGGGCGGAGCGGAGCCGGTCGCGGAACTCGTCGTCGGTGCCGGGCGAGTGCCGACCGGTGCCGATCACGGCGTACTCCTCGGGCAGCCGGCCGGCCGCCGCGAGGTGGTAGAGGCCGGGGAAGAGCTTGCGCGAGGCCAGGTCACCGGTGGCGCCGAAGAGCACCAGCACGTGCGGGGGCAGGGTCGAGGCGTCGGAGTCGGTCACGCCTCGAGGCTGCCCGGCGCAGGTCGCCCGGACACCACCCGGCCGGTCGTCCCAGATGTGAAGACGCCACAAGGATGACCCCGCCAGGGGTTCTGACCTGGCATATTGCCGCGCATGAGTCTCGACAACGACACCGCCACCCGGGCCATCGAGGCCTACTTCGGGAGCAGTGTCTTCTCTGAGGAACCGACGTGGTGCAGCGTCCTGCTGGACGAGGTCACGACCGCCTTCGACTCCCCGGACGACCTGCACACAGCCCTGGACCTGATGAACCTCAGCGTCGACGTACCCGCGCCCAGCGCCTGACCGTCCGGCAGGAGCACCGACGGGCCAGGGGCCGCCAGCGGGTCAGCGGAAGCGGACCTGCTGCTTCTTCGTGCGCTCGGCCGCCCAGAAGCGGTCCTTCTGCGAGGAGGCCCGCACCCGCAGCTTCGCCCCCGCCAGGGACGGCTTCCATCGCAGCGTGGTCGAGACGTGCTTGCGGCGCGGGGGTTCGCAGTCGGACCGGTGGATCCGCTTCCAGCGGCCGCCGATCCGCTGGTCGACGTGCAGGCGCACGCACGCCGGCCGACCCTTGACCTCGACGGCGATCCGGGCGTTCGACCCGGCGGCGTACGTCGGTCGGCGCGTGCCCGTGGCCTTCGGGAACTCCAGGGTCAGGCGCGGGCGCACCCACAGGCTCACCGTGTCACGGTCGGACTCGGAGGTGTCCACCGCGTCGTAGCCCACCAGCAGCGACGAGCGGCTCTTCAGGCGCACCGACACCGTGCCGGTGCCGCCCTCGGCCACCTCCACCTCGGCGCCCGGCAGGTAGCTGCCGCCGTAGCTGGCGACCCAGGTCTGGAGCGTCCGGCGCTCCGAGCGGGCGTCGAGCGTCACCGGGATGGTGGCGGTGGCGCCGTAGGGGTAGGACTTCTGCGGACGGCCCAGCGACACGGTGGCGTCCTCACCCGGGCTGAGCACGTCGAGACCGGGACCGCCCCGGCCGCGGCTGGCCACGTAGACGTCGGTCTCCCCGACGGCGAGGGCGGCAGCGTTGCGCCACCGGTTGAGCGGCTCGTCGAACAGGTCGTAGGAGCGCCCGGCGACCAGGGAGCCGGCGGGCACGGTCTGGACGGTCTCGACCGGGAAGATGGACGACGTCGTGAAGACCGTGCGTCCGTCAGGACCGAACGCGACGTCGAGGCCCTCGAAGTCGTTGTCGGGGTGGGAGAGCGGCAGCTGGTAGGGGGCGAGCTCCTCCAGCGTCACCGGGTCCAGGCGCACGCCGCGGGAGCCGACGAGCACCTCGCCGTCCGTCGACATCGCCAGCCGCTGGACGTCCATGTCGGTGCGAGCGCCGGCGGAGAACTCGACGGTCTCGGGGTCGACCTCGACCCGGTTGATCCGGCCGAAGTCGAAGGTCCAGAGCGAGCGGGCGAGCACCGAGTCCGCCGGCGCTCCGACGGGGGCCCGACGAGGCGGCGGCCGTGGACGCGGTTCTCACCGTGGACGGCACGGGTCGTCGGGTCGAGCACACGGATGTACTCACCGCTGGAGTGGTTCTGGCAGTAGCTCGAGAACGCCACCCGTCCCCCCACCAGTGCGAGGTCGTCGGGGCAACCGGACTCCCAGACCGGCTCGACGCGGATGTCGAAGGTGTCCACGACCTCCAGGGTCTCCGCGTCGACGGCCGCGATGGCCTGCGACTCGCCGAGGGCCAGCCACTACCACCCGCGCGCCTCGTCGGTGATCGCGGAGACGGCGTCGCGCAGCTCGATGGTGCCGGTCGACGCACCGGTGAGGTCGGTGACGAGCACCTCCTCGCTCCCGGCGCCGGAGAGGACGAGGAGCCGATCGCGGTCCTCGTCGAGCAACAGGTCGACGACCTCGTCGACCGGTAGGTCGCTGCGCTCACCGGCGACGGCGGCCGGGGCGTGCACGAGGAGAGCGACGCCGAGCGAGGCTGCGGCGGCGAGGGACACGGCGCGCGCTGGGGCGCGGAGGTGACGGATCACGTGGGGCCTTCCCGGGACGACGTGAGCGGCCACCCTACGACCGGGCCCCGCCTACTCTCGCATCGTGCGACGACCGCGACCCGAGCGCCCCGGACCCGGCCAGGAGTCGGTGTGGGACTACCCCCGCCCGCCCGTTCTGGAGGAGACCCACGAGCTGGTCGAGGTCGAGCTCGGCGGCGTCGTGGTCGCCCGCAGCACGCGCGGGTGGCGGGTGCTGGAGACCAGCCACCCGCCGACGTACTACCTGCCGCGCGAGGCGTTCGTCGACGGCGCACTCGTCCCCACCCAGGGCAGCTCGCACTGCGAGTGGAAGGGGCAAGCGGCGTACGCCGACCTGCACGGCGGTGGCCGCGTGGCACCCCGTGCCGCCTGGACCTACCCCGACCCGACGCCGGCCTTCGCGGCGCTCGCGGACGCCTGGGCCGTCATGCCGGGGCTGGTCGACGAGTGCCGGGTCGACGGCGAGGTCGTGCGAGCCCAGGACGGCGGGTTCTACGGCGGCTGGATCACCGGCCGCGTGGTCGGGCCGTTCAAGGGGAGCCCGGGCTCCTGGGGGTGGTGATCAGCACCCGTTCTGGGACTTCTCGTCCCCGAGCAGCCGGTCGGCCAGCAGGTCGCACCACTGACCCGACGGCGGTCCGCCGTTGACGGTGCCGTCGGACTCGCCGGGGTGCTTGACCCACAGCGTCCCGTCGAAGGCCTTGTCGAAACGCAGCTTGGGCTTCTGACCGACCCGGGCCCACGTGGGGTTGATGACGTCGCCGTCGACGGGCTTCTTCGCACCGTTGCGCGAGGTGTCGACGACGTACTTCACGCCCTTGACGCCGAGCTTGCGCAGCTGGCGCACCATCCACTCGGCGTAGTGCTTCTCGTCCTTCATCCGGCGGAAGTTGGAGACGTTGGTGCTGAAGCCGCGGGCCCCGGCGACCCCGGCCTTCTTCAGCAGCTCGGCGCGACCGTCCCACGGGGTGTCGTCCTTGGAGGTGTCGCCGGTGGTCCAGCCGGAGTGGCCGGCGTCGATGTAGACCCAGGCGCCGGCCTTGGAGAGCTTGCGCACCGCCGAGCGCAGCGCCTTGATCCGGTTGTTCGCGTTGCCGCAGGTGCCCTCGTGGTAGAAGGGCAGCGCGTCCGGCTCGAGCACCAGCATCGGCTTGCTGCTGCCGATCCCCTTGGCCACCTGGGTGACCCACTTCTTGTAGGCGTCGACGCCCGGGAGCCCGCCGGAGGAGTACTGCCCGCAGTCGCGGTCGGGGATGGAGTAGACCACCAGCATGGGGGTCTTGCCCGCCCGCTCGGCCAGACCCACGTAGGTCGACACGACGCCCGCGACCTGGTCGGTGGGGTAGTACTCCGCGCCCAGCCACAGCGCCTGCGCGCGCTTGGCGATCGAGGCGTACGCCGGCCCCTGCTGGTGCGCGGGCATGCGCGTGTCGACGTACAAGCCACGGGTCTTGCGGGGGTCCTTGGCCTTGCGGGCCGCGGTCGTCGCGCTCGGGCTCCCCGTGGTGGCGGCGGTCGCCGTGGTCGTCGTCGCGGGGGCGCGGTCGGCCGCGCCGTTGGCGGGCGCGGTCAGCGCCGGGGCGGCGGCCACCAGGGCGAGTGCGGGCAGCGCGGCGAGGGCGCGGCGCAGCGACGTGGGAGCGAGGGGCACCCCACCAGGGTGCAGGACGGCTCCACGTCGTGTCCCGGCAACGCCGAGACCTTCACCCGCCCGCGGGCGGCCCGAGCGGGTCGGCGAACAGGCAGAAGGGGTGCCCGGCCGGGTCGAGCATGACGCGGACGTCGTCCTGGGGCTGCACGTCGGCCTGCACGGCACCGAGCTCCTCGGCCCGCGCGACCCCCGCCGCCAGGTCGGGTACGCCGATGTCGAGGTGCGCCTGCATCTGCTGGTCGCCGCCCGTGGCCGGCCAACGCGGCGGCACGTGCTCGGTCTCGCGCTGGAAGGCCAGGCCGGTGGCGGCGCCCTGCCCGGTGCCGCGGGGCTTCAGCACCACCCAGTCCGGCTCGTCGTCGCGGGTCTCCCAGTCCAGCAGCGACCGGTAGCACGCCGCCAGGGCCCGGGGGTCCGGCGCGGCGATCACCGTGCTGGAGAGCCGGAAGCCGCTCATCGCGAGGCGCGCCGCTCGTACTCCGCCCGTGCCTCGGCGTCGATCGCGGTGAGCGAGCTGTCGGCCCTCATGGCGTGGCTGATGGCGTCGCGGACCCGGCGGGGGAAGGTGTTGGAGCCGTAGAAGATGCCCTTGGCGTAGCCCGGCACCCAGGTCTCGAACTGGGGGCGGCGCACCGTCGACAGCACCGCGTCGGCGACCTCCTCGGGCTTGCAGGCGCGCATGCCGCGGGTGGCCGAGACACCGGCACCGAGCTCGGTGGCCACCACGGTCGGCAGCACGACGGAGACGTCGACTCCGGCCGGGCGCAGCTCGCTGGCCATCGCCTCGGAGAACCCGACGACGCCGAACTTGCTCGCGGAGTAGACCGCGCCGCCGGCCATGCCGATCCGGCCGACGGCCGAGGCGACGTTGACGACGTGCCCGTGGCCGCGCGCGCTCATCGCCCGGGCGGCCAGCTGGGTGCCGGTGATGACGCCGCGCAGGTTGATGTCGAGGACCTTGTCGATGGAGGCCTCGGACTGATCGACCAGCGGGGAGAGCGGCATGATGCCCGCGTTGTTGACCAGCACCTCGACGGGCCCGAGCGCCTCGGCGCGGTCGAGGAAGGCGGCGAAGGACTCCCGGTCGGCCACGTCGACGACGTACCCCTCGGCGCCGCCGCCGACCTGCATCGCGGCCTTGGCGGCCACGTCGTCGTCGAGGTCGCCGATCACCACGATCGCGCCGGCGTCGGCGAAGCGGGAGGCGGTGGCCAGGCCGATGCCGCGCCCGGCGCCGGTGATGGCCACGACCTTGCCGCGGACGTCGCGGTCCGGGGTCCGGCTGGGCAGGCGCTGGGGCAGGCGGAGTGCTGTGGCTCGGGTCACGCGGCGATCGTAAACTGACAGGGAACCCTGTCACCAGGGTTCGTCCGCCGGCTGGTCCGGCCGGGGGTGATCCACACCATCGCCCACGGCGGGTAAAGAAGTGCCATGCTGGGGGCCGTGGCCGTCAAGCAGGGTGTCTACCGCGGGCAGAGCGCCGAGGAGCGCTCGGCCGAGCGGCGCGCCCGACTGCTCGAGGCGACGCTGGAGGTCTGGGGTCGCGAGGAGGGTCCGCCGGTCACCATGACCCGGATCTGCCAGGAGGCGGGCCTGACCGAGCGCTACTTCTACGAGCAGTTCACGGGCCTGGAGGAGGCGCTGTCCTCGGTCCTGGAGACGATCTACGACGAGGTCCTCGACGTCACCGCCCGCGCGGTGGGGGAGACCCTCGGCGGCCCGGCCGAGCGTGCCCACGCCGCCGTGACGGCCTTCGTCCAGCTCTTCGTCGACGACCCGCGCAAGGGCCGTGCCGCGATGATCCTGGCGCCGAGCCGGCCCACCCTGCGGGTGCGGCGCCAGGCGATGCTCAAGGGCCTCGCGGACTTCGCCGAGGTGGAGGCGCTCGAGCTGTACGGCGAGCAGGCCGAGCCGGGCAGCGGCGGCGTGCTGGCGGCGATGCTCTTCGTCGGCGGCCTCTCCGAGCTCGTCGTCGCCTGGCTGGACGGCACCGTCGACACCACGCCCGAGCAGATCGCCGACGCCGCGACCCGCGCGTTCACGCGGTTGGCGCACCGGTGAGCCGGAGGTAGTCCGCATCCCATCGCACCCTCAGCGCACGCTGAGGGTGCGATTTCCTGCGGAGTACCCCGCCGGACCCGCTGACAGCGACACCGTGTCGCGGTTACTCTCCAGTACGTGACGGACGCACCCGTGCCGAGCTTCGGCCCCTCCCCCGACCACGTCGAGCTGCAGCAGTGGCTGCACACCTTCGCCGCCGAGGTCATCCGGCCCGCGGCCGCGGAGTGGGACGAGAAGGAGGAGTTCCCCTGGCCGGTGGTCGAGGAGGCAGCCAAGGTCGGGATCTACTCCCTGGACTTCTTCGCCACCCAGTCCTTCGACCCGACCGGCCTGGGCATCCCGATCTTCATGGAGGAGGTGTTCTGGGGCGACGCCGGCATCGGCCTGTCCATCGTCGGCACCGCGCTCGCCGCGGCCGGCCTGGCCAGCAACGGCACCCCCGAGCAGCTGGCCGAGTGGGCGCCGGAGATGTTCGGCGAGCCGGGCGACCTCAAGATCGCGGCGTTCTGCTCCTCCGAGCCCGACGCCGGCTCGGACGTCGGCGCCATGCGCACCCGCGCGACGTACGACGAGGCGACCGACGAGTGGGTGCTCAACGGCACCAAGACCTGGGCCACCAACGGCGGCCTGGCCGACGTGCACCTGGTGACCGCGGTCGTCGACCCGGACCTGCGCACCCGCGGCCAGGCGTCCTTCATCGTGCCGCCGGGCACGAAGGGCCTCTCGCAGGGCCAGAAGTTCCACAAGCACGGCATCCGGGCCTCGCACACCGCCGAGGTCGTCCTCGACCAGGTGCGGGTGCCCGGGCGCTGCCTGCTCGGCGGCAAGGAGAAGCTCGACGCCCGGCTCGCCCGGGCCCGGGAGGGCGCCTCGACCGGTGGTGCCAACGCCAGCATGGCGACCTTCGAGCGGACCCGCCCCGCGGTCGGCGCCCAGGCCGTCGGCATCGCGCGGGCGGCGTACGAGACCGCGCTGGACTACGCCAAGACCCGCGAGCAGTTCGGCAAGGCGATCATCGAGAACCAGGGCGTGGCCTTCCAGCTCGCCGACATGGCCACCCAGATCGACGCCGCCCGGCTGCTGGTGTGGCGCGCCTCGTGGAAGGCCGCGACCGGCGGCTCCTTCGACAAGGCGGAGGGCTCGATGTCGAAGCTGTTCGCCGGGGAGACCGCGATCAAGGTGACCGGCCAGGCCATGCAGATCCTCGGTGGCAACGGCTTCACGCGGGAGTACCCCGTCGAGCGCTGGGCCCGCGACGCCCGCATCTACACGATCTTCGAGGGCACCTCGGAGATCCAGCGGCTCGTCATCGCCCGGACCGTGTCGGGGGCCCCGATCAGGTGAGCCCGCCGGCTCGGTGGCCGGTCACGATGGGGGGATGAAGATCCTCCTCGCGCTGGTGATCATCGTCGCCCTGGCCTACCTCGGCTACCGGATGTTCTTCGTCAACGCCCACAAGAAGTGAGGCCGCCGGGTCGGTGACGCGACAGCGCTTCGAGGGTGCCATCGCCGGGGTCGGCTCGACGTCGGGCGTGCGGGTGGTCGTCGGCCGCTGGGAGCGCAGCCCGCTGGGCGCGTTCGCCGACGCGATGGTGGCCACGCCCGAGGGGCGGCGGATCCTGCTCGCGCCCAGCCAGGAGGTCGCGGACTTCGTCGCGTCGACGTACTCCTTCGACGAGGTGCGGATCGAGCCGGTCGAGGTGAGCGGCGACGCCGCCTGGCAGGTGAGGTCCGTGTCCCTCACCCTGGCCCTCGTCGTGGGTCGCCGCACCTGGCTGGGGCGGCTGCTGCGCCCGGTGCCGCGGCGGCTGGCCACCTCGCCGGCCTGGTGCACCGTCACCGACCCGGTGGCCCGGCTGGTGCTGCGCGGGGTGCGGACCCGTGGCTCGGCCGGCAACGGGCGCCGCGAGTTCTACGCCGCCACCGACCACCGCGCGGTGACGGCGGTGACCGGCACGTTCGACGACGCTCCGCTCGGGAGCCTCGCGCCGGTCCGCCCCGAGCCGCGCTTCGGCTTCTCCTCCACCCCCTCGCGACCGTCGGTCACCACCCTGGTCACGACGGTCGAGCTGCCGCGGACCTGATCCGACCGGAACCGACCTCTCGCCGGGGGCGGGTCAGCGGTCGGCTGCCACCACGCTCCCGAACCGCCGCATCGCCACCGCGCCGAGCAGCGGACCGGGGGCCAGCAGCCAGAAGGCGTACTGCCACCCCACCGCCTCGGCCACGGCGGGAAGTGCCTGGATGGTCGCCACCGTCAGCGTGAACCCGACAGCTGTCTGGACGGTGAGCGCGGTGCCGACGAAGCGCTGGTCGGCGGTCTCGCTCAGGGCGGTCGAGAAGACACCGGAGTCGGCGACGACCGTCGCGCCCCACACGGCCAGGAAGACCGCCAGCACCACCGCGGGCACGTCGAAGACGAGGGGCGAGAGCAGGCAGCAGGCACCGCTGACCAGCATCGCCCCCGACGCGGCCGGTGCCCGTCCCCACCGGTCCGCCGCCCAGCCGCCGACCAGCGCACCGACCAGGCCCGCGACACCGACGGTCGCGAAGGTGACGGCGCTGACCCCGCCGGCCCCTAGCTCCCAGCCGCGCTGGGCCACGAGGAAGGCCGGCAGCCACGTCCAGAGGGCGTAGAGCTCCCACATGTGGCCGAAGTAGCCGAGGTTCGCCAGGCGCGGCGCCCGGTCACGGAGCCCGGACAGCGCGTGCCGCAGCTCGGGCCTGGCCCCCCGGACCAGCAGCGGACCCGGGCGCACCAGGGTGAGCGCCACCAGCCCGGCGAGCAGGGTGAGGCCGGCCGCGGTGAGCATGACGGCCCGCCAGGGCAGCGGCCCGGCGGAGGCGACCAGGTGCGGCAGCGCGGAGCCCAGCGTCAGGCAGCCGATCAGCAGCCCGAAGGCCCGGCCACGGTCCACCGGACGCGCCCAGGACGCGGTGAGCTTCATGCCCACCGGGTAGATCCCCGCCAGGAACGCACCGGTCAGGAACCGCAGCGGTACGGCGGTGGCCAACCCGTCCGCACCCAGGGCCAGCCCGGCGGTGCACCCCGAGGCCCCGAGGGCGCAGGCGGCCGCGAGCCGGTGCGGCGGCACCCGGTCGGCCAGGGTCAGCAGGCCCGAGACCACCGCGCCGGTGGCGAAGCCGAGCTGGACCGAGGCGGTGAGCCACACCGCGGCCCCGGTGGAGAGCCCCCACTCGGCCCGCAGCGTCGGGGCGATCGCGGTGGCGGAGAACCACACCGCCAGGCCGAGCACCTGGACGGTCGCGACCAGCGCCAGCTGACGACGAGCACCCTCGATCGGCTCGAGCCGGCCGTCCCGCGTGCTGTCCACCGGCCCAAGTGTGCGTGAGCCCGGTGATGAGCGGTCGAGCCGGCGTATCAACACGCCGGTTCGGCGGGCGGAGGGGTCGAGCCGGCGCGTCCTTCCGGAAGGTTGCGCCGGTTCGGCGGGAGGGGGTCGGGGGTCAGACGGCGATGGCGCGGTTGACCCAGGTCTGGGTGACGACCATGCCGACCTTCTCGTAGAGACCCAGGGCGCCGGTGCGGGAGTCGGTGGACAGTGAGCTGCCGACAGCACCGTGCTCGGCGGCGATTCCGAAGGCGTCGACCAGGAGCGCCTGGGCCAGCCCGCGGCCACGTTGGTCACGACGTGTCGCCAGACGGTCGACGTACGCCTCGAGCTGGCCGTCCTCGCGGGGGAACATCACCAGGAACGCCATCGCCACCACGGCGCCGTCGGGGTCGAGGACGACCCGCAGGTGCCAGGGCTCGAAGCCGGGTCGCAGGACGGTGCCGGCCCGCCACTCCTCGAAAGTGTCGCGTTCGCGGACCGACCACTCCAGGAAAGCGTCCTCCTGGACGTCGTGGACCAGCGGGTGCTCCTGCTCGGTCGCGGCCCGCACCGAGTACCCCTCCGGGAGCGGGCGCTCGGGGACCGCCGCACCCTCGGGAAGCCGCAGCACCCAGGAGTGCCAGCGGACGTGGTAGCCCAGCCGCTCCATGAGCCGGTCGCCCGGGGAGCCCTCGGGCTGCGGCATGCCCACCTCGGGCACACCCTGCTCGTGGGCCTTGGCCTGCATCCAGTGGGCCAGCCAGGTGCCGATGCCGCGACCACGGTGGTCGGGCAGGACCCCGGCGTCGCCGCGGCCCGCGGCCATCACCTCGGCGCAGGCGACGAGTCGATCGCCGTCGAGGACGCCCACGCTGCTGGCGGCCAGGTCGTAGGAGGGGCGTTGCCAGTCGGCGACGATGTCGGCAACCTCGATCTCGGCGGAGCCGATGTCGGCGCGCTGCTGCGCGGCCATCACCTCGTAGACCGCCTGCGCGTCATCGAGGGACAGCGGGCGCGAGGTGAGGCCCTCGGGGAGCGGGGGGACGGCGGTCATGGCGGCATCGTGCACCAGCACGCGTCGAGGGGGCCGCCCATTTTCGGGCGGCCCCCTCGGGCTCGGTGCTCAGGTGGTGCGCTCAGGCGTTGCGGATCGCCGAGATGTCGAAGTCGAGCTTGATCTTCTCCGAGATCAGGACGCCGCCGGTCTCGAGCGCGGCGTTCCAGCTCAGGCCCCAGTCCTTGCGGTTGATCGTCGTCGAGCCCTCGAAGCCGATGCGGAGGTTGCCGAACGGGTCGCGCGCGGAGCCGGTCGACTCGAAGACGATGGTGACCGGCTTGGAGACGCCCTTGATGGTCAGGTCGCCGGCGATGGTCCAGTCGTCGCCGTCGCGCGAGACGTCGGTCGAGACGAAGGTGATCTCGGGGTTGGCCTCGGCGTCGAAGAAGTCGGCGGAGACCAGGTGGCCGTTGCGGTCGGCGTTGCCGGTGTCGATCGAGGCGGTCTTGATGGTGAGCTCGACCTTCGAGGCGGCCGGGTCCGCGGTGTCGACGTGGGCGGTGCCCGACCAGTCGGCGAAGTGACCGCGGACCTTGGTGACCATCGCGTGGCGGGCGGTGAAGCCGAGACGGCTGTGGCTCACGTCGAGGGTGTAGTCACCGGCGATGTCGTCGAGGGCGGTGGTCGGGGTGTCGAAGTCGGAGATGCTCATGAGGGCTCCTGAAGATGGTGGGTGAAGGTTCAACCACTCTAACCGGACCGAGGTCCGGATTCATTCCCGAGGGCGCAGCGATTCGCCCGTAGCTGTCTGGACCGGCGCGGGAGGGCGGACATGACGAGAGCCCCGCCCGGAGGGGCGAGGCTCTCGACAGCGGCGGTGCGGCGGAGCGGTGCTCCGGCGTACGGCCTGGTGGAGTCGTGGTCAGGCGGCGTGCGTGGCGTGCGCGGCTGCGGCCAGCTCCGCCGTCGTCCAGCGCGACTCCAGACGGGGGGACCCGTCGCGGTCGGTCAACGTGATCCACACCTGGACCAGACGCTGAGAATCGCTGGCGGTCATCTGCGTGCCCTTCATGAGACACCTCCTGTTCACCTTCTGTTCACCAAGGTAGCACGGGCCCCACCAGGACCGCCAGATTCGGCAAAGAACCGGGTCCCGCGCTCCACCTCGGCGCCCTGACGGGGGTCGCAGCGGGCGCGCACCCTCCCCGGGGCGCTGGGCGGGGTGCCGCCGAGGCGACCGGCACCCGCCACCCGGGTGACCCACCCCACCGCGCTGAGGAAACCGACTCCGCGCGGCCTTACCACTACCGTGGACGGGTGAGTGACTCAGCAGCACCCGACAGCACCGAGAGCACCGACGCCGCCGGCGGCGCGGAGAAGACGGTCGAACCCGCCTCCTTCGCCGACCTCGGCCTGTCCGGACCCGTGCTCCGCGCGCTGTCCGACGTCGGTTACGAGTCGCCCTCGGCCATCCAGGCCGCGACCATCCCGACGCTGCTCTCCGGGCGCGACGTCGTGGGGCTCGCGCAGACGGGCACGGGCAAGACCGCGGCGTTCGCCCTGCCGATCCTCTCCAACCTCGACGTCTCCCAGAAGACGCCGCAGGCCCTCGTGCTGGCCCCGACCCGTGAGCTCGCGCTCCAGGTCTGCGAGGCCTTCGAGCGCTACGCGGCCCACCTCAAGGGCGTCCACGTGCTCCCGGTCTACGGCGGCCAGGGGTACGGCGTGCAGCTCTCGGCCCTGCGCCGGGGCGTCCACGTCGTGGTCGGCACCCCGGGGCGGATCATGGACCACCTCGAGAAGGGCACCCTCGACCTGTCCGAGCTGCGCTTCCTGGTGCTCGACGAGGCCGACGAGATGCTCAACATGGGCTTCGCCGAGGACGTCGAGACGATCCTGGCCGACACCCCCGAGACCAAGCAGGTCGCGCTCTTCTCCGCGACCATGCCGCCGCAGATCCGCCGGCTCTCGAAGTCCTACCTCTCCGACCCGGCCGAGATCACGGTCAAGAACAAGACGGCGACCGCCAGCAACATCACCCAGCGCTACCTGCTGGTGTCCTACCCCCAGAAGGTCGACGCGCTCACGCGCATCCTCGAGGTCGAGAACTTCGAGGGCATGATCGTCTTCGTCCGCACCAAGAGCGAGACCGAGCTGCTCGCCGAGAAGCTGCGGGCCCGGGGCTTCGCCGCCGCGGCCATCAACGGCGACGTGCCCCAGAACGTCAGGGAGCGGACCGTCCAGGCGCTCAAGGACGCCAAGCTCGACATCCTCGTCGCCACCGACGTGGCCGCCCGTGGCCTCGACGTCGAGCGGATCAGCCACGTCGTCAACTACGACATCCCCACCGACACCGAGTCCTACGTCCACCGCATCGGCCGCACCGGCCGCGCCGGGCGCAGCGGCGACGCGATCTCCTTCGTCACCCCGCGCGAGCGCTACCTGCTGCGCCACATCGAGAAGGCGACCAAGCAGCCGCTCACCGAGATGTCGCTGCCCAGCGTGGAGGACGTGAACAGCACCCGTCTGACCCGCTTCGACGACGCGATCACCGAGGCGCTGACCCAGGCCGACCGCATCGAGGGCTTCCGCGACATCGTCGCCCACTACGTCCGCCACCACGACGTGCCGGAGATGGACGTCGCTGCCGCGCTGGCGGTCGTCGCCCAGGGCGAGACCCCGCTGCTGCTGGACCCGAACGCCGACCAGGTCCGCACGCCCAAGTCCCGCCCCGGCGACCGTGACGACCGGGACCGCCCGGTGCGCCCCGCCCGTGAGCGGCACGGTGACACCCCGATGGCGATGTACCGCATCTCGGTCGGCAAGCGGCACAAGGTCGAGCCGCGCCAGATCGTCGGTGCGCTGGCCAACGAGGGCGGGCTGAACCGCAAGGACTTCGGCAAGATCCTCATCAAGCCCGACTTCTCCCTCGTGGAGCTGCCCGCCGAGCTGCCCGCCGGGACGTTCGAGGCCCTCGAGCAGACCCGGATCTCCGGCAAGCTGATCGAGCTCTCCGCCGACTCCGGTCCGCCGGGACGCGGCTCGCGCTCGGGCCCCCGTGGCCAGGGCGGCCCCCGTCGCGAGGACCGGGCCGAGCGGGGCGGCACGTCGTGGGACGAGAAGCCGCGGAAGAAGCCCCGCCACAAGGGCTGATCGAGGACGCGCCAGCGGACTCGACGAAGGTGGTCGAGCGTCCGTCGAGACCGCGTAGGCCACAAGCGGAGCTCGTCCCGCGGCGGCTGTCCTCGGCCGCGGTCGTGGCGTGCCTCGCGCGGTCTCGACGACGGCTTGCTGGCGCTCACCTGCTCGACCGGCGGGTCGGTCAGAGCAGGGCGGCCACCAGCGACCCGGCGGCCATGCCACCCGCGGCCGCGGCGGCGATGACCGAGGACATCGGCATCGGCAGGGCGGCGACGTGGGCCATGTCGCCCGCGGCGTGCACCCGCGGCAGCGAGGTGCGCCCCATGACGTCGACCTCGACCGCGCCGCTGGGCAGCACCGCCAGGCCGAGCTGCTCGGCGAACGGCGCCGCCTGCCGCAGCTGCGTGGTGACGTAGACGCCCGCGACCTCCACCGGCGGGCCGCCCGCCAGCTCCACGCGTACGCCGGAGCCCGACCGGACCAGCCCGACGACCGGTTCGGTGCGGACCGTGACCCCCTCCGGCACGACCGGCGCCTCCGCGCCGTCGGTGAGCACGGTGGTGCCGGCCACGACCGGCCCGAGGATGGCCGGGAGGTGCCCCGCGGACTGGGTGCCGAGCACCGCCACCTGCTGCCCGGCGAACTCGTGCCCGTGGCAGAACGGGCAGTGGACCACCAGGTCGCCCCACAGCTCGGCCACGCCGGGGACGTCCGGCAGCACGTCGCGCATCCCGGTCGCGAGCACCAGGCCGCGGGTGCGCAGCACGGTGCCGTCCGGGTCGTCGAGGACCACCGCGTAGCCGTCGTCCCGGGCGGCGACGGAGACCACGGTGTCCTCCCACACGGTGGCGGTGGGGTAGGCGGCCACCTGCTCGCGGGCGAGCGTGCGGAAGTCGGCGGGCGGGGTGCCGTCGTGGGTCACCACGTTGTGCATGTGGGTCGCGGCGTCGTTGCGGTAGCGCCCGGAGTCGAGCACGAGCACCCGGCGGTGCACGCGGGCGAGGGTGAGTGCGGCCTGGAGGCCGGCGGGGCCCCC
>Ga0208328_1000162_pt1 | contig 35427 bp, 39 predicted proteins | sample DeeseametaMP2633_FD_184170 | JGI IMG/M metagenome (GOLD analysis project Ga0208328, IMG submission 184170) | Marine microbial communities from the Deep Atlantic Ocean - MP2633 (SPAdes) | ecosystem: Environmental > Aquatic > Marine > Unclassified | place: Northeast of Antigua and Barbuda, North...
AGGACATGCTATTGGCCCGGTTGGAAGACGCCGGGATGCTCAGCGCCCGCCACGACCATGCGCTTGCAGACGGCCATCCGGTGAGTCCCGGCGAGCTCGCGAGATGGGTGCATGTGGCGTCGACCGACGCCGCAGACCGCGTCCGTGCCGTCTCGCTACGGATCGGTGAGAACTTCGTCATGCAGGGAACACTGTCCTGGCACGAACTACCCACCAGCCATGTCACTGAGTTGGCCCGCTGGGACTACGAAGAACTGACTATCCTCGACATCGAGGTCCCCTTAAGTAGGGCTATCGAGCAGTCCAAGGAACGCTGGTGGGGCGGGAGACGATCCGGAACCGCCACCTACAACGTGCAGCTCGGGGGTCGGTTCATCTCCGAAGCCGACATCGGCCACTACTTCGCCGGACCCGCCACCGCATCGAAATGCGCTGCCAACGCCCGCGAGTTGTACGACAACGCGAACAACGCCGGAATCGAATCAGAGATCCTGATCGTGAGCCGCTGCGCATTGGGGATGGAGTACGGTGCACGGCTCGCACCCGCCGGTGACGTTCATTCCATAACGGCCGCACCGCTGGGGGCGGTCTGCATCGACTGCGGGGCAATAACGACAGACCCCGCCGAGATCCGTACAGGGCGCCAACAGAACTGCACAACGGCGTGATTGCCGCTGCCCGATTACACTGCGCGCGATGATCGGACCCACGAGGTCAGTTTGAGGAGGTGTCAATGACGCCCGTTCTCGACATCGACACCACGGCCGATGCCGGCTACGTGACGCTGCGCGAGGCTCCCGTGGCGCGCACCGAGCAGTTCAGCACAAGCGTGCTCATCGACCTCGACTCAGCCGGGTCACCCGTCGGAATCGAAATCCTCACTCTCACCGCCCATGTCGACGTTGAGGGAATCGCCGCGCGCTACCAGCTCTCGACTCAAACACGGGCGCAGCTCTCGGCTGTGCTGCACCGCTGAGCTACGAGACCGTGCGGCGCTGACCGACCGCCTTTGTTAGCGTGGCGACCCATGCAGACCACCAGACTGTTGACCGCCGGATTCGCCGCGATCACCGCGACTGTGGTGGTGGTGGGGTGTAGCTCGGGATCGTCGGAGGAGCCGGCCACGACGCCGCCGGCCGGCGCGACCACCTCCAACCCGAGCGGTTCGACCCCGCAGTCCACCCCGGGCATCCCGGCGCCGGACATCACGCCGACGACCAGCGTGTCGATGATGCCCAACCCCAACGGCGACGGCTCGATGGTGCCGTGCGAAGGCACGATCTGCACCAACCCCAACCACGGCGCCGGCGACTACCCGGAGGGAGACGCTCCGATCGAGCCCGGGCAGACCGAGATGCAGGGCACGGGCGATGCACCACCGGAACCGGGGCAGACCGAGATGCAGGGACCGGCCGACGACGGCCCACCGGAGCCCGGCCAGACCGAGATGCAGGGACCGGGAAGCTAGTCGAGCGCTGACACGGCTCCGCAGCACCGCCGAGGACTGCCGCTCACACGTGCTGGCCGGCCCGCCGCAGCTGCAGGCAGTTCGTCACCCCGAAGAGGCGAAGCGTTCGCAGCTGGCCGGGCGGCAGCAGCTCGGCGACGTCGGTGGTGGCGACCAGGGCCGGACGGTCGACGTCAACCGATACGCCCTGGGTCAACACGGTCGCCGAACCGGACGCCAGAATGTTGCGAACCCAATCGGCACGGGGTCCGTAGGGCAACGCGATCAAAAACCCGGTCTCTGTGGGTATGACGCCGACGGGAGTGTCGTAGCTGCGACCGGACCGCCGCCCGGTATGGCGGATCAACGAGTTCCGAGACTGCGTGGACCCGGCGGTTCGGAGCACACCCGGATTGGTCACGCGCTTGTTGAACCGGCGGACCACATCGAGCACGGGCCCGAGCTTGAACCGTATGCCGATCAGCAACACCGCCAACCCGACGACCAGCACCGCCGCCGCCGCCCCAGCGGCCACACCCAGCGTTCTCATCGCACCTCCGTCGGCTCTGCCAATCCGGTGCGATTCTAGGAGGTGCGACTGGTTATGGCCTGCGAAGCCGCGTCGAACTTGAGCCGGCGAACAGCGGGCTGGACGATGCCTCCTACGCACGCTGCGATCAGCTGCGAGCGGTCTCGACGCGTGTTCTTTTGGCCGGGATCCCGACCGCAGCTGCGATGGCGGCGACGAGCAGGACGGCCGCGGTGATTGCGACGGGTATCAGCGACGACATCGAAAACGCGCTGTCGGCCAGCGGGATCGTCACCACCGCCACCAACACGACGGGCAACACGATGCGCAGCCACCAGATGGTGAGGCTGTCGCCGGGGACACGGGCGCTGGCGATGAACACGATCGCGTAGAGGGCGATGAGCAGCAGGGAGCCCACGTGGCCGAACTGCCACTGCAGTTGCGTGACGATCACCGCGAGCGCCACCGTCGCGGCCAGCACGCCGGCCTGGACCAGCCTCGGGGACCACGTCGTGCCCGTCTGTTCGGTGAGGTTGCGGATTCCCCACAGCATCGCCAACATGCCCGCCGTCGCAAGCATGATCGCGGCGCTGTTCAGCAGAGCAGTTCCGGTCGACCCGTACAGCTCCTCGGCGGCCTGCCAGAGAAAAGGCTCGTCGAAGGGGCCGAAACCACCAGGGCCGAGCTGAGCGGCCCACGATCCCAGACCGGCGCACGCGCCCACGACGACCAGTGCGCCCCCCATGGGCCAGGCCGAAGCGCCGCCGCGGCGCCGGCGGGTGGTCACCACCTCGAACCCCGTCATCCCGGCGGCGAGCACGATCAGGGCAGCCGTGGCTTGCAGACCCGTTGCGGGAGCGGGATCGTAGCGTGGTTCCGACATCGATACGCCTGCGCTGAGGTAGGTCGTCACGATCGCCAGCGAGAAGTAGAAGTAGGTCAACAGTCCGACAACGGCGATGATCGCGACCATCGTGGCGGTCACCAGTGTCGGTAGACCGAAGACCATGACCGCGGCGACGACGATCACCACCAGCGCCATCAGCGTCCACTGCGACTTGTCGAATACCGCCCCGCCCATCGGGTCTGGGCTTGAGTCGATGCGCAGCCACGGAATGACGATCGCTTGGGCGGCAGTTACTGTGAGCGCGACGTACGCGGTGATCTGGACGATGGCCGCCACCGCCGCGGTCCGTGCCCCGAGCACCGCACCGACCATTCCCGGCGTGGACACCGCGCCGGGGGCGTGCCGGCGCAGACGCACCAGGGCGAAGACGATCGGCGCGAACAACGCCACGCCCAGCAGCCCACCCAACCCGCTGAGCCCCTGAAGCCCCACCGCGGCCAGACACAGCCCCATCGCCTGCCAACCAGAAACGCGCGCCCATGCGCCGCTCTCGCCCACCATGGCCAGTGCCCCCACCTCTCCGCCGCGAACCGATACACCGCTGCGAATGCTAGTTCCGTCTGCGGGTATTCGACCGCGGCGGCGCCCGGCCCAGTGCCAGTTGACAAGCTGCCGAACCGACCGCCGGGGGATCGGGGTGTCGGCCGTGGAAACGGGCTACTCGTCGCTGCGCGAGGCTGAACCGGAGCTGTCCGCCGACCCGGAACCGGCACCGGACCGCGTGGCGCGCTCGGAGCCGGTCTCCCCGCTCTGCACGGACTCCGCACTGGGGCGTTCACCTGCACCTGACCGCGGCTCGCTGTTGCGCCGCTTCTGCGGGGTAGAGACGGCGTCGTCGTCACGCATGCGACGGTCACTCATACTCGCGAAAAACCATGCTACGCAGCTGAGTCTGGCCGTCTCTGCGCGATCGTCCCGCCGCGCACCACGTCCGGCCCCGACCCGTCCTGCTGATCCTCGGGGTTGTACACCCGCGGCGCATCCCGCGACTCCCGCGGCGACATCCCGCCAGCGCCCCCGCTGCCGATGCCTCCCACCGGCGGGATCAGCGGGGCTCCATGCCCCATCCCGGCTCCCGGCCGGGTGCCGGTGCCGGTCTCCGCAGCCGTCGCGGTGGGCCCGGCTGAGGACGTCTTGGTCTGCGGCGAATCGAACGCGCCGGCCTCCACACCGCTGCGGCCGTTCGTGGGCGTAGACGTGGACAACCCCTCACGGCTCGTGCCTGGGTTCGTCGCCGGCGGGGGCGCGCTCGGCGGAATCGTCGGCGCCGGCGACGGGGTGACCGTCGGGCCGGTGGAGCCGAGGCCGAGGCCGACCGCCGTGGGTGCGTCGCCCGCCTTGTCGTCGATCAGCCGGTCCACGTCACGGGAGTCGATCGCGTTGTTTTTGCGCGGCTGGGAGACCGGCGCGGAGCTGAGCGGAGCCGCCTGCGAAGCCGGGGCCTGTGGCTGCTGCTGAGCGGCGGGGTGCTGGGGCTGCGCCTGGACCGGCGAGCTCCGCTGGATCTGCGCGAGCAGATTGGCCAGCGCGGCCTGCGAGTCAGAGCCGGAGCCGGCGGACGGGGCGGGGGCGGCGGGCGGCGGAGTGACGGCGGCGGGCGGAGTGCGCGGCGGAGCGGGGGCCGGACGGGGACCGGAAGGAGCGGGGGCGTCGGGTGCTGGGGCGTTGGGGGCGGGGAGCCGCTTACGGCTGTCGCCGTCAAAGTCGCTGTCTCGCTCCGGCAGCTTGCCTTTCGCGCGCTCAAGCGCAGATTTCAGGGCGTTATCCGCGGCGTCGCGCTTCTCCTCCAGGGCCTGCAGGTCACGCAGCGCGGCCTCGCACCGCCGCTGGGCAGCCACCGCAGCGGTGCCATCGTCGGCGGCGTCGATCAGCGCCTGCCGCGCATCCGCCCACCGTTGACGTGCCGCGTCGATCTCAGCGTCGCGCGGCGCATCCCGGCGCCACGCATCACGCGCCTCACGCAGAATCCGAATCGCCTCGGCGACCCGCGCCAGATCCGTCGCGGTCGCGTCCAGATCCTGGCGGGTCTGCACCAGCCGCTCATGCACCACGTCGACAGTCTCGCCAGCCGCGGTCGCCGTCAGCTCCGCGGTCACCGGGAAAAGGCCGGTCACCGCACCACTGACGCCGCGACTCAACGCGTCGACGTCGATGCCGTCGAGTGAATCAATGCCGTCGAAATTCGGCTCAGCCATGAGTCAAGGGTGCCACTGAAGTCCGACAGCAGCCCTGTGCGGCGCGATCAGCCGGCGTCGGTGACCAGCCGAGCCCCGAGGCGCTGCAGGGCTGCGTCGATGTAGGTCGCGGTGCTGGTGAGCCCGTTGCCGCCCTCAAGAATCCCGATCACAGTGGTTTGCCGCCTTTCCCTCTCAACGACGAAAACCGGTGCACCGGAATCACCTTCGACCGCAGCCGCCGCGAACCGGATACGGCGGTGATCGTCGCCGTTGACCAGGTCTGCGCATACCAGACCACTGATCGCGCCATCGAGACATATCGGCGTCCCCACCGGCAACTCGCGCACATCAGCCTCGGCCATCAGTCCCCCGATCGGGAAACCAGCGATGCTGGTCGCCGCCGGATCCATGTCTCTGTCCGTCCAGATCACAGCGCTGTCCACACCGGCATCGTCATCCTCGGCGCCGGTCACAACGCCGAGCAGCTCCGGCGCACCTGCGCGGCTCGTCTGAATGTACTGTTCAGCGGCGTACGGACCGATGCCACAGTGACCGGCCGTCACGTAGCCGGTCTGTCCGGTGCTGCCGCGACCAACGACCGCGGTGATGGTGCAGATCTTCAGATCCCCCTCGGCGTTGACAGCGTGCAGTACCTGAACCCCCGGCTGCGGCGTCGAAGCGAACTGTGCGCGATCCAAACTGTCGCGCTGGCGCTCGACGCCTTGACCGGTCACATCCAACCAGCGGGACGGCTCCTCCACGGGTGCCGGCGAGCTGGCCGGGACCGCGCCGGCTTTCAGATCTCGGCTCGGCTCGGGTATCGGCGCCTCGACCGCGGTCGACCCGCAGCCAGCCAGCAGCACACCGGCGGCAGCGAGCGCAGCGGTCCGCGCGAGCACGGTCACGGCTGGCCCTCCCCCTCAACTGCCTCAGCATCGTCTGCATCGTGCCTCAGCTCGTCGGCGATGCGGTCCAGATCGTCGGCCACCGTGGCAGCCTCTGCGGCCATCGCCGGCACCATCTCGGCTAGAGCAGCCAGAGCCGGAGACGGACGGGTGCCGGGCGGCAGGGGCTGAGCCTGCGCAGCGGTGAGCTCGGCCTGCGCATCGTCCAGCGCCGACGTGATCGGCCCACGCAGCGCGGCCAGGGCGTCGGCTGCGGAGCGGATCGCGGCGGGGTCGGCGGCGGTGATCGGATCAGATGTGGTCATGTCGGCCACCATGCCCGACAACGGCGCAGATCCGGGTGCGGGGCGCGAGATGAGTGGGCCGAACTGCCACTGAGGCTGATCCCAGTGTCGGTGGCCCGTCGAGGCTGTTCGTGCGCGCATTCGGCCAGGTCAGGAGGGGTTCGACCGGTTGGACGGGCTACGTCGGTCCCGCAGCAACAGGTACACGCTGTAGACGGTGATGAACCCGCTTGCTGCTAAGAGCAGCCAAGTGAGCGTTGACGACTCGTAGTAGGCCAGCGTTAAAGCAAAGAGCGCCATCCCCGCGCCGAGAACGACCAACAGTCCCGCTCGTCGAGACCAATATTGGTTGCTGTCCGCCATGGAACTCATCGTCCCAGCTCAGGGACCCGAGCACTCCCCGGGTCAGCAGAGACGAGGTCATAGCCAGCGATCAGCCACGCGATACCTGCACCCACGGTCAGCGGGATCCCTTCTGGCAGCGTGGCCAGACTCCCGCCCAAACCGAGGGTGGCGGCCTCGAATGCGGCGATCCGTTTGAGCAATTCTTCGGGGCTGGTGGTGCCGCCGTAGGTCTCGTTGAACCACCGCGCGAAGTCGTTGTAGTCGATGCGCTGCTGCATCAGGGCGATGCGGAGTTGGTCCGCGGTGACGTCTGGGGCCGGCGGGTTTGGGATCGCCTCGCCGCGCAGCTGATGGTCGGTGAAGTCCCGGAGTGGGTCCGGAACACCCTGCAGTGGCGACGGGGCGGGCGTGGGAGGCACTGGCGGTGGCGGGGGCTGAGGTGGAGGGCTCGTCTGATAGTCAACGGACTGGATGCCTGTCGCGAGACCGGATCCTTGCTGTCCGGTGGCGGTGACGATCTGCTGCGTGCGGTCGACCTGTGAGCGCAGCGTCCGCAGGATCACGGCCTCCTCGGCGGGGGTGCGGGCACGTTGCGCAGCGGTCATCGTCACGTTGTTCTCCTCAATGAGCGCGTCGAGTCGGGTCGCGCCAGCTCGCACCGCGGTGGCCGCGTGGTCGAGGTGAGCGCCGACCAGGGTGTCGGATTGGGCGGCGGCTGCCAGGTCTGACGCAACGCGTGCGTCGAGGTCTCGATAGGCGTCAATAGTGGCCCCGCTAAGCCTCGATCCGTGGATCGACCCGGTTGAGGTGGTTCGGGACTGATTGTGCTGTGCTTCCCGGTTGTGTGCAGCGTGGAGCTGCTGGTCTGCCCAGCTTTCCTATGGTGCTCCGGTCGGGCCTTGCGGCGGGTGGTCAGGGGGTCGTAGCAGCTGGTGGGCTGCAGCCGATGGTGTTGCGCCACAATGTGAGCCACTGCTGTGCCCACGGCCAGTGTGTTGGTAGGTGCAGGATGGGTCGGCGTTGGGGCCGGGCCAGCCGGGCTGGGACATTGACGATCTTGCGGCGCAGTGTGGCTCCCCGAGCGACTGCATGGACACCCCCGGCGAGCACGCCGGCGGCGCGCAGCAGGTTGTGGGCGAGCGCAGCACACAAGATCCAGGCCGAATTGGCGCCGAACCGCCCCGAGGGCATGTGTGCCAAAGGTCCGTGGATGAGGTCGGCGAACACGGTTTCGATGATCGCGTGGCGGCGATGGGTGATGTCGCCGGCATCGACGGGTTCGTCAGTGTCGGTGAAGAACGGGTGATACCGCCACACCGGGAACAGCGCATCGGGGAATCGGGCGTCTTTGACCCGGCGCACGATCAACCGTGCTGTGATCGGGGTCTTGGTAGAGGTGAAGGCGGTGTAGGTGGTTTCGGCGACTTCGGCGTCGGAGATCCAGGCTCCGCTGTCGGGGTCACGTACTGCGCCGGGATAGTTGACGGGGATCCAGGCGTTCTCGGGGATCGACGCGATGGCCGCGGCGACAGCGCGGGTCTTGGTCAGCACCAGCGAGAAGCGGGCACCGGCCCGACGGCAGGCATTCACGACGGTGCTGTTGCCGTAGGCCGAGTCAGCACGCACCAGGATCTGCCCGGTGACTCCGCTGGCACGCGCGGTGGCGACCGCTTGGGCGATCATCCGGGCCGCACCCTTGCCGGAGTTGGTCTTGCCCGCCCGCAACCGGGCTCCGGCGATCACTGGGGCACTGTGTGCGGTGCTGATGGTGGTGACCAACGGCGACAGGCCCTTGCGCAGGATCTGCTTCCCGGCGATCTTGGTGTGTCCGTAAGAGGCGCCTTGTTTGGCGTGACCGTAGACCGGCCGCAGTAGCGAGTCGATGTCGACGAACGCCCGCCCCTCGGCGCCGGGCAGCAACGCAACCCGCTCGCACAGTCCGGCCAGATGCTCACGCAGCACTGATTCGAGTTGGCGGGCATGCCCGAAGGTGAACTCCCGCAGCAGTGTTCCAATGGTCGAGGGTGCATACACCCCGCCGAAGAGGGACTTCATTCCACCGGAACGCACGATGTCGAGGTCCTCGATGCTATCCGCACCGGCGCACATCCCGGCGACCACGGTCGTGAGCTTCGGCGCCGGGTTGGCCGCACCGGACGTGATCCGCGGTTCGGTGATACGAACCTTGCCCGCGATCAGGTCGGACAAGCCGGTCTGGGTGGCCAGCGCCATCACCGGCACCAGCCCGGCGCACGACACGAGATGCTCATCATCAAAGACTGCCGACGCCGCGGCGAAGCTATGGGACACTTTCACCGGAAGTGCCTTTCTCAGTTGTGCCGATAAGTGCGTAAGAAACACCCATCATCCCAGCTCAGAGGGCACTTTCCCTATATCGACACCCGCCTATCCAGCCAATTCATCGGTGGATCGAGGCTAAGACCGCCGGTGCGCCGACCAGCAGCGGTGGTCTCCTCGGCGGATTGGCGGAGGGGCGCGGCGCTGTCGGGTGTTCGCGATGGGCCGCCCCCGTAGAGGGATCGTGCATGTCTGATGACTTCAGCTGTACGAGCGCAAGTCGCAACGATCGACATACACATAGTCTCGCCCAGCCAGGGAAGTGGCTCCGACACAATTTCTGGGCCGTGGGCCACCGCTGCAGACCGACAACACAGCCATACCCGCCATTCGCCGCGGCGCGTCGACCACCCGGTGAGACGATCACGACATGGCGACCAGCACGAAACGACGACAGCTGCGACTCATCGCCAACCGCATCAGCGCCTGTCGGGGGTGCCCGGGCATGAACGAGCCCGGCGTCACGGCGTCGGCGCTACCGCGACGTGCACGAACACCGGGCCTGAGTAGCGCGTGACGTTCGCCATCGCAGCGGTACTCACCGATGACAACGGACGCATCACCATGCTCGCCGACACCAAACTGACCAATGCAATCGACGCGACGCACACCAGGCACATCTACACCCATCCGTGCCTCAAAATCGTCATCGTCGACGAAGAGATCTCGGTGGCTTTCGCCGGGGACAACCCCGAGAGCGCACTGCGGTTCGTGACCAGACTCCGGGGGAGGTCCGCAGCTGAAGTTGTCGAGGCGCTGCGGCAGTGGAACCCGGACCAGCTCCAGCAAACGCCCACCGTCGCTGATTACCGTCCACCCTGCGGGGTACCGTCCACCCGTCCACCCTGGGTGGACGGTGGTGGTATCCGAAACAAGAATCGGAAAAGGTCCAGGTAAATAGTAATTGTTAGTGAAGTTGTGGCCGTCTCTTATAGCGGAGCATTTTGGACCGTCCACCCAGGGTGGACGGGTGGACGGGTGGACACCCAGCTGTGGACGGCTAATCCGTGACGGCACAGCTACGCCTCCGGCTCTGGGTCGGGCTCGACGGACCAGAAACCGGTGGCGTCACAGGCCCAGAGCCCGCGGTTGACCAACTCCATGGCGAGCTCTGCTGCGCGCGTGTACCGCTCCGATGCCTTCCCCTTAGCGGAGGCCCGGATGTCCCGCAGCGTGAAGCGGCCTCCACCGTTCCGACGGCCAAAGGCGTTGCGCCCCGCCCGCACATCTCGCCCCCACGCCGCCAGTGACTCCAGCAGCTTCTCTGTGTGCGCGACCCGCGCCGCTTCGGCTGCGTTGCGGCGATCGAAATCCAGGTTCCCCGACTCGATCGCAGCTGTGCGTTTCAGCTGGTCGACCGATGCCTCCAGCCGGTCTCGCACCCGCCGGGAGTGCTCGATGACGTGCCCTGCCCACTCCCACTCCGCGGCACCGATGTGGGTGCCGCCATCGGGCTGGATCAGCACCAGCCACGTGGCGATTCGGAGGCGTGTGAGGTTCTGGTGCGCGAGTTGCTCGTCGGCGTCGCGGTCGAAGCGAATTTTCCCAGCTTGCGCCTCCCAAATCTCGTCGCAGATTTCATCGTCGATGGTGATCAGGCCGCCAGGGACCTGGCGGCGGATCGAGAGATCCAGACGGGTCGCAGCCCCTCTCGGCCGTCGTGTGAGGCTCCGCGGATCGGTCGTCGAAAACCACAGTGTGCGCTGCAGCGTCCCACCGTCGCGCTCGACAAGCAGCGCCGCCGCTGGCTTGCCGAACTGTGTCGCGAACGTGATCAAAATCCGATAGGTGCGCGCTGCGACCTTCAGCGGTGTCGCGCCCTCGCCTTTGGGGTCGGTCCCGAGCGCCGCGCCGGTCACAGCCGCGCGCAACTCTGGTGCCAGGTCGTTGCCGCCGCGGCCGGCCGTAGCGGTCAGCGTGTCGACCTCGCTCCAGTCGCACCAGGCACACTCGCGGTTCTGCACGATAACCGGCTTGCCGTCCTCCTTCTGCAGGCCTACAAACAGGCCGGCGAGGGCAGCACCGCTGGGCGGCATGAACGTGCGGTCGAAGTCGCAGCCCAGCTGCGACTCCAGCTGGGCGTCATACGTGACCATCCCGTTGGCGGCGCCCTTGCCGCGGCCAGAAGCGCCGACGATGCCGATTTGCATGTTCAGCGGCGCGGGCAGGCCGCCGACCAGGGCCGGCAGCTGAACATCGGGGCTGACGCGCAGCAGGCCCCGGCCGATCGCCAGGCCGAGCACGGTCCAGGGTGAGATCGCGCCTGCGCGGGCCACGTCGCGGATGCGCCCGACCTGCGGAAACCGCGGATCGTCGAACACGGCGCGTTCGATGTCGAGTGCACACGGGTCCGGCAAGTGGCCGTACGGGTCACGCTGGGCGGCCACGGCCTCAGCAGCGGCCTCAGCCTCGGCGGCAGCCCGCTCCTCGGGCGTCCGTTCCGGTTCCGCCGGCACCGGAACCTCTGCCAGCTGCGGCGTGCCCGCGACGGGCTGGATCGGGGTGACCGACGCGAGGCCGCCGGCGACCCTTCCGGTGGTGACAACCTCCCCGCGGGGGGCCGGCCGGGTCGCAGCCTCGGCCCGCATCGCCGCCGCCGCGGACCGGTACCCGGCGGCGCGGGCCAGCAGCGCGTCGCGGCTGACCTTCTTCCACTCGGTGGTCCCGCCCTCCCCAGCGGTGGCGACCCGGAGCCGCCCAGCAGCCGCGTCCGCCTCGGCCGTGGCGGCCAGCCGCTCGTAGAACGCGGCGTCGACGACGCCGAGCGGAGCACGCTCTGTGAGCAGCCCGTGCTCGCGCATCACGTCGGCGCGGTCCCGGCCGGTGAGGCCGCAGTACGCGTCCAGCCGGGAGTATCCGCCAGCCGCCAACGGCAGCGCCGTGGTCCAAACCTGCACCCGCCCGCCGTGTTCCGCGCAGTCGTGGACGGTGATAGATTTCGCCGAGCTACTCCCGGCACGTAGCCACATCTCGCAGGGCCCGCATCCGTCGAACCCGACGCGATGCCCCACCACACCAGCGTCGGCGAGCATGTCAAGGAACGGCAGCTGATCGACAGCGGCGGTGAGTTCGTCGTCCTCATCGTGGGGTTCACGTTCGACCGCGGGCGGTTTCGGTCGCACCACGCCGACCAGGGCCTCCAGACCGGGGATCGCCTCTCCACGGTCGGCACCAGTGGGCGCGTGGGCCAGCATCTCCTCCGGCCACGCCCACAGCGGAAGCTCCGGGATCGCACCGGCAGCAGCGGCCTGCAGCCAGCCGTCCCGCTCGGCGGTGCAATACCCAGCCTGCGAAGCGGTCATGTAGGCGCCGACGTGGAACGGGTCCGTCGTCGTCACCACGACCGACGGCGGCATCACCAATTGGTGTGCCCCAGCGAGAACGTCCACGAGCCCGCCATTGGGGAGCCGGACAGCCTTCGTGGATCCGGTGAGCACCACATCGTCAGGCCAGCACGCCGGAACACGCCACAGGACGTGAACCCCGCCGGGGTGGGCCGACGAGGGGTTCTGCGACCCCGCCGACACGGTGTACAGGCGCATGCCGGCGTCGCGCAGAGCCTCTGTGCCAGCGGCGTTGTCGGCCTCCCACGCGATCAACCTGGAGGCGCCGAGAAGTGCGCCGATGTTGCCACTCTGCTCCAGCCACGTCTCGATGGCTGCGCGGTCCCAGGCGGTGGTGTTCTGCCAGCCCCGCTGGACAGTGGCCTTCGCCGTTGCCCACACCCGCACGGGGACAATGCCCAATCGCTCGATGAGATCGAGCCAGCCCGCGATCGTGGGACGGCGCGCATTGAGTAGCGCATCGATGGCCGCCCGCTGCTCTGGCGACACCGCTGCTGCAGCCCGGCGGGCGGCGTGCTCGGCGCGGGCCTGGGCGACAATCGCAGCGGCGGGCGAGGCGCCCCGCGTGTCAGCAGCGGCGGGATTTGCAGCAGCGGTCTGCTGTGTCATGATTGTCGGAGTTCCGTTCTTGTGTTGTGGAGACGTGGGTTTGGGACAGCTGTAGTAGCGGGCCCGGGTGCATCCCACACCCGGGTTTCCGCTTTCTAGGCGATGCCGCGGGCTCGGCGACGCTCATGCGCCTTGCCGACCCCGTGTTTGACGGCGTCGGCCATCATCCGCCAGTCGACCAGCTCGTCGCGGTCGCGGATCTCGACCCAGCCGGCGTCACCCGGGGAACCCGGAACGCCGAATCCCGCGTCACACAGGGTCGTCAGCGCGGCGTCCCATGCCCGGTGCTTGGCGACGTCGTCTGCCTGCCGACCGGTGCTGCTCAGCCACTGCTCTGATCGCCGACGAGCCAGGCGGAGTCGTCGTCGGACATCGGTCCGGTCGCACGGCTCTGCCCATGAGAGCCATGCGTCGTGGTCGTCGATGTACACGGCGATGATGGGCAGATCGGCAGCATCGATGTCGTCGCCTCGGCGGTGGACCCGCAGCCCGGTGGAGGCGACCAGGACGTGCCAGCGGCGGGTGCGCTCCGGCGTCGCGGCGGTGACGACGACCAGGGGTGCGCTCATGCTCCGGCCCCCGACGGATCGTCGCTCGGCCGCACTGTGACTGTCACTGTGTCCCCGCCTGGAACCATGGCCAGGCCTGCGAGCGTGATGGATGCGGCGCGGCCGGCGGCCCGATGCGGCACCGGGATCGAACCGACTCCGTCGATGTCGATGAGCCCGCCGCGCTCGGGGGTGTCCCACAGCGCAGCCGCAGCCGCTGTGCGGGATTCGGCGTGGGCGCCCCCGATCGTCTGGCCGTCAATGGTGACAGACCAGGCGCCAGCGTCGAGGCCGGCACAGGTGACGGTGACCGCAGCAGGGGCAGGCAAAATACCGACCGCGTCAACGTCCTCGACACGGAACCAGAGCGAGCCATCGTGTGCCCGGGTGACGGGCAGCCGGCCAGCCTTCACCCACCGGCGTACGGTCCAGTGCGACACGCCTCTACGGGCAGCGGCATCGTCTGCGGACAGCCACACTGCGTCCTGGCCAGCGCGGGCTGGAGGCGCAGCGGCGATGGAAGTTCCCATGAATCCTCCTCGGTTGATAGATCTTGCGAGGGAGGAAGGCGCCACCATTCCACACCGCGCATGTGCGAGTAAGCGGCAAGTGGTAAGTGGTAAGTGGTAAGTGGTGAGCCGCCGGAGGCGGGCACGGACAATTTTGCATGTCTAACGGCCGCTAGGCAAGTGAAACGCACCTTCCAGCGTGTCAGCCAGCCGCGCCGGAACCTGCTTCGCCCCAGCCTCATTCCCTAAAACAGAGACTCACCGCGACATGCCCCAACCGAATCTCGACATGTCCCACCCGCATCTGCCGCTGCCCCGGCCGCAGCTCGCGCATGCCCCACCCGCAGGTCGACGTGCACCAGCCGCAGCAGCCGCTGTCCCGCCCGCATCGGGCCTGCCCCCGCCCCAGCGTCGCTGCTGGTCAGCACGCCGAGCCCTCCCCGCGCGGCCGAATCTGCTGTCCTGTCTCTATTTTGGAGTATCGGTGGGTGTAGACCGCGCCGAAACCGCGCGACTCAACACAGCTGCGAGCTGGCGGCGAGTGTCCTCCGGCAGACCGTATCTCGCCGCGAATGCGTCGGTGTCGACGTCGGCTGTCAGGGTGAGAATTTCTAGTCCGACCGGCTCCCCCGCCGAATCCAGGTCCACTAGCACTGACGGGCCGAACTGCTCAGTCCTGACCACGGAATGCTCGCTGAGCTGCACATAGCCTGCGTCCGCCCGGGTATCGATGCTGAGAGCGGGTGCCATCAATACCTCCTAGTCTGCGCCTGGTTCACCAGGCTACGCCGCTCGGCCGAAACTGCTGCCCTGTCTCTATTTTGGAGATCCGGTGGGTGTAGACCGTCTGCGAATCGGGCCCGAGATTCGCAGACGGTCTGCGAATGCTCGCGCGCACGCGCGCACGCGCGTTGGGCCCGCATCGGGTCGGTCCAGTGGCAGACCGGCGTCTGCCCGCAGACGTGACAGTGCTTACTCCTCCGCGTCCGGGTCGCGTCGCATCTCCGCGTCCCACTCAGCGACCGACGCCATCACCGCGTCCAGTAGCTCCCGCGCCTCCGCAGTGCCGGCACGGCGGAGGTCACCGACCGACCGCTCCTGCGCGTACGGCAGCATCCGCTCCAGCGCCCCCAGCGCGGCTACGACTTCCGGGTCGAGTGCGTGCTCGTGCACGATCGCAGCGTTGAGCAGTCCCTGCAGCACTCCGGCCTCGCGGTAGATCCGAAACAGGTTCGCCCGTCGCGCGATCTCCGCTGAACGTGCCATCCGGTCGGTCACGTCCCTGAAGCTAGCGACAGCCACCGACACGCCAACGGTGCCGGATCTGGTACTGGCCGATGCCAAGATCGCGAATCAGGTGGAGCGATCGCCTCAATCGCACCGCTGAGAGGCTGTTTTGTCGCCCGGCCGCGTAGCATTGCGCCCGTGAACGGTGTCGAGGGCATCGAGTGGACCGGGGGCACCGTCCGCTCAGACATCGCGGGCGATCCCGAGGCAACGCTTGAGGCCGTGGGTTTTATGGGTACTGTGCCCGTTGCCACAGCCGATGCGTTCCGCCGCTACGTCGAGAACTGGATGATGGGGCCCGGGTCGGTCATCGAGGGCGACGGGGCGTTGATCCACGACTCCTACACCGACCGGTTCGTGTTCCCCGCCGTGGGCATGGCCAGCGGCGTGGCCGTCTACGCGATCGAGGGGTATGGGAATTTTCGGCGATAGCTGGAAGTCGATGAATCAGGCCGACTCGCCGCCGCGCACTGCGGCGATGATCGCGACGGCCACCTCAGCCGCGTCCTCGTGCTCCCAGAACCGCAACACGGTCCAGCCGGCATCCGCCAGCAGAGCGGTTACCCGCGCGTCACGGGAACGGTTGCCGCTCACCTTCGCCGCCCAGTAGTCAGAGTTCACGGCGGGCTGCCGATGGTGCTCGGGGCACCCGTGCCAGTAGCAGCCGTCGACGAACACAGCCACCTTGGCGCGCGTGAACACCAGGTCGGCGCGGTGCCGGCGATGGGTGTCGAGCGGCGCAAGGTCAACGCGATAGCGGAGGCCAGCGCCGTGCACCAACTTCCGCACGGCGAGCTCTGGTTTGGTGTCCCGTCTGCGGTTTCCGCGCATGCTGGCCCGCACCGCGGGGCTGGATGCCCAGCTTTCAGCCACAGAACCAGTGTGGCGTCGCACAGAGACTTACGACAGAACGAGCCGAACCGGCTGAGTGACGGCTGCGTTCACCCAGGCGCAGACTCAGCGTCCATGGCCTCAGACGCACTCGGACCACCAACATCGAGGAACTCCATCAGCAAGACCTCTAGATCCGCCGGACTCGCCACTCCGACTCGGACGGAGCCCAGCTGTCGATCGACATGACCCGGCACAAGGTCGGTGGGCCCGACGGCGAGGCCGGCCACCGTGCCGAAGGCCGGAATGAGCTGATGCGCGTAGAACGCTGCCTGGTACATGCCCTGGGCGACGTAGCCCGGATCAAGACTCTCGGCGGGGTACTTGCACTCCAGCACCAGGGCACGGTCTCCGCGACGCGCAAGGAGGACGTCCGGCCGGATGCTCCGCGCCTGGAAAGCCTGCCCACCCGCAGAGGAGAGCGTTCCCGCGAGCTCGCGGTACTTGTCGTCGATCCCGTACAAATCCCAGCAGCGGGCGGCCTCGCACCACAGGTCCCATGGCTCGCCGCCTGGGAAGTCGACGCGGTAGACGGGCCCGCTCGTCATGTAGCCAATCGGGCGCAGGCTGGTGACGGTGGCGCCCGCGCGCTCGCAGGCGATCATCACCGCGCCGAGCACGCCCAGCTGGAAGATCGCCTCCGGGAACCCATCGGGCCTCAGCAACCTACGTGCGAGTCCCTCCGCACCGCCGCGCTCCACCGCCGCGAAGAAGGCCGCAACCTCGGCGACCACGTTCCACGGCCACCCGGACGCCCGGACCGAGCGGATGTCGTCGCGCGAGGGCGGCGTCTGGTCGGCCTCGTCGAGCAGGCCGAGGATCGGCAGCGTCCTGACGAGGGTGCCTTCCACGTCCTCGGACAGCTGCTCGATCACCGTCCCCGTGTGTGGCCCGGTCAGGCTCCGCGAGGCGGCCAGCGCCTGGTCGAGCTCGACCAGTGTCCACGCGAGCACGCTCAGAGTCAGCTGGTCGGTGGTGCGCCTGCGGCGGCGGATCGCGAATGCCGCCGGCGGCCAGCCCGCGCGCCGCGTTTTCGCCCAGTCCACGCGGGTTTGCGGCACTTCCGACCAGAAGCGGTGGCGGTTGGACAGAGTGGGGAGGTGGTTCTGCCACTCCCTTGCGGACTTCGGCCATCTCCTGAGGATCGGGCTGCACTGCAGGAGAAGGATCCGCATCGCGCGGCGCTCCACGTCCTCAGGTGACCACTCCCGTTCCACGGGGGCTGGGGACGCGGCCGCGACTGCGGAGTACAGGTTTCCGACTCCCGACCACTCGGAGAGCACGCGTATCAGCCCGCCCTCGTGAACCGAGAGCGCGGTGCCGTCCATCAGGCGCGCATCGCGTGCAGGCTCTGCTGCACCCATGTCCAATTGCCAGCTGTCAGAGCGGCGGCGCTGGTGATCGCGACCGAGAGGTCGTCGAGTAGGTCGGGCTCATACTTGGCCACGAGGTTTCCCACCGACACCAGATACGCCTCTGCTAGGAGCTCTTCGAAGAGCTCGTCGGGGTGCGTCGGCGCCTGTTCTTTGGCCTTCGGCTCCGATTCAGCGGGCTCACCGTCGCCGTCATCTTCGCTGCCCTGGGCCCCACCCTCCGGCCCCGTGGTCGTCGCGCCGTCCCCGGCGATGGTGCCGTCCCCAGCGGTGTTGGAATAGGTGTGCATTCGGAGGCCGTGCTCCACGTAGGCCGGGATGTCCACGAACAGCCCGGGCCCGAGCTGGGCGTCCTCGATGCCGAGGTGAGCAGAGTACAGGCGGGTGACCCGGTCGGTGAGCCAGTCGAGCAGCTTCTCGTCGTCGACGCGCCCCGCGATGATCGCCCGGAAGTCGTCGGTACTCGCGGGCGGAACGGGCACGTGCTTGAAGCGCCTGCTCAGAGCCTGGCCCATCCGGAACACACGCTGCGCGTCCACCGCGTTGTACGTTCCCAGCACGCGCCACTCCGACCCCGCCGCGTACTCCAGCGACGGAGGCGTGTCGACTTCGCGGACCCTGCTCTGCGGCTGGTCGGTCCACTCGAGGTACACGGGGACCGTCTGGTCCCCACCGCCCCCTGACGCGTCCGGACCCCGCCAGACGCCGACCTTGACCCTTTTGCCCGACAGCCAGGTGAGCACACCGCCGAGCACGCGGTCCATGTCGGCTCGGTTCGTCTCGTCGAGCACCAGCCACTGGTTGTTGCGCACCGCCACGAGGAGATCGCCCTCGACGCTCCGGATCTCGCCGTCCACGACTGTCTCACCGAGCACCAGCTTCTCGAAGGTCCACTCCTCCTCAGGCGTCACCCAGGCGCAGTCGATGCCCTCGCTGGTGAAGCCGAACCTCGCGGGATCCTTGTCGGCCTTGTCGATGACCTGCTCAAGGATCTCGGTCTTGCCAGTCCCCGGCGGCCCGACCAAGAGAACGGCGCGCGACGAGGCGATCGCGACTTCGATCATCCTCTCGACGCGGGCCGCGAGCTGCAGCTCGACGACGCGTGACACGTGCCGGCGGGCGGCTGCCGATTCTCGGCGGCGGTAGCGCTCGAAGGCCTCGTCGTCGCCCATCGCGGCGGCGCGCAGCGTCTCGAACGAGTCCACGTCTGCGAAGGGGTTGCTCATCGCGACGCTGTCCTCCCGAGGTCCAGGGCGACCCGCCTGAGGGTGTCGAGCAGGACGGGGCCCTCGCTGATGAATGTCTCTGCAGTCATGCCCTTGATTGCGAAGAAAGTCGCCAACTCCTTCTTCACCGTGGTGTTCCGAATCATGCGGAGCTTTGCTCCGCGGCCTTCGTCGAACGACGAGATGTCGAGGTTGCCGATCATCAGGACCGGATTGGCCATGAGCCCGCGCTCCTCCCAGTCGTCGGAGGTGGCGGATGGCCACCCGTCGAGCGCTTGTCGAGACTCGCTGGTCAGGACTTCAAGCGCCTGGGCTCTGATCAGCTCGGACGCGCGCCCCATCTGGTTGTGGTTCTGGGTGCCCTGGTAATGGCTGCCGAGGCCGCACGCGATGATTCTGAGCGACGGAAAACCCATGATCCGGACACGCCAGCCCTTGTTGTTCCTGAGGCGCTGTCCGAGGGACAGCAGGTGAATCTGGATGCTCACGTACTGGATCGGCCCGACTGCTTCGGCGTAATCCGCGACTGACACGCCGCTGCCCTCGAGCCAGTTCCTGAACTCTCGCTGGCCTTCGACGTTGTACAGGTTGCTGTGCGCGCCCTGCCCGTAAGGGTTGACAGTGTGGTCGTACCCCCATGCATCGGGCGAGAACCGTTCGCTGATCGCTGGGAGCGCATCCACCCATGCAGCCTCGGCTGCCGTCTCGGAGCGCGCGGTCAAGAACTTGGCGACCGGCGTCAGATCCCAATCCGGAGCGTCTGGTTGATCCGTGTCCGCGTTGGCGTCCTCGACCGTGACTTCATCTTCTTCGTCAGGCACCCAACATCCCCTTGAGGGCTCGCCCGATCGCCTCCGCGAACAGCGGCGGCACCGCATTGCCGACCTGCGAGCAGCGCGCGACGTCGAACTTCCGCCGCGGGCCGTTGATCGTGTATCTGCCCCGGAATTTGAAGTCATCGGGGAAGGACTGCAGCCGCGCCATCTCTCGGACGGTGACGTTGCGCGGCTCGGCGTAGTGGATGAACTCGTCCGGGTGTGTGGTGATCGTCGAGACGGGGGCGTCAGGGTCGATGAGCACCTTCTTGTCCTTCTTTGTGCCCATAGACAGCAGGAACTCCTTCGTCAGGCGGCCCTTCGGCTGAGTTGCGTGGGCCGTCGAGTACAGGTCCAGGATCTGCTCTCCGTGCTTCGTGTAGCGGTGGGAGTCCGGGACCGTGCCCGCGCGGATCCCGCGGCGCAGGGCGAGCGCGTAAGGCCCCTCGGCCTTGACGTACTTCGACGAGTCGTACTTGGGTGAGTCTGGGCACTGCACGCGGCTGTCTGGGTTGTGTAGGTCAGCCAGTGCTTCCGCTGCCGTCACCGGTCTGTCGGTCGGAAGTCCGTGTGCGAGCAGGTGTTCCTCCTGGACCTTGTCCAGGTAGCGGAAGAAGTCCGAGGGAGCGATCCCCAGGTCCTTCCTCACGCCGATGATGATGGCCCGCCTACGTACCTGAGGAACACCGAACTCGCTGGCATTGCCTATCCCGAAGTCGGCCTCGTAGCCGAACTCCTTGAACGCCGCCACGACCTCCGCGGCCACCGACTCCTGGGCGTCCTCGCGCGGCCGGGACCGGAAGGCGCGGGTAATGCCCTCGACGTTCTCGATCAGGGCCACCTTCGGCCGCACAAGATCCACAACCTCCAGGAGGCGGTGGACCAGGTGATTCCGCTCGTCTGTGCCGTTCCGGGCGCCACCCACCGAAAACCCTTGGCATGGGGGGCCGCCGGCAACCAGCGTGACGGCGCCGCGCAGTTCGCGGAGCCGCTTCTTGTTCGCCGAGTTTGCCAAGAAGGCGTCGATGTCGGAGGGAACCTGAGAGACCCAGTCGGGCCACTTGGCGTAAGCGTTGTACGGCGCTTCCGCCCCAACGAGATTCGTGCGCAGCGTGTCGAACGCCATCGGGTCGCGCTCGATCGCGAACAGGCCATCCCACCCGGCGTTGTGCAGCCCCAGGGAGAGGCCGCCGCAACCGGCGAACAGATCAATGCTGGTCAGGCCTTCGTCGGGCATATGGCCGCGCTCCCTCTACTCGTGGCCCATCTCATCCTGAATCGATGGCTCGCCCCTCATTGTGCTTGACAGCAGACTAGATCCTGGGACCGACACTGCCCGACTCCAGCCGGATGAGCAGGCACTATGGCCTTGGCCCATGCTGGCGCGCCCCGGTCCGCCCCTTGTGGCGGGAACCAGCAGCGAGGGTCGATCACCAGCACTCGTGCTTGCCCGACGCCATCTCGGCCACGGAGTACTCCGTGAAGCATGAGGGGCACCCGGTTGCCCGCGGGGGCACCGTGCATCCGCATCGGTTGCAGTGCGGGCACTTGAAGTCCTGGCAGCTCTCGCAGCGGCCGACGGAACGCTTCGCCTGGAACGTCTTCTCGCACGCGGGATTGGAGCACTCCTGCGAGGGGTGGGTCCATGTTCCCGAGCCGTTCGCGGTCGTCGGCCGCAGGGCGAGGAACACGTATCGCTCCTCGTGGTCCAGCGCGGCCTCCACTCGCATGTCGTCGAGCACCGACCCGGTCTTGTACTCGATCCCCTCATGGAACTCTCGCCGCACCGCGGAGTCCATCGCCTCGATGGCGACCCGCCTGAACCCTTCCTGCGGGAAGCCTTTCGGTGGCTGCGGGTCGTCGTAGGTGGTTGCCGAGGTGCTGACCACGCCGTCGAGATCGGCAACGGCGAGCAGCCAGCGGGCGCCAGCGGGCAACATGTCGCGCACCCGTTGCAGTGCTGCGGAACGGGATGCACCGGAGCGCGCGAAGATGCCAGCCATGACATCGGCTGGGTGAAGTGAGGTGGCGTGGCGATCAGTTTCGCTGGTCGGCATGAGGACCTGGGCGGCAAAGTGGTTGCACACCTTCTCCTCGATCTCGCGGCGCTCACGATCGGCCATGTCGATGAGCGCGAACCCCCATTGGTCGTGCCACTGCTGCAGGTGATGGCCGAGTTCGTGGAGCAGAGTGAAGTTGTCGCGGCGATAGGTGGCTGGGTGCAGATGGATCGTGGGTGGTGACGGGCGGTAGTAACCGCCGCCGCCGCATCCGGTGTCCGCGAGTCCATCCTCGATCGTCACCGTGATCTCGGTGCTCTGCACGAGTGTCCCGAGAGGGTCGTCGCTCACAGCGGCGAGGTTGAATGTGACGCACTCCTCGATGATGCGGGCGGCGATCGCCTCGGCTTTGCGCCCGGCAGCTAGCTCGTCCCACCCGTCCACCGCGCTAGTGCCTGTCCCGTCCGGCGCGGCCGATCGCATCACGCAGCTTGGTCTCCCGTAGGGCGTCGCTGTCGTCGCGCGCCGCCAGCGCAAACTCGCGACGGGCGAAGCGTCGAATGTCCGCTTCCCCGAAGCCGGTCTCGGTGGAACGCGCCACGATCAGCGGCTTGTAACTCGGCCAGGCGATGTCAACCACGACATCCGCGAGCGGGTCCGCGCCGATAAGCGATTCGCGGTCGACCCCGAGGCGCTCCGCGACGGCGGTGAGTTGCTCGTCGCTGATGGGCACGACACCGGTCATCAGCGACCGCAATTCCGGCAGGCCCAGGCCGAGCACGTCTGCGATCGTCCTCGAATCGCCGCCCGCCTGCTTGAGCTTCGCCGAGTCGAGGAACAACCCTTCCTCTCCGCCGGTGTTGAAGCACAGTTCCGTCCAGTGTTCGACCATTCGGCGATCCGCGTCGGCGTTCTCGGGATTCCGGGCTGATCCCGGTGCGAAGGGCAGCCCCGGGTCACCGTCGTCAACGGCTAGTGACAGCTCGCGGATCTGGTCGCGTGGGAGCAGCTGTCCCAGGCGACGGTCGAGGAGGTGGTTGCCGATGCCTGTTTCCCGTGTCGGCCACAGGGTGACGGGCACACCAAGCGGCGACTCCTCGACCACCAGCCCGGGCGCGAATGACACCTCACCGGGGAGCGTGACAGGCCAGACCAGCACATAGCCGTGTTTGACAGCCGCGATCATGGCGAGACCCACGACCTCACCGTCCCACGACAGAATCCATAGGTCACCGGTGCGGACGAGTGTGCTCTGCACGCCGCGGTCCCACAGCTGGTGCGCAGACGCGGGTATGCCGGCCGGCCGCTGGCTGTCGCTCACTGCTCACCTCCCTCGGTCGCCGCTTAAAAAAGAATCGCCAGAGTACAGGTCATTCGTCGTAGTACCGATTCTGGTACACATCGCGCGCCGTGTTGAGCTCATCGGCGGGCAGTTTGCCGAGGTACTCGCACTTGTCGCGGTGGCCGGTGACGGACTTGTGGACGGGGTGGATATACCGGGCAGTCCACCATCCCGCAGCACCTAGACGCGTCGCATGGATCTCGGGCATCGCACGGCTCGCCTGGTCTCCCGGTTTCCTGTCACTGGTCACACGAGGGAGCCCGTGCCACGTCGTCTCGTTCGGACGCTCGTTCATACACGCCATCGGGCGCGCGGGCTTACCAACGCGTGGAGGATATGCAGTCGCATCCTTGTGCACCCAGTAGGCGTCGCCAACTTCCGCTTGTTGACCAGGCATGGACGGCAGACTACAAGGGACAACGACTAGTACGTGGAGCATCTCCACAGGGCGCGGTCACACCTCCCAACCGGCATCGGTGGCAAGCGCATGTGTTGCCGGTCGACCCTCACCGCCGTCGCTCGGACATCCTCGGCATCCTGTCGACCCTGACGTGGCAAACCGAGTATCGAGCCAACTGTGTGCGGCTTCCCGAACGCAGAGACCTCCCCAAAGGTTGCCCCGCTCCCTACGCCGCCGCTTCCCGCGCCGCCTTCACGATGCGTTGCACGGCGCCGACGCTGAGCCCGGTCCGCTCGGCGGCCACCCGCTGCGCGACGCCGTCGGCGAGCAGTTCCAGCACCTGCACCACCACTTCGATCGGCGCGGTGGTGCGACCGTCGGCGACGAGCTGTTCGGCGATACGCCGGGGGTCCGCATCGCGATGCACGACTGCGAGCCGCGGGCGGTGCATCGCGGTGCCCGCATCGCGATCCCGCGATGCACCGTCGCGATGCACGGTGGTGTCATCGGTCGATACACCAGCGGCGATACGCGCATCGTCGCTGGTCGCCGCGCCTGTATCGCCCCCGCCGCTGCGATGCACAGGTACCGCCAGCGCCGCCTCCGCACGGGCAGCCGCCGCGTCCGCGACCCTGCGCCACCGCGACGGGGCCGGGGTCCGCGAAGCCGCCGGCGCGAGCCCGTGACGGCGCACCCGCAGGCTGAGGACGACGGTGCCGGCCATGACCATCGCCGCATCGGGGACCGCGGCGAGCGACTGGTTCACCCACGCGGGCGCATGTGGGTTCCAGCGGGCGACGACCGCCAGCACGGCGAGGTAGCTGGCGATGAGGGTGGTCGCGAAGATCGCGACCAGCACGGTCACGCTGACGATTTTCGCCACGCGGTGCACACCGGACAGCGCGACCAACTCAGCGAACAATGCCACGATCAGGAGCACCGCGGGGATGGCCGCGTGGAAGGCGACCAGCTCTGCGGTTGCGCCGTCATCGAGCACGACGCGGCGGGCGTTCAGATACGACGACAACGCGGTGAACAGAACCAGCATCGTCCATCCGGCGCGGGCGGTCAGGCGGTCCCAGGAGGTCATCCCAGCACCTCCCGCTCCCATAGGCCGATCCCGTAGTCGATCGACGCGCGCTGCCGCACGGTGGCCCACACGCCGTCGATCCACCGCCAGAGGTATAGCGCCCGTGCCCCGCCGCGCTCCCATACCGCGGTACGCACCACCGGGTCGAGCAGCATCAGCTGCGCCACCTCCAGCGGGTGACCGGCTCGGCGTCCGGCCAGATCATGGAGCTGTCGCGCCTCGGCGGCGGCACCGCAGATCGCCGCGTCGGCGATGCCGCTGCACCCGGGCTCGTCCAGCGCAATCAGCTGCGCCGCACGACGATGCACCGAGGCTGCCGCCACCATGTCGGGGTGCAGTCCCAGGAGGTCGACCACGGGCGCGGCCGGCGAGCCGCCGTTCGCCTCCAACTGCGCCTCGGCACGCTCGGCGATCTCGTCGAAGTGGCGATCCATCCAGACCGCGGCGGCTCGCCGGCCGCCCGGGCCCAGTTCCCGTGACGCAGCAGCGGTGATCAGATCAGCGGCGGCCAGGTCGCTGACTAGGGCCGATACCGCGCCGTCCGCGTCCGACGCCCGCCCGCCACGCCGCCACCAGTACGCCGCGCGCGTCACAACACCCATATATGCGACCGTCGCCGTTGCGCGGGGCGGGTCCACCACCGCCTCGGCGATCAGCTCGCAGCCCACCGCGGCGTAGGTCGCGGCGATGTCAGTCGTCGTCACCGTCGACCTCACGCCGCACCTCCGCCGACGCGCTGGAAGGTCGACTCCCACGCCGCGAGGTCCGCTGGCGTGACGAGCACGACCTTGCCGCACCGATGCGCGACCAGCTCACCGTCCGCCACAGCCCGCTGTACCGTCCGTAGCCCGATCCCGTAGGCGCCCGCGATCTCTCGCAGCCGATAGCCGCGCCGCGGCGGGGCCGTTTCCTGTTCCATGTCAGCACCTTTCGGTCCCCAGCGGCGCCCTTCACCGCCGTATGCCGCCGCACCGTGCCAGACGCGGCCGCACACCGACGAACGGGGCGCGACGACAACACCCCCAACCGAATGTGATCCTGGTCACAGCACTTCCGCGCCGCACGCCGCCGCACACCGCCAGGTGCCGTCTCGCATACGAGTAGCGTTGCCGCACAACATCTTTGTATCGGCGCGACGCCGAAATCATCGTGCATGATCGAGCCATGAGCACTGCCACCGCCGCCAAGCCGAAGCCCGAGCGCATCCTCGTCGGACTCCGCGAGCGCGTCGATCCCGCCGTTGTTGCGGCGTCACTCCCAGAGATAGCTCAGGCAGTCGTCGACATATACGACGCCGCGCTGGTGCATCTGCGCGCTGCGGCAACTGACCCCCACACCGATTTCGATGCCGCCGCCGTGGTCGCCCCGCTGGTCCGTCGCACCGAAGAGATCGCCGCCGCCAGGTCCGATCTACTCGCCAGCGCTGTGCTCGCCGGGGCTCCGCTGACACCGAGCTGCCACGCTGTCGGCATCGCGCCCGGCACGCTCCGCCGGCGCCTGACCGGGTTGGTGAGGCCCTGATGCCCGGCCTGCGAACACCCTCCGCGGCGAACCGCTATGCCGGCGAACAGCTCAAACACCTGCTGGCCGCGGAGCTCCTGAGCCACCTCGATGACGCCGTGACCCCACTGCGTGAGTTCGCACACCGCACCATCAGAGCGAGCGACCACATCGACTCCACTGCTGCAGCCGCGCTCGCCGCCGAGGCCATCGCCGCTCTTGCACACCTCCACGCCAGCGACCAACGCACTGAGCGGCTGCAGTCTCACCTGCTGGGCGCGGAGGTCCTCACAGGCGTGAACGTCGGCCACATCGGCGAAGTGACCGGACTCAGCCACAGCACGCTGACCCGCCGGCTGGCAAACTCCCCGGCCGCGTTGCGGGGGAAGGATATTGCGCCCGATCCCACTCATGAGTGGGGTTGGAGAGCGCTGACATGACCCGCGCTCAATCACACACGAGGGTCCACCCCGGATCCGGCGCCGGAACCTGCCTGCCTGCCGAGCCGCATGGGGCGTGTCTGAAACCCCGTGACCAGGGGCTCCGCAACTGCGCGATGTCGATTGAGCGGCGCGACACCGCCGAAACAGGGGTGGTATTCCTCACCGGGGCCAGTCCGAGATCAGCGGCGCTGCAGCGAAATAGCGCTCAATCGTGCGCTCAAAGTCGTGCTCAACTCATCGCTCAGAACGGCAATCAGGAGGGTTCACGGTGCGCTTCACCGAACAGCTCCTGAATGCGCAATCCCGCCCGCCAGCAGAGGCCGAGCGAATCACCCATGCCATGGCGGACTCCGCTGATAACGACGCCTCGGCAGCGGAGCAGGTCGCCGCGGCCGAAGCTGCAGCGGATGCCGCCTCGTATGCGATCGCCGACGAGAAGCGCGCACCCCGCGGGCCGGTCCCGGCCGGCCACACCGCAGAGTTCGTCGACGACGCACTCAACATTCCGGTGTTCGACGACGCCCCGGAGTCCGGTGGTGGGCACCGGTCCAACCCGCGCTACCTGCTCGACGCCGAGCCGGACCCCACTCCCGAACCCGAACCGGCCCCGGTGCCGTTGACGCCGTGGGAGCGCGACGCCGCGGCAGCGGCCGCTGCTGTCCCCGAGGCAGAGCCCGCGCCGGTCCCCCAGCCCGAGCCAGAGCCCGAGCCAGAGCCCGCGCCGGAACCGCGCCCGCGGTTCACGGTGCACCCGCTCAAGGCAGTCGGGATCGCCGCCGTCGGCATCCTGCTCGCCATGACCATCGGCTACTCGATGACGCACGGCGGTCGAGGCGAACCGCCGCCCTCCGCGGAGCCGGCCGGTCAGGTCGCCGCTCCGCCCACCGCAGTGGACAACACCCCGACCCCGCAGACCGACGCGCCGCTGGTTCCGGCCACGGTGTCGGCGTCGTGCGGCAACGACTCGGACGCCGTCGCGCCTTTCAGCGGCGACCGCACCCGCGCATGGGTGTGCCAGCGGCTCAACGGATTGGACCTCAACGTGCTGAACATCCAATTCTCGGGCCCGGTCGTCATCAACTCGGTCTGCGTCGTGCCCGGATTCAACTACGTCGCCCCGGACGGCCGCGACGAATGGGCGCGCCACCGCCTGGTCACCGCCGTCGCGTGGCGGATGGGTGGGAAGGTCTATGAACAGCTGCTCACCCCGACCCGCACCGGGGTGTGCCAGGAGTTTCCGTCGGTCATCACCCAAGAGATGAGCATGACGATCACCGGGTCGATGCGACCCACCGCTGAGGCGGACCCCACGGCGGGTCCGACAGCCGAGGCCGACGACGCGGAGATCGACACCGCTGTCATCGATGAAGCCACCGCGATCTCGGAGATCGTCATCACCGGCCACCCGGTCGATCCCGGAGCCGCGACAGGAGGGACACCGTGACCGAACCCGAGACGCCTGAGCGCAAAACCGTCGAATTCTTCTACAGCCTGGCGTCGGCGCTGGCGATGACCGCGCAGCAGGAGGTGATCCCGCTGATGGCGCTACCGCCGCGCGAACCCGGCGCAGGTCCGGCGGCTCGTCGCGCGCAGGTCCGCGCAGCAGTCGAGGCCCTCGGCCGGGAGATGGCCGCGGAGCTCGCGCGGAAAACTCAACCCCCGCGTGGTCAGCCAGTGGCAACCGCGGGGCGGATCCTGGTCAGCCGCGGTGAACGGATCGATCACGAGGCCCGCACGTATGCACCGGGAGCGGGTTTGGACGTGCTGATCTCGGCGCTTGTCGCCGACGCGCAGATGAAGAAGGAGAACGGGCGATGACGACTGGCACGGATGAGACCGAGGCCGATTCGCGCGTGCACGCAGCCGAGGAGCGCGTGCGCGCGGAGCGGGCGCGGGCTGCAGCTGAGGGAGCGAGGAAGGAGGCCGACGAGACTGAGAGGGCCGCCGCTCGCGCGGAGAAGAAGGCGGGCATGGGCAGCAGCGGCGGCAACCGCGGTGCAGCTGGTAGGGGTGCCGGCGCAAAGGCGGCGGCGGGCAAGGGCATGGCCGGGCTACGCAAGAGCTGGGCTGTGTCCAACGACCTGGCGGACAAGGCATCCGGCGCATTGGCGAAGAACCGCGGCGGGCTGGTGAAGGGGGCTGCAAAGTTCGGAGCGCGGGCGATCCCGTTCGTCGGGTCCGGCGTAGCCCTGGTCGGTGCCATCAATGATTTCCGTGACGGCGACATCGTCGGCGGCATCCTGAACAGCCTGGGCGTCGTCCTCTCTCCGATCCCCGGCGCGGGGTGGCTCGCTGCGGGAGCCGCAACCCTCTGGGATCTGGCCGGTGGGGGCGACCCCGGGATGTGGGATGCACCGAGCGGCAGCGACACCCACATCCTGCCGGGGTCGGCGTCGAAGATCGACGGCGTCGGTGACGCGGACGCCGCGCTCACGGAGTCTCAGCGAGAGTGGTTTTCGTTCGAGGACGGACCGCAGGGCAGCGTCTGGAACCAGTCGCCCCCAGAGGCGCTCAGACTGGACACCCCAGCGGTGCAGTCGGCGGCCAGCGACTGGCTCGGCGGCGTCGCAGCAGCGTTCTCCAACATCGGCAGCACGCTGCAGAGCAGTGGCGAGCCATACATGCAGGAGTACATGGCCCGACTCCAGCCACACCTCGACGCAATGTCCGCGCTGCCCGCGACTGGCAAGGCCATGGTGAAGGCGCTGACCGCGGCGAGCGACAGCGCCGGGCAGGCATACAGCACCTGGCACGACGCGAACGCAGCGCTGCGGCAGCAGTTGTCGGACTCCGGCGAGTTGTCCGACTCCTCGTCAGTCAGAACTGCGGAGACCGCAGCCGACGCGGCCGAGCGGGCGATCACCGACGCCGCCACGAAGATCGTCCAGCTGGCGCCGACTGCCGCGCCCGCTCTGATCGCCAGCCACGCGACACCGCGCGGTGTGGAGGTCCCGGATCCGGCCCCGGCTCCTGCACCCGCACCGGCCGCTCCGCTGACGCCGGCAGCACCAGCACCGGAAGAGGACAGCAAGGGCAGCATCGATGAGTTGTTGTCCGCTCTGCGCAGCGGCAACCCGATGAGTGGCGGCTCCCCGATGGGTGGTGGTTCGCCGCTGGGAGGTCTCGGTGGCGGCACCCCGATGGGTGGCGGTACGCCGCTCGGCGGTCAGGGCGGGAGACCGCTGTCGCCCAATGAGGGTCGCAAGCTCGTCGACGACGACGACGAGAAGACCTTGGGGGGCAAAGACGACAAGGCTCGCAAACTCGTAGATAGGGATTCGCTGTCTGCGTCGAAGCCGGAGAACGCCACCACCGCGGCGCCGGCTGCTCCGGCCGCCGCGTCCACCACGCCGAGCGCTGCGGCGCGGGCGGCGACGCCGGGCACCCCGGCCGGTGCGGGCGATGTCCCGCCGGTCAACAAGACGGTCGACGTCAAGGGCGAGCGCGTCGAGTTCCCCGACGCCAAGACGGCGAAGCTCGCCCAGCTGCTGGCCGACGCCGACCCGACGCACCCGATGAGCCTGGCGGAGGCGGCGAAGCAAGCGGGTCTGGTGCCGCCGGTTCCGGGTCAGGATCCGGGCACGCAGATCGCCCCCGCCAACGCACGCCCCGGTGACGTGCTGGTCGCCGGTGATCGGCAGTTCATGCTGCTCGGTGACGGCCGGTTCTACGACCTGGCCGAGTACAAGACGATCGGCGCCAGCGAGCTGCCCGCCGACCTCGGTTCGCGCGCAGGCTTTTTCCGCCTCGGCGATGCCGGCGACGGCGCGCTCGGCGGCGGTCCGGTGTCCGGCCCGACCGAGGGTGCGGTGCCGTTCGACGTGCCGGGCGGACAGCCGGCCACCGGCCCGGTCGACGCGTCCGCGCCGCCGCCCAACACCGCGGTGCCGCCCCCGGGTGAGACCGGCCACCCCGACGCCGATCCCGGCGGCAGTGCAGACGTCCCACCGGCTCCCGCTCCGGCCGGTGGGATCCCCTCGACCGGAACCCCCGGCGTCCCCGACGAGGGCGCCGAGGGTGGGCCGGCCAACGCCGCAGCCACCGACCCCGGCGTCGGCACCCCCGGCGTCAGCACCAGCGGCCAGTCACTCGACCCCGCAGCCGTGCGCTGAGGGATAGAGCTGAGATAGGAGACAGAGATGGCAAGAGACACCATCCAGATCAGTGACGAGGCTGGATTCCGAGCGCAGCTCCGGCAGTTGCGCCAGCACCAGGACGCCCTGGAGGAATTGAGTTCGGAGAAGTTCACCGCGGAGTTGGCCGCAGCGGCGGCCGGTAAGGGTGGCACCAGCGGCGTCCAGAGGCTGATCGGGAGCATCGGCGCGGCCGGCACCAGCTCCGGCGGCGTCAGCGCGCCGGTCTACGCGGGTGCAATCGAGGCGGTGTCCGAGACTGTCACCGCGATCGACGAGGCCATCGCCGCGGCGAAAAGCAGCGTAGCCGCAGCGATTTCCGACCTGCAGTCACTGGTCGACGGGATCGGCTCCCAGGGCATCGACGGCTCCGGTGAGGCCGCGGTCCGGCAGGTGTCCGCGTGAGCGCCGGAGCCGCGCTCCGGCGTGGGGCGGATGCGATCGACGCCGCGGCGATGCGCAGCGCGGAGGCGGTCGGGGTCGGTGTCGATGACATCGAGGGTCCGCACTGTGTCGTGATCGTGCACGGCGGCGAGGTCGTCTGCGAGCTGGTGTCGCCGGGGCTCGCGGCGCTGCCGGAAGAGCAGGTCGAGGACGTTCGGCGGGCGTGCCGGTTCATGGCCAGGGCGTCGTGGGCGGCCCAGAGCCGCTACGGCGCCGCGACCTGACACACGCCGCGGTCACCGATCAGAATCAGCCCAATGCCCGCCCCTGGTAGGGGATCTCGCGCGGTAGGTCGTCACTCGCTGCGCGCTGCTGCACTGGCTGCGCCAGCGGAGGAGCCGTCGGCGGTGCTGGTGCTGGTGCTGGTGCTGGTGCTGGTGCTGGTGCTGCCGCCTGGGCGACCGGCGTCGTGGGTACGGAGAGTTGAGCGGGAGCGGCCGCCGGGGCCGCGGCCACCGCGGGCGGGGGTGCGTCGTCGCCGCTGGTGTGGGTGACCGGATCGATCGGCGGGCCGGTCTGCGGCACGGCCGGCCCGTCCGGTTCGCCGAGCTTGTCGTCGCCCTCACCGGGGACGTCGTCGGGCAGTTCCGGCAGCGGGATGTCGGCGACGAACCCGTCGCCGGCGTCGCCGAGGACGTCGACGATGTCCATGACGGCTCCGGTGGAGGTCAGCACCATGTCCTGGCCCAGGTAGATACCGGACTGCACGGCTCCGATGACGGCGTCGCCAACCTCCACAGCTGCGGGGTCTTTGGGGTCGCCGAGCGAGGTCAGGTCCATGCCGGAGGCGCGGGCGGCGTCGAGGACCGCGACCGGGCGGTCGTCGTCGGCGTCGGCCATGGTCAGCATCATCTCCCCGACCCGCGGATCCGGGATGCCCTGGACCTGCATGTTTTTGCCGTCCGCGGGCACCGACAGATCGATTGGGCGCACGGTGCGCTTCGACAGCGGCGTCGCGTCGCGGTCGACCTTGCCGTCACCGTTCTTGTCGGCCGGGCGGCCGTTCGCGTCGAGCTGGTGGGGGCGTGCGTCGCTGCCGGGCATGCCCAGTCCGCCGGGCGCGGCTGCACCCGGCGGTACGAACGCAGCGGTCGCGGCTTTGCGGTCGGCCGCCGCGGCATCGGCGGCCGGTCCGCTGTCGAGTTCCTGGTGGCGCTGGTTCTCGGGTCCGGCTCCACGCAGCGCGTCCAGCAGATCCTGCGGCGCCTGAGCGGCTTGTTGGGCGGCCTGCTGCAGCGGTTTCGCGGCCTGCTGCGCCGCCGCGGCGGGGTTCGGCATCTGCGGCGTCGCCAGCACCCCACCTGGCGTCCCGGCCAGTGAGGCGAGCAGCGTTGCGAGATCATCCCTGTCCGAGGATGCGCCACGGTCGGCCGGCGGCGGTGCGGTGCCGCCGGGACTCGGCAGCGCCGGACTGGCGGGTGCTGGCATCGGCATCGCGCGCTCCGGAGCGACACTGTCCGGTGCGCGGCCGTCCCCCACCGCCTCCCCCTCGATCCGGTTCACAGTCGGCAGCGCGGCGGCGAGCGCGGCGATGTCACGTCCCCGCTGCTGCGCGATGGCGACCTTGTCGAGTTCGGTGGCCACCGGCGGGATCTGAGTGAACGATCCGTTGGCGACGATGTCGCCGCGGTCGCGGCCGTCGCGGCGCTGCTGGCCGCCCTCGTGCGCGTTTTCCAGCCACTGCACCCGGGTCGCGATGCTGGTGCGCGTATCCAGCGCCTCGCCGCGCATCTGGTGGAACGCGTCGTTGGCGGCGGTGCCGGCCCGAGCGACCAGTCCCGGCAACGACGCCGAGGCCGCGCCCGCGTCGCTCAGCGCCTTGAGCGTGCCGCGCATCCGCTCCAGCTGTTCGTTGATCAGGTACTCGCCGGTGCCCTCGAACGCCTGTGCAAGGGCCTCGATTTTGGCCCGGAACCGGGGAATGAACTCGTTGAGCCGGTCGTAGGTCTGACCCAGCGTCGAGATGTTCGTGCCGGTCGGCAGCCGGGCGCCGTCGGGATGCCACGCCAGCGCCGGATCGACACGGAAATGCTGCTGGTTCAACGCTTCCACGCCGGCGTCGAGCGCGTTCAGCGCCGCATCATCGGCGTCGGACATCTGCGGCAGCGCCGCGTTTCCGGGCAGCCACAAACGGCCGTCTCCCGGCGCCGCGGTGTAGACGCCGCCGGTTGCGACCGGAGCGGCAGCCGGGGTGGGTGCGGGCGGTGCGGCGGGTGCGGGTGCGGCGTCGCTGCGCGGAAACCGGTCATCCAGATCGTCGCGCATCACTGCTGGATTGAGCGGTATCGTGGTGCGCCCCAACGCATCCGACACGTCACGCGCCGCGGCGTCACCGTTGCGCTGCCGGACCATGTCGGCGATCTGCTGGCGGATTCCGGCGCCGGCCGGACCGCGCTTCTGCGCATCGCCCAGCGCATTCCACCGCTCGACGAGCTGATCGAGCGCGGCGTCGGTGCGCTGCTGCGCATCGGTCAACGGGGGCATGGTGCCTTCCGATCGTCGGGGCTGGCCCGGAGAGTAGGGCGAGAGCGCCGCGGGGTGCGGGTGCGGCGCGACGTGTCAGGCGGCTCCGCCGGCCGCTAGGAACTCGTCGACTCCCGCTGCTGGGTAGAGGCGCCGCCGGCCGACCCGGACCGACGGCAGTCGTCCCTCACGACTGAGGCCATAGACGTGGGAGACACTGCAGCGCAGCACCTCAGCCGCCTCCTCGGTCGTCAGCATCTTTTGTACGCCCGGCTCGGGTTCGGGTGCTGTTGCCGGTTTCTGTAGTGCGGCAACCAGAACCGCCAGCGCCGCGGCAACTTCAGGGTCGAGTGCAGGTGTGGTGCTCATGGATTCAGCTTCGCCTGTGCGCTCAGCGCGGTCCAGTGAGCCGACACGACACGCCGAAATGCGCTCAGACATCACCGGCGATACCCAGCAGCGCCGCAGCATCGGCCAGCGAGTCCGGCGAGGTGTGGGCATATGTGCGCATCGCGAGGACGCCGTCGCTGTGGCCGAGCCAGGCCGCCACGGTGGCGATCGGTGCACCCCTCAGATGCAGCAGCGTGGCGGCCGTATGCCGGCTCGCGTGCAGCCGACGTTGGGGCACACCGGCATATCGCAGGCTCCGGTTCCACCACGCGTTCAGTGTCCGTGGGCTCGGCGGCGCCCCCTCCCGTTGCGCAACCACGTACCCGTCCCGCAACGGTCCCTCCCACTGCGATCCGGCGGCGGCTCGCCGCCGGCGCTGCTCCCGGCGGGTCCGCTTGAGGATGGGGATCAGGTGCGGCGGCAGCGCCAGCACCCGCGCGCTCGACCGTGTTTTCGCGTCGTCCTGCTCGATCACTCCACCCGCGGTAGCCACGCGGGTGGCGCGCACGGTCAGGGTCGGAGGCGACGCGTCCAGGTCGACTGCACTCCACCGCAGTCCGGAGATCTCCCCACGCCGCAGACCCAGCAGCGCTAGGTGGACGAAGGCCTCCCGCAGGTGGGCGTGTTCGGCGTCGACCCGATCCCTGGTTGGGCGCGGTATCGACACGTCCACGTTGTGGGCGTCAACGAGCTGGCGAACCTCAGCTGCGCTGAGCACGTCGTCGAGCTTCAGCTCCGCCTCGTCGCTGCCCCGCCTCAGCGGCTGGACCAGCGCCACAACATTGCGCGGCAGAACGCCCTGGGCGTGCAGGTCCGCCCAGACGCTGCGCCAGCGGCTCAGCATCGGGTTGATCGAGGTCCGTTTCCACACGCCGTGGGTGCCCGTGCCGTCGCGCAGCTCGGTCACCAGCGCCTCGACATCGGCTTTGGTGATCCGCTGCACGCGGCGGTCGCCGTAGCGGTCGATCACCGGCTGCAACGCCGCGGTGTAGGCGGCCCGAGTCGTGGGCTTGATCCGGCGCCCTGCCAGCCACTCCTCACACCCGCGTTTGACGGTCAGCTCGGCGGGCGCGACGTGGGTGCCGGCGGACCGAGCCGCGGCCGATGCCGTGTACGCATCGACCGCCTCTTTCAGAGTCCGGAACCGACGTCGGGACTGATGTCGACGTCCGCCGTCTCCGCTGCCGGTCTCCAGCCGGACCTCGTACCGGCGTCCGGATTCGAACTCGCGCACCGTCACGTAGCTCGGGATTTTCATGCCGCTACCTCACCCTGATCGCGTGGCGAGACCTAGCCGCATGAGGTGACACGCCGGGCGCTATACCCGAGCCCATGTGTCACCTCGTGTCACCTGGGCCGGTTTCCGGCCGCGGCTCGAGGGCGCGATCGGAGCATAGTGCCTGGTCAACAGCGGTGGCGGAGGGATTTGAACCCCCGGTCGGTGTTAGCCGACTCTCGCTTTCAAGGCGAGTGCATTAGGCCGCTCTGCCACGCCACCGCGCGTCAGTCTAGACGCGCCCGATCTTGGCGGCCGCCGGCCCGGTCTTCAGACCGGCGCTGATGCGGCGGCAGTTCTCGCCCATCGCGGTGACCTGAGGCCGGGACAACCGGTCCAGGAAATGGGCGCGCACCGCCGCACCGTAGGTCTGCAGCGCCTCGTCGAGCGCC